>Ga0247722_10000266_pt1 | contig 34054 bp, 39 predicted proteins | sample MSEWelMarce3H_FC_FD_189094 | JGI IMG/M metagenome (GOLD analysis project Ga0247722, IMG submission 189094) | Subsurface sediment microbial communities from gas well in West Virginia, United States - MSEEL Well Study Marcellus 3H_FC | ecosystem: Environmental > Terrestrial > Deep subsurface >... | reverse complement strand
GGAATAACGGTAAATGTGGCGGTTATGCTGTTTGATCCATGGGTAGCGGTGGCTAATTGTGTCGCTGTGATTGTAGTTGTACCAGCACCAACAATTGTCACGGTGGATCCACTCACGGTGGCCACGGTCGGGTTACTGCTGCTATAAGTGAATACACCAGCACTGTTACTCACAGGAGCAGTCAACGTAAATGGCGCATCGCCAACTGCCTTACTAGTTACTGAAAAGTTGGATAGTGTGGGCAAAGGAGCAAGGTCTTTAAACACAATGTCACTTCCCAACCGGGTTGCCACAACCGCAACCACTGTTATTGGAAGGTTGGCGTCAAATCCACTGCTCGCATCCAGATATAACGTTGATTGATCGTTTGAAAGAAGGTTGCCCAGAACCAGAGTGTGCGTAATAGCGCTCATGTGAATGAATGAATGGTTATACTATATGCTTTATATTAAAAAATGTTAAATTATTAAAAAATGTTAAATTATTGAAAAAAAACATTTCAAAGCCTGGTTTGTGATGCTGTTTATAAATTGTTGCACAACAGCTCATCAACGAACTGCATGATTTCTTCCACGCGCTGGACTTCAATTTCTGGATTGGCGTCAATAACCAGTTTTTTGCACGTTGTCATGGTTCCGTTGATCCACGCGTCATGATAGTCGTGGCACTTTTGCACGTATTCCAGCGGGATGGTCTCGCCCTCGCGTCCTCGTTTATGAATGCGCTTCATGCACGTCTCGGGATCCGCGCGAATGTAGATGAGACCAGACACCGGCAAGTCGCGCACAAATTCGTCAAACCACATGTTGTAAATGACATATTCATCTTCTTCAATGTCGCCGTTGTCGTAGAGCATTTTGGCGAAGATGTTGCGATCGGTTTCCACGCTGCGCTCGGTGATAATGACCCGACAGCGTCCTGCATTGGTGCGAACCGTTTGACGTAATAAAGCCAGGCGTGAAATGTACGCCATCATTTGAAAACGGAACGCATATCTCTTGTGATCCTTGTAGAAATTGGTGAGAATGGGAACCCCTTCCCCATCCTTGACATGCTTCCATGAATCCACGGGCTCTTCCACAAAATGCACGTCGTCGCGACCCTTGTACGCCTCCTTCAGCATGTCCCACGTGGTGGATTTGCCGGAGCCGATGTTGCCGTCAATGCTCACAAGCAAGGGCGGGCTCACAAGCAAGGGCTCTTGCGATGACTTTTGCGATGACTTTTGCGATGACTTTTGCGATGACTTTTGCGATGACTTTTGCGATGACTTTTGCGATGACTTTTGCGATGACTCTTGCGACTGGATAATATTTGAGGGTATGGACATGTGGGGATTCTATGTTCTATGTTTGCATTAGTTTTATTTGGATTAAACCAAAATCAATTTTTTGAGTAATTCCCAATATGCTAAATAATGCAATGCAGAAAAACAATTTGTGAATGCACTTAAAGAAACGGCGACACACATTTATAACTTATTACCCCCCGTATCAATTATCACATTCCATGGATTTCACGCAGGGCAAACTGACAAAGAGCGAATGGGACAGCGTGGAAGTCCCGGATTCATACGACGAGCAGCAAATTTACCAGCTCATAAAGGACGGATATCACGACGTGAATATTGTGCGCAATTCCAGTCAGACGTTGCTGCAGTACATGAAAATCGCCGCATCCGATGAAATGCACGCGCACATGCACGAGCTCTACTTCAAAACGCACGTGGACGAAATGCGCGAGGCGTTCGCCCTGTCCGAATTTGAGACCGACACCGACAAGAAGAAACTGGTGAAAAAGGCGGACCTCATCCGCATTCAAAACACGAACAGCAATTTGGACGATCAAAAAACGAAGATATACGAGTTTGTTTTACTGGGCCTCTTATTAAACCTGTTGAACAACAAGTTCCCGCACATGTATCCGCACTGGAGGGAGCATGTTCAAGGCGTGAAGAAGAAGCGCGCTCCGCCGATGCCCGCCGCTGTGCCCAGCCGCCCCAAGTGGATGTATTATTACTACAGCATTTGTCTGCTGCGGCGCAACAGCATTGAGCACATGAACCCGCACGTGCAGGCATTCATTGATCACGTGATTGCGAGAGTGGAGGGCGATTTTGACTCCGCCGCCTTCATCAAGAAGGCCCACGACTACGTGGAGAAAAACGAGTTCGTGTTCAAATGCGGGGACGTGAAGTTGTACGAGCATCAGAAACAAATTTTCACGGCGTTCAAGGACACCGCGACCCCCAAGTTGGTGCTCTACATTGCACCCACCGGCACGGGCAAAACGCTGACCCCCATCGGCTTGAGCGAGCATTACCGCGTCATCTTCGTGTGCGCCGCGCGCCACGTCGGGTTGGCGCTGGCCAAGGCCTGCATTTCTGCGAAGAAGCGCATCGCGTTTGCGTTCGGTTGCGGCAGCGTGGACAACATTCGCCTGCACTACTATGCCGCTAAGGACGTGGTGCGCGACCGCCGCACGGGCGGCATCCGGAAGGTAGACAACAGCGTGGGCGACAACGTGGAAATCATGATCAGCGACATCAAGTCGTACAAGCACGCCATGTACTACATGAACGCGTTCAACCCGATGAATAAGCTCCTACTGTATTGGGACGAACCCACCATCACCATGGACTACGCCGACCACGAGTTTCACGCGCTCATCAAGGAGAACTGGACGGAGAACATCGTGCCGAACGTGGTGCTGTCGTCGGCCACGCTGCCGCAGGCGGCGGAAATGGCGCCCACCATCATGGATTTCCAGGCGCGGTTTTCGGGCGCCCAGGTGCACAGCATCGTCAGTCACGACTGCCAAAAAACCATTGCGCTGGTGAACAAGGACGGCTACGTGCAGCTGCCGCACCTCATGTTTGAGCGCTACGAGGACATGCGGGCGTCGGCGGCGCACTGTCGCACCTATAAAACGCTGCTGCGCTACTTTGATTTGCGCGAGGTGGTGAAATTCATTGCGCACGTGAACGAGGGTCGGCTCTGGACGTCGGCGCGGTACGCTGTGGAGCGGCATTTTCGGACATTGCCGACATCAACATGACGAACATCAAGGCGTATTACCTGGAGCTGCTGGAAAACGTGGAGGCCAACCAGTGGCCTGCCATTTGGGCGCACTTCCAGGCGCAGCGCACCCGCATGCACGCGTCCAACGTGAATTTGACGGCCCAAGACGCGCACACGATGACGTGCGGACCGACGCTGTTTTTGGCGAACGACGTGGAAAAGATCGCGCGGTTCGCCCTGCAAATTGCGCAGATTCCGGAGTGCGTGATGGACGACTTGATGGAAATCATTGATCACAACAACGCAATTAAGGACGCGATGGAGGAGCTGGAGCGGGAGATTGAGGACAAAATGGAGGAGGGCGACAAAACAAAGGACGACGACAACAAGGGCAATGATAAGGGCAAGGGCAAGGGCAAGGACAAGAAAAACAACAAGAAGGCGGACGACATGCGGTTCAGTCCCGAAGTGAGACGGTTGCAGGAAAAGCTGGACGAGCTGCGGCAGCAGGTGCAGTGGGGCGCCCTGAACGACATGTTTGTGCCGAATCGTGCGGAGCACTTGAAGCGGTGGGCGCCGCATCTAACGGAAGAAGCCATTGCGGCCATGGGCCCGTTCACCTCGCGCGTGGAGCCGGAGGACGTGGAGCGCATCATGGTGCTGCCGATTGAAAACATTTGGAAGGTGCTGCTCATGATGGGGATTGGCGTGATGACGGAGCAGTCCAATTCCAACAAGACCTATACGGAAATCATGAAGAATTTGGCGCAGAACCAGCGATTATACCTCATTATTGCGTCCACCGATTACATTTACGGCACGAATTACCAGTTCTGCCACGGGTACTTGGGCAAGGATTTGAGCGACATCAGCCAAGAAAAAATCATTCAAGCTCTGGGACGCATCGGGCGCAACAAGCTGCAACAAGAGTACAGCATCCGCTTCCGGGACGACGCGCACTTGCTGAAGATTTTTCAGGCGTCTGCGGTGGCCAAACCGGAGGTGGTGAACATGGCGCGCTTGTTTAGCTCATAGGGTTCAACCCAAAGCATTTATTTCGTACTGTGCCGCGTCGTTGTTCCATTGGCCCACAATTTGTTTTGTCACTGGATCGTGCAGGGTGGAGAAGGGCTGATCCGGCAGTTTGCAAATGAGGTACTGGGTGCCGTTGATTTCAAGGGGGTAGAACTGGATTTCGGAAGTCATGTTATTTATTTATGCGTGTGATATTATTATGTTGTGAAAACAAATTCAATTTTTATATTAATTTTGTTTTATATCTATTATAATTTAAATATGTGGCGCATATGAATTATATAAAAATGATTGCTAATACAAATGCTAATGCTAATGCGAATGCTAATGCGAATGCTAATGCGAATGCGAATGCTAATGCCAACGAACTTCGCAAGTTTCAATGCAACCATTGCCAACAATCTAAATTTGTATTGAAAAAAGTGTGGAATCAGCAGCATCACGGGTTTGCGTGCGACGCGTGCTGGGCCACCATTGAAAAACAATCGCGATACAATTGCATAATTGGATAAATGCAAATGCGTGCAAAAATTTAAACAGATATGTGTATTACAATATATACATATTTGCCTGCCTGCCATAAAAACGATGCATTCGGTGTGGCGTCCGTCATATCCTTCGGACAATTTAAAAACGCCGCGTGCAAAAACATATAGCACCACAAATCCGTACGCTGCACTAGAGCAACAAGAACAACAAGAGCAAAAACAACAGCAACAAGAACCGCAACTATCGCAACAACAGCAACAACAACAACAGCAACAACCGCAACAACCGCAACTATCGCAACACTTTCAGGATTCCCAACATTCAAAACGAGAGAATAGCAGCGACAAAATATACGAACGTGGGCTAACGCCGCAAGTGGGCATGAATCCGTTTCTACAAGGCAACTATTTGCAGGATTTAGAAACCCAGAACGAGTTTTTGAAACCGGTGAACTCTAATTTGTTTTCTCACCATAATCCAAATGAAAACGCGCAATAAATTAATTAAACATAAAACAAATAAAAAACGGTATAAAAATATTAAAAGTAGACGCAGACGCGGAGGGTGGTGGAATTTGCACAACCCATGGAATTGGGTACCCATTCCAGATGAAGACGCTATCACAATAGGTAAATTTTTAATACATCATGAACTTCCAAGATATTTTTCAAATGACAACACGTTTTATCTCGCAAATCAACATTTTAAACATCCATCTGAATCCGAATTAAAAACAGTATTCAAAATAAAAAAGTTTCAAAAATTATTCACAAACGATGATGATTACAAACGGTTAGGTATGCAATTTTATTTTTTTACGGGGAACCCAACCCCAATTCCGGGTCCACATAATATCGGTTATCAAACGGCCGATGATGGGGTGTTCTTTTTTGATTGGATAACAAATACTCCATCTAGAAATAATAACGGAAACTTTCAATGGCATGTTCTAAACCCAAATCCATTGAACCTGCCAGTGAAAGTTTCACACCGCACCAAGTTTTTTGCACCCGAAATACCTGTAGGAATTGTGGATTACGGAAAATCCAAATTTGAAAAATTTTTATAAAATGTAGTTCAAAATATCTATGAAAAATAAAAAAATTGAATTACTTTTTTCATTTGTCTTATTGCAATCAGGCTTAACAGCAACCCAAGCTTCCAAGTTTCCAAGTTTCCTCTAGATTTAGCTTTTCAAAGCATTCCTTGATTCATTTGTTATTGATTCATTTGTTGTGATACAAAAAATGAAACCATCAACATTCACATATCGCACTCTTCTTCGCGTGGCCAAGTGCCCCACATTGATCCGCAATCACATGGCTTGCATTGAACGTCAATTCAATGCATATGACGCCATTGCCCAAAAGGCGGTTGAAAATCATAATGACGATGACTGTGCTGTACTGCGCAGCAAGCATGCAACGCCCAACGTGGCTCTGATGCACGAGATTCGCAGTCTTCGCAAAATGATGGTTCGCATCATTCAGGTTCAACAGGAGCAAATCAACAAATACTGGAAAAGTATTCGCGACGCGCGCAAAACGGTGAAACGTGGTGCACCTTCTGCTTCTATTGATTCCGTCACAACTGAAATCATGATTCAAATGACATTGCGTGTCATACAGGACATGAAGGACGCCATTCCATCCCTCATTCAGCCACTCGTCGCACGAATTCACCGCAATCTTTACAAACTACAGCAACGCATGTTATTGTTCAAACAATACACGGAGTCGGACCGTTGCACATTCGGCCCCGATGATTGCCGCTGCGATTGTCCGCCATGCCGCTATGGCCAGTGCTACGAATGTCACGAAGGCAACTGCAGCCGTGATGTCGTGTGGTCCGGTGGGCCATTGCGTTAAAATACAAAATGAAATACAAACCTTATAAACCAAGTTCATGAAAATAAAATGAAATACAAAACACAAAATACAAAACACAAAATACAAAACAAAACCCAAAACCCAAAACAAAACACAAACCAAAAACCAAAAAAAAAACATTTTTTTTATCAATTCTGTTTTTGTTTGGTTCCTCCGTTGTATGCATATCCGTGCCCCTCTTTTATCATTTGTGCATTCACTGAGTTTTCAAAATCATGTAACATGCTGTCATCGCGCATAACGGTGACCAACAATCTACCATACTTGTCAAATTCATGACATTGTACCTTGAAATATTCTTTGGCACTCAACAGTTCGGCTAGTCTATTTTTTGCGGTTATCGCATTTTTCTTGATTTCCTCTCTGTTTTCCAACGAAAGTGACGGTTTCATTTCTGGACTGTCATATCCAAACATCCTGGCCTTGAAGTGATACAAGGAATCGTAATGCGAAACGATGATGTTGAATGTGTCGCCGTCATAAAAATCAACTGCCTTGGCGTAAGTGATTAGCCCATTGAATGAAAACAGAGGGGTGTTGCCCTTGTTTGCATCCTTTAACTTTTCAATATTGTAGTTCATGGAAGGTTATGCAGTTTGTTAATGATGGATGACAACCCTTTAATTTTTTTTTTACAAATAGTAATAACATGTATTTGATTGTGTAAATTTAAATTGTAGAATATTCTTAATTGAAATAATTTAAACCCATGCACAGAGTAGTACAACAATACAACATCCATAAAACACAATTTCAATGGGCGACGTGGATCAAGACATGCGCGTTGTAAAGCGCAACGGCGAATACGAGGTGATTGCGTTTGACAAGATACTGGCCCGCATTCGGAACGTGGGTCAGCAGGCCGGCATTTCCGCAGTGAATTACACCGCCCTTGCCATGAAGGTCATTGACCAGCTGCACGACGGCATTCCCACCACCAAAATAGACGAGCTCACCGCCGAGCAGTGCGCCACCATGGCCACGCAGCACCCCGATTACGGCACGCTGGCCGCTTACATCATCGTGTCCAACCACCACAAAACCACGCCGCCTACATTCTACGACGCCATGCGCCAGCTGTACGAATTTGTGGACGTGCGCGGCAAGCCGTCGCCCCTCATTGGCGACGAGTTCTGGTCCGTCGTTTGCACACATCATAATGAGCTGGAAGCCATGATTGACGTGTCGCGCGACTTTCTCATTGACTACTTCGGGTTCAAGACGCTGGAGCGCTCGTATTTGATGCGCACAAACGGAAAAACGGTGGAACGGCCGCAGTACATGTGGCTGCGCGTGTCCATAGGGATACACGGGTCTGATTTATGCAAGGTGCGGACCACGTACGACTTGATGTCGCAGAAGTACTTCACGCACGCCACGCCCACGCTGTTCAACGCGGGAACGCCGAGACCGCAGCTGAGCAGCTGCTACTTGATTGCCATGGAGAGCGACAGCATTGATGGCATTTTCAACACGCTGAAGGAGTGCGCCAACATTTCCAAGCACGCGGGGGGGATTGGCGTGCACGTGCACAACATTCGGGCGGCGGGGAGCCACATTCGCGGGACAAACGGTGTGTCCAACGGCATGGTGCCCATGTTGCGCGTGTTCAACAACACGGCGCGCTACATTGACCAGGGTGGCAAGCGCAACGGCACCATTGCGGTGTATTTGGAGCCGTGGCACGCGGACATTGCGCACTTTCTGGAGATGAAAATGAATCACGGAGACGAAGACGCGAAGGGGCGCGACCTGTTTTACGCGATGTGGGTGCCGGACCTCTTCATGAACCGCGTGAAGACCAATGCGGAGTGGAGCCTGTTTTGTCCGGACGAGTGTCCCGGGTTGTCGGACGTGTATGGCGACGAGTTTGACCAATTATATGTGCGATACGAGACGGAGGGACGCCAGCGGGGGAAAGTGAAGGCGCGCGACCTGTGGTTCCGCATTCTGGACAGCCAAATGGAGACGGGCACGCCGTACCTGTGCTACAAGGACGCAGTGAACCGGAAGACGAACCAGAAGAACCTGGGCATCATTCGGTCGTCCAATCTGTGCTCGGAAATCATGGAGTACTCGGACGACAAGGAGACGGCGGTGTGCAACTTGGCCAGCATTGCGCTAAACCGGTTCATACCGGGGGGCGACAAGCGCCCCCCGCACCCCCAACCGCAAGAGGGAGGGGTGCGGGGAACCGTAGGTTCCCTGGTGTTTGACTTTGAGAAGCTGCACGAGGTGACGCGCATCGTGACCGAGAATTTGAACCGCGTGATTGACGTGAATTATTATCCCACGCCGAAGACGCGCGTGAGCAACCTAGCGCACCGGCCGATTGGTATCGGAATCCAAGGACTGGCTGACACGTTCATGCTGCTGGACCTGGCGTTCAGCAGCGACGAGGCGCGCACCCTGAATCGGCGTATTTTTGAGACCATGTATCACGCCGCACTGACGGCGTCGTGCGACCTGGCGGAGCAGCACGGGCCGTATAGCACGTTTGCAGGGTCGCCCGCATCGCAGGGCATCCTGCAGTACGACATGTGGGGCGTGGAACCCGAGGCGGGGCGGTATGACTGGATTTCTTTAAAAAATCGCATCGTGAAGCACGGCTTAAGGAACTCGCTGCTTTTGGCGCCGATGCCCACCGCCAGCACGTCGCAGATTCTGGGTAACACGGAGTGCTTTGAGCCGATTTCCAGCAACATTTACACGCGGCGCACCATGGCGGGCGAGTTTATTCTGGTGAACCGGCACTTAATTGCGGATTTGCAGGCGGTGGGACTGTGGAACGAGGGCGTCAAAAACAACATCGTGGCGAACAAGGGCAGCGTGCAGCACATTGTCGGGCTGAGCGAGCACTTGAAGCGCAAGTACTGCACGGTGTGGGAGATTCCGATGAAGCACGTCATTGACATGGCGGCGGACCGGGGCGCGTTCATTTGCCAGAGCCAGAGCATGAACCTGTGGATGGAGGACCCAAACTACGCGGCGCTCACGTCCATGCACTTTTACGCGTGGACCAAGGGGCTAAAGACGGGCATGTACTATTTAAGAAGAAAAGCGCGTCACCAGCCGCAGCAGTTCACCATTGAGCCCGAATCCAAAAAAGCCAAGGGCGAAGGTGAAGGTGAAAACCAAGGCCAAGACGAGGGATGCACAATGTGCTCCGCTTAGAATCTGGATTTGGATTTGGATTTGGATTTGGATTTGGATCTAGATTTGGATCTAGATTTGGATTTGCGCCGAGTTCCACCTTTTTTCGCATTCATTCGGTGGTGTGAAAGTTCATCTGATTTTGTAAAGTCCCACACAAGTGTGGGGTTTCGGTTCAATGGTTTAGCCATAGGTGCACACTTGGGACATATTCCCTGACTACTAAATCCAAATATGGATTCTTTCCAGTCAAGGGCGCCTTCAGGTTTTTCAGCATGGCATATTTCGCATGTGACGGATGGAAGACGAGGAGGACGAGGTTGTTTTGGTGCAAACTGCGGAAACATGTCGTATAATTGTTTTCTGCGTTCGGCTGCATCGTTTAATGCTTTTTGTTCTGATTCTGCTGCTGCCTTTGCTGCTGCTTTTGCTGCTGCTTTTGCTGCTGCTTCTGTTGCCGCTCTTTGTTTTTTTGACGACAGGGGTCTTCCAGTTACTTCAAAATCAAAATCAAACCCAGTGGGAGCTGCAGATGCTCCATAATGCTCATCATCATACTCATAATCAGAACCAAATACATCATCAACTGGCACTTCCCTGGATTTAGATTGTGGTTTCTTACCGCTAAATTTTCTGCTCATTATGAACCGTGGGGTATGTTATGTATTAATTATATATAATATTTTGCAAATATAATCAAATTATCAATCATGTCAATATTGCTATGAAACGGGCGCCGAATGCAAAAAATACAAAACAAGCGCGTTGCCCTATATAAGCCATTACACGGGTATTATTAAACAAAAATAAATATAAAAATGATTGACTTTTATATTTTAACTATCATAAGTATCATCTAAGAAAATGGATGAACCACTTTTACAAACACAATCAAGGCAATCAACACAACGGTTGCCACCCGAGTTTTTGATGCCAGTTCCATTTTGCGAATTGGTATGCGATCAGTTGTACTGCATGTGCAGCACGTGCTTTTGCTGTTTTAATTTGTGATAATTATTGCGTCATCGTCATCCGTTGGTTTGGGTGGCGACGGCATTTCGTGCATGTCGCCGAATTCGCCGAGTTCGTCGCGTTCACATTCAATGGTGCAGTGATTGCGATACAGAGCGCGGAATTCGCGACTGGTGCGGCACAAATCATCGTTGTGCACCAGCATGTGATAGCATCGCAGCGTAACGATGACGTCAATTTTGGAGTTGTGCACATTTTTGGGAACGCGATGAAACAAGTGATCGTGCAGTTCCAACAGCTTGGGCCACTTGTAGCCTCCGCCCGTGAATGATGGGTGCTTCAGTTTGCACAAGTCGGTGCCGATCCTCATGGTGCAAAACGGGGACGGGAAGAAGAACGACATTTGATTGCGTCGGGCCTCCATTTGAATCACGTTGCAGTCAAAGTCAAGGTTGTGGGCGACACACTTGCTGCACTGGGCGAGCGCCGTCTTGAAATCAAAGAGCGCAATGCGGATGTCAATGCCTTGTTGCAGAGATATTGCGCGCGTGATGCCGTGAATGGCCACGCTTTCATCGGGGAGTGGGATGTGCGTGCCCAGACTGATGATCACGTCTTTGAAATCCTGTATTTTGTCGGTGTCGGTGTCGTATATGAGATAACTGAGCTGAACAATGTGCGGCCATTGCGCAGGGTCCATGCACTGGCGGTTCTTGGGAGGGAGTCCGGTGGTTTCGGTGTCAAATACCATGATCTTCATTTTCTTATGGTTGATTGCGTTAATTGCGTTAATTGCGTTAATTGCGTTAATTGCGATTGTAATTGATTCAAATGATTTCATTTTGCAAATCAATTTTTAAAACAATTCCAACCCGAATTCAACTAATTTTAGAGTAATAATGCGCGATTGCCCAGCCTACGCATGAATAAAACTGATCCCCTGTGCTATTCCATCCGGAATCAGCGTGGGATTTACCACCAGGCCACAGCTTGAACCAACGAATGACCCGCATTCCGGCCGGAGTGTTTTCAATCAACTCAAATGCAGCGTGGGCAACAAACCATGCAATGAAGGACACTCCCCAATAATACGCCACAATCCCGGATGCCAGATGCAACAGGGAATATTTGTCGGTGAAGTGAACCCCCATTTTGATCCCGGAATAATTATAATTTATATGCACATAATATAAATCATATAATATATTATACACATATACAATACATATATAATACCCCGAATTTCTCTCATAATGGAACTTACCAAAGCACATTTGTTCGTGATGTTGCTTTTAGCACTGGTTCTTTGTTCCTTTTTTGGAGGCGATTGTGGCGATGATTTAGAAGGTTTCACCACCAGTCCATACCAAGGAAAAGGGCAATACTCGGAACAACATTCCAGTTATGCTAAAATGTATTCGGATGCTACCCGACATGCAAAGACGACGCGCGATGATGACGCTATCACGACGACTAAATATGCGCCGTACAGAATGAATAAAAAATCCAATTATGGAGTTAGAGCTAACCAAATCATTCCTGGCAATGAGGACCTCTACATTTTAAAGTCGGAAGTCATTCCGCCCGTTTGTCCAGTGTGTCCCGCCCCGAAATGCAACAAGGGGTCCAAGGGTGAAAATGCCGAAAAATGCCCGCCGTGCCCACCGTGTGCGCGCTGCCCGGAACCCGCCTTTGATTGCAAGAAGGTTCCCAATTACAACCGGGTGAATGACGACTCCATGCCGTATCCCGTGCTCGCCAGTTTTAATCAGTTTGGTTTGTAGGCCATTTATCCCCTTCGTTTGATGCACTGTCGGTCAATGGACAGTGTCTCGGTTTGCGCATCTTGCGGCACTATTTTCATGACGCATTTAGAATACTTTCCGTAAAGCGGTTCCGTGCAGCCCTTGTGTCCTCGTTTTTTGGTTTTGTTTCGGTGTATCATGCGGGGATTGGGGTCATCGGTGCACCGAGCCCGGAAGTGTTCGTAGCGTTCGCGCACGTCGCAATAAGACAGTCCGGACGTTTTGCCCAGCAGCTTGTTCACGGTTTCGTGCAGTTCATACACGTATTTGGAAAAGGCTTCGCGATTGACCAAATGGCATGCGCGCAGCGGGTGGTTTTTGAAGTTGGTTTTAAGGTTGATGCGGCAGTATTTGCAGGGCAGCACGTGCTGCAGTCCAAGTATGAATGCCCGATAGTTGCGTTTGTCCGTTTCAGTGGGATGGATGGGATAATTGAAACTCATTGTGTGTAAAAAGTGCCACATGGGCGGACCCCACACGGTGGTTAAAAACCCATCATTGGACAAAAAATCTTTATCGGTAAACACTGGTTGATTCTTTCGTGTTGAATTTGTTTTTGATTGGGTTGATTGTGTTGATTGCGTTTGTTTCATTGGAATTTCATTATATTAGAATGGTAAAATATAATAAAATACGAAATAAAAAAACGCACTTGCATCACAATGAACAGCTATGGATCGGTGAGCTTGGTTAGTCAAGTAATTTATAAGTTTATTCACTACATGAATTGGATGGATGACGCAAATGACGCAAATGACGCAACCCATGCAACCGACGCAAATGACGCAAATGACGCAACTGACAATCACAATTCCTAAACCATGGAGTTGATGAAATCCTGCAGGGTGGATTTATCCACTTTAGCGTCATATTCAATGTTTTTACCGTCTTTTGTCAACACAACGGTGGGATAGCCCTGAATCTTGAACTCATTGACGATGGATTCATTTGCGGGGTCTTCACCGTCCACCACCACACATTTCAGCTTGTATCCGTTGACTATTTTTCCGTCGTATTGATCCTGAATGGATTGGAAGTCGGGTAGCGCTTTTTTGCAGTGCGGACACCAATCCACCTTGAACATGCGAATTACGGCATCACCGCCCGAATTGGGCGCAACATTGGAATAACCTTCATAATAAGACTGGTTATTGCTGGATTTTACGTACCGATTGTATATTTGTTGTGCCAGTACAGCAAAAAACACTGCAATTAACAGATATCCCACGAATTTTTTATTGTTCATTAACCATTCCGCAGATTTACTCAAGCTCTCCATTTTGTATTTTGTTTATTGATTGGGGTGTTGTTGTTTATAATAAATTGGAGAGAAATTATTCATTCCTTGCAAAACGAATTGGAATTAGAATTAGAATTAGAATCAGAATTGGATTTGGAATTAGAATCAGGATTGGAATTTGTTTTGGTGGCATGCATCGGTGCATCAGCGTCTTCACGAGTTTTGATCCCATTAAGAAACTGTTTTCCGAATGTGATGCCATCCTCAATCCACTCTAAACGTTGACCCGCATCTGACATGATTGAAAACCATTCCGCTGGCGTAACATCGGGTTTAACATGGCACACCACTTCATATGGACTGCGGTCAGTCACGGTTGAACGATTGACCATGCGTGTGAGCTGCAAATTAATAAGACGCATGTAATCTATCAATGACGATTGCTCGCCAATGATTTCATTTGGGTTGTTCCATTTGTTTTGCAGACCCAACACTTCGTCATCGCGGCAGTGCGTGTCCTGCATGCACTCATGCAATGGATAATTTACAATAATTCCACCGTCAATGTAGCAGCACTTGTCGCGAATTATGGGTTGAAACAACATCGGCATGCACGCGCTCATTTTGATGGCGTCCATGAGCGGGAGATCCGGATGGGTTATGTGCGACATCTGCACCTTCTTGAACGTGTTCAATTCCACGGAAAATACGTTGAGAGAAATTCCCGAATACGCGTGCAATTCTGAGAAGGTGGTTGCCAAAGACAAATCCTTGGATTCCAGCAAGGGCTGCATGATGTCGTCCAACAGCTTCAATTTGGCCATTCCTTTGGATGAAAACAGTTGAAACATTTCAAGCGATTCCATGATAACCTTTTCCCATGGACGCTTAATGATGTAGTCGTCCAGCGTGGTCCATTCGTGTTTCAAGCACAGCATGGCGCCGATGAGTGCGCCGACGGACGTGCCGTAAATGGTTTCAATGTTTTCGTGCGTCCAGAAGCCTTGCTCTGCCAAATATTTTACAGCGCCGTATGAAAGCAACCCGGTGGGGCCACCGCCACAAATAACAATGTGTTTGATCACCATGTTTTCGCTTGCCACTGCTATATGTGTAATGAATGTTCAATGTGTTTAATTTTAAATGATTTAAGTGTATTTAAATGATTTAAACATGGTTCTTAGTTCTTAGTTTGTGGTTCGTTTCAATGTTTTATTAAAAAATCTAACATGGTGTTAAGAGCATTATTGCATAAAAAAAATGGACAACATTTTTTCAAATCGCAGTGAAGAAAACCGAGAGAGCGTTGAAAAATTGAATTTGGATGAATTGTATGAGCAAAAAAAACAGGAGGATTTAGCAAAACTGTACACATTCAACCGCATACTGACCCGCGTGCATGAAAAAATCAAAGTGGCTTCCCGTCAAAAAAACAGCCAGCAGTTTTGCTGGTTTTTGGTTCCGGAGGTGTTGATCGGGGTCCCGAATTACGACAAAAATGCGTGCATCACGTACATCGTGAGCAAGCTGGAAGAAAACGACTTTGTGGTTCGTTACACGCACCCCAATTTGCTGTTCATTTCGTGGAAGCATTACGTGCCCAATTACGTACGCACCGAAATTAAAAAGAAAACCGGAACGGTGATAGACAAGTTTGGAAATTACGTTTCGGAGGCGGACCCAGATGCTCCCCCGTCTGCGGACGGCAGTGACATGAACATGATGATGTACAACAAGAAGGGCGCCACAGCGGCAGCAACCGCATCAGCTAAAAAACCGGCCGGCAGCGGCGGCGATTTCAAACCGATTGCATCGTATAAGCCGGTTGGAAACCTCATTTACAATCAAGATTTGTTCAAAAAAATAGAGGATCGCATATGATTGGAACAGAACCGTGTGTTGGTTGTTAAATTGCAATTGGATTTAAACCGTGTCGTTTGCGAATGTTGTCCGCATATTTTATAAAATAGGTTCCTTGGTCTTTGTAAAATTTTTTTTGTGTTTGTGTGTATTTTTTAACCGAACTTAAGTGTAAATATTTTTTGCCCAACAGCAAATTAAATTCGTATTTTTCATTCGGTTTTAGTTTTGTCGGATGTATGAGGTTTAATGCATCAAATCGCGCCTTCTGATGTGGTGTTAAATTTTTGTTTTGCATTTCCATTATGAAATCTTGTGAGAAAAATATATTAATCAATGGGAATGGTTCAATTGTGCGTCCAGTGCATTCAGTTCGGCAATGAGCGCATCCCAAGTTTGTTCCTCTATTGCCGCCTCCTTGATTTTAATGCAGCGCAATTCATGAGTGGCGCAGCCGCATTCCAAGATGTCCTGCACTTGCAGTTCCAATGCATCCAGATCTGGGCTGGTTAGTTGGGGGTGGATGCAGCGGTATTCGTGGTCCGGATTTAAAACGAGTGTCCTCATAATGCGTTCAAAATGCGCCCGATTTTCTCTCTGTTTTGTGTGTATGTTTTCTGTTTGTTGTGCATATGCACGTTGCAACCGTCCGTTTATGGGACACATGTTTTGATGCGATCCGGATTGCGATGATTGTGTCGCTTGCTCTTGCATGATGCGGGCCCGAAGGGTTGCAATGCGCACGTAAAAATGGGCCAATTCACGTGCCTTGGGCATGCATTGATTTGCCTTGTTTTTAGGGGTGTCTGAAAACAGCCGGGTTGATAGGTCATTCAGTTCGCTGCGGGTTAATGTCGCGTCCGGATTGAACCCTTGTTTGAGTCGCAAGTGAATGTGGATGGGGTTGCAGCTGCGGCGCATCAATGCCTCCACAATGATGTCCTCAATGTCGGTTTGCATTTTGTCATCCATGGGTGAATCCATCATCAATAACGGCCGGCTGATTTCTTTTTCAAATTCGTCCAATTCAACTGGACCGCCTTGCAACACGTGTGCAAATGATGCAGCAATGTTCATTCGTGTAAAAGTTATTTTGATATTGTTTGATATTATTAGTTGATATTATTTGATATTATTTTATGTTCATGCATTTATGTTTATGCCCCTTTTATACGATTGTGCAAACACTGATTGTTAATGTAATATTGTTAAAAATTGAATTAAACACATGGCAATAAATCATGGTTAGACATCATACTCGCTTGTTCATGTTTGTAAGCAAGACACATAAAAATAGGCGCGTAAATAGGAATGAGTTGTGGACCAAATTAGAATCGTTGATTGCAGAAGACCAGCCCGATATTGTGGCATCAACGACAGCGGCAGCGACCGCGGCAGCGACAGCGACAGCAACAGCAACAGCAACAGCGACCGCGACCGCAGCTAAATCAACTGGCATGGAATGCGTCTACAATCCGTCTGGGAATCGCGAGGTGTGTGACGTGTGTCAGTACAATCTGGTGATTACGGAAGACGGTTTTGCAACGTGCACGAATTCAAAATGCAGCATCATTTACAAGGACACGTTGGATTACTCTGCGGAGTGGCGGTTTTACGGAGCGGACGATAATCAAATGACGGATCCCACCCGGTGCGGCATGCCCGTGAATCCGCTTCTGCTGGAATCATCGTACGGATGCAAAGTCATGTGCGAGGGTGCATCCAGTTATGAAATGCGCAAAATACGACGATACACGGAGTGGCAATCCATGCCGTATGCCGAAAAAGCATTGTATGACGAATTTGAGCGCATCAAAAACACGGCATCCAATGCGGGAATTCCGAAAATGATTATTGATTGCGCGCTTCGCTATCACAAGAAAATTTCTGAGCACAAGACGTTCCGAGGTGAGAACCGAGACGGCATCATTTCAGCGTCCATTTATGTGTCGTGTCGCATGAACGACTGCCCGCGCACTCCGAAAGAAATTGCCACCATTTTCCACTTGAACAATAAAAGTGCAACGAAGGGGTGCAAGAATGCGATGGCCATCATCAACGAGCTGGAGTGCAATTTGGAGAATTCAGAAAAAACAAACTTTGAAAAGACGAAGCCGAATGCTTTCATTGAGAGATATTGCAGCCCGCTCAACATGAATCTGGAACTCACAAAGTTGTGCATATTCGTGGCCATGCGCATTGAGCAGAACAACATGATTCCTGAAAACACGCCGCACGCCATAGCGGCGGGCATCATTTACTTCGTGGCCCAAGTGTGCAATTTGAACATCACTAAAAAGGATGTGAACCGGATCAGCCAAATCAGCGAAGTCACCATCAACAAGTGCTTTAAGAAGTTGGAGTCCATCAAGACGCAATTGATTCCGCCTTCCATTGTTCAAAAATATTCGGTTGCATCATGAAAATAATATGAATGATTCATTTATACAATACATTTTTCCAATACATTTTTCCAATTCCATTTTTCCAATCCCATTTAATGTCGTCCCCGGCCGTTCCGGAAATGGTGTTCATCGTGCCGTATCGCAATCGCGAAGAGCACAAACTGTTTTTTACGGTGTACATGAAATTTTTGCTGGAAGACATGCCGCCCGAAAAATACCGCATTTATTTTGTGCATCAGTGCGACAGTCGCCCGTTTAATCGGGGCGCAATGAAAAACATTGGGTTTTTGGCCATTCGGAACCTGTATCCCAATGACTATAGGAACATCACGTTGGTGTTTCACGATGTGGACAACCTGCCGTATACCAAGGGGCTGCTAAATTATGAAACGCGTCCCGGGGTGGTGAAACACTTTTTCGGATACACGTTCACGTTGGGCGGGATTGTTGCGATTAAGGCGGGGGATTTTGAACGCACGGGTGGGTACCCCAATTTCTGGGCGTGGGGCAGCGAGGACAATTGTTTCAACCAGCGCGTCATTGATGCGCGGCTCTTCATTGATCGCAGCAACTTTTTCCCCAGCGGGCACCGTTCCATCCTGCAATTCGTGGACGGGCTCATCAAAATGATTAACAAGAAGGAGACGTCGGCAGCCATGTACCGCACGTGCACCGATTCGTACGCAACCATCCGAAACTTGAACTACCATTTTAAGGACGAATACATCAACGTGACGTCGTTTGACACGCCGCAAAACCCGAATGACCTCCGGTTTGAGGAGTACGACATTGTTAAAAACAACGGGGTCAACCGCATCCCGATTCAGGCCCCGGCACCAATGGCAATGCAGATGCAGATGCAGATGCAACCCCGAGCCGCGCAAAGGCGGCGTTAATAGCACAAATACAAATAATTGCATAATTAAAAAATTTAATGTTGGCATAGATCATATCAACCCCATAGAACAATAAAAACAATCATGTCGCTGATTGGTCGTATTTCGGGCGATTTTCGCCATTTGTGCAAACCCGCCATGGTGTATTTAGCCATTTCCGTGGTGGCGCTTATTGCCATTGCGTATCAAAACATGGGCTTGAGCAACATGTACTGCATGGGCGATTTTTCGTGCTACGTGCCCAGCACCGCCGCGGTCATCCTTGTGGAGGGACTCTACATTCTGTTTTGGACCTGGATTCTGCATTTGATGTGTCGCACCGGGTACGCTTCCATATCTTGGTTAATGGTGGTGTTCCCGCTCGTGCTGTTTTTTGTGCTGATTGGACTCATGATGCTGGCATCATATAGTTTGGTTCACTCTGGAAAAGTGCAGAAAATGCAGCCCATTGAACACCCCGTGTTGACCGATTCACACAATTTGGATGGTTTTGCGCCCCTGTTTCCTTCTGGTCCGAGAATGCATTCGGAATGAATGGATAAATGGAATGGATAAATGGAATGGATGAATGGAATGGATGAATGGAATGGATGAATGGAATGGATGAATGGAATGGATGAATTTGTGTTTATTCATTGAACAAATAATAAACACAAATATTAGATAAACGATACACACATTCGTGAACAAATGGCACAACCTAGACCCAATAATACCAATGACGACAACGAGTTGATCGCCGATGCGGTTCGGACGGCCGAAGAGACGCTGTCTTGGAACATCATTGACCGTTACTTTAAGGACAATCCCAACGTGCTGGTACGCCATCATCTGGAATCGTACAATGATTTTCTGAGCAACGGCATTGCGCGCATCATGAAAGACCGGAACCCCATTATTTTAGAGAAGGACGAAAACAAGGAGACTGGGAATTACAATTCCGTGATTGAGATTTATTTGGGCGGCATCAATGGAGACCGCATTTCATTTAGCAAGCCTATCATTTATGATGACACTGCACATGTAGACAAGGCATCAGACAAGGCATCAGACAAGGCGTCAGACAAGGCATCAGACAAGGCATTAGACAAGGACAAGGACAAGGACAAGGACAAGGAAGACAAGGCAAGTGCGCACTTCATGTATCCGAACGAGGCGCGCCTGCGCAACATGACGTACGGCATGACCATTCATTGCGATGTGGACGTGGTGTATCGCGTGTACGACCCGGTGCAGAAGACGGTGCTGAACGAACGGCTAGAGTTGAAGCAGCTCAACTTAGGCCGGTTCCCCATTATGCTGCAGTCCAACGCGTGCATTTTGCACGGCATGACGCCGGAAGCGCGGTTTTACGCCGGCGAGTGCCGCAACGACTACGGCGGCTACTTCATCGTGGACGGCAAGGAGAAGTGCATCGTGTCCCAAGAGAAGTTCGCCGACAACATGATGTACATTCGTTCCAACGCGGACGACCCCGACGCGGTGTACAGCTACAGTGCCGAAGTCCGCACCGTGTCGGAGGACCCCTCCAAGCCCGAGCGCAAAATGGCGGTCAAGATGGTGGCGCCCGATGCCAATTACTCCAACAAGCAGATTGTCGTGGACATTCCGAACGTGCGGAAACCGATGCCGCTCTTCATCGTGATGCGCGCGTTGGGCGTCATCAGCGACCGCGACATCGTGGAGCGGTGTTTGCTGAATCTGGACGCGAACGCGGCCATGGTGGATTGGTTCATTCCGTCCGTGCACGACGCGTGCGAAGTGTTCACGCAAGCCGCCGCCCTCAAATTCATCGCCACCTTCACCAAGGAAAAAACGGTGGCGCAGGTGCAGAACATTCTCATGAACTACTTCATGCCGCAAATTGGCGAGCTGAATTTCGGGGCCAAGGCGTACTATTTAGGATACATGGTGTACAAGATGCTGCTGGTTTCAACAAACGTGGACCGTCCCACGGACCGCGACAGTTTCAAGTACAAGCGCGTGGAGGTGCCGGGCGCCCTCATGTTCAACCTGTTCCGCACGTATTACAATGCGCACGTGGACAACGTGCGTCTGAAGCTGGACAAGAAGATCAAATACGGGCGCGACCGCAACGAGTTCGTCGGCACGCAGATCATGCAGGTCATCACGCCCGACAACTACAACGAAATTTTCGGCGAGCGGCTCATTGAGGCGGGGTTCAAGAAATCGTTCAAGGGCAAGTGGGCGGCCACAGTCCAAACGGACGACAAGTCCAAACTGTACAAGGGCACCATTGGCGCGACAGAAAAAACGGAGGTGGAAGGCATCGTGCAGGACTTGAACCGCCTGTCATACAACTCGTTCATATCGCACCTGCGCAAAGTGAATTTGCCGATGGATGCCAGCGCCAAAGTGTCTGGCCCGCGTCACCTGCACGGGTCGCAGTGGGGCATCATTGATCCCGCCGACAGCCCCGACGGCGCCAACATCGGGCTGCAAAAGCACTTGGCAATTTCGGCCTACATTACGAAACCGTGCTCCGCGCTGCCGCTCGTTCGGTGGCTGCGCGAGCTGACCACCATGAAACTGCTGGAAGAGTGCAGCCCGACGTACTTGCACCAACTGACCAAGGTGTTTGTGAACGGGGCGTGGGTGGGCGCGCTCGGCAACCCGCGCGAAGTGTTGCGGCTCTTTCTCCTGTATCGCCGCAACGCGCTCATTCCAATTTACACGAGCGGGCGCTGGGACATTGCGCACAACGAGCTGCAGTTCTTCACGGACGGCGGGCGCCTGTGCCGCCCCGTGTTTTTCTATGATCGGGAAAAACGCCGTCCCAGTTACGCCCGGCGCGAAGTGATTGAAACCATAAAGGGCGGAAAATGCACGTGGTCGCAGCTGGTGACTGGGTTCGCCGCCAAGAGCGTGCCCGCATTGGACCCCTGCCGCATCTACGGCTTGAGCGAATTGTACAAGGGGGCGACCGATTTTGAAGCGCTGGCCGGCAGTCAAGCCATCATTGAGTATTTGGACACGAACGAGACGGAGAGCGCGTTCATTGCCATGTTTCCGCGCGACGTGATTCCCGGGAAAACCACACACGTGGAAATCCACCCGTCGCTCATTTTCGGCGTCATGGGCAACCAAATCGTGTTTCCGGAGAACAACCCGTCGGCGCGCAACAACTTTTCGTGCGGTCAAGGCAAGCAAGCGGTGTCGCTGTATTCCTCCAATTTCGCGTCGCGCATTGACAAGATGGGGGTGGTGCTGAACTACGGGCAAGTGCCGCTGGTCAAAAGCCGCTACATGAAGTACATCAACAACGAGCAGCACCCCTACGGCGAGAACGCCATTGTGGCCATCATGTGTTACAACGGCTACAACGTGGAGGACTCCATCCTGTTCAACGAGGGGTCGCTGAAGCGCGGCTTGTTCCGCACCACGTACTACAACATGTACGAGACGCGCGAAGAGGAGGAGCGCACGTACGACAAGCGCATTTGCAACGTGCAGGCGCAGCCCACCGTGCGCGGCCTGAAGCCGGGGGGCGATTACAGCGCCTTGGACCGACACGGGTTGATCAAGGAAAATGAAGAAATGGACGACAAGAAGGCGGTGATCGGTCGCGTGACGGAGCAGTGGATGGCGGGGGAAAACGAGTCGCAGGTGGAGGACGACAGCGTGTTTCCGAAGAAGGGGCAGCTGGGGGTGGTGGATCGCACGTTCATCACGGACGAGGCGTCCGGCAAGCGGCTAGCAAAGGTGCGCATTCGCGAGGAGCGCATGCCGGGCATCGGCGACAAGTTCTGTTCGCGCGCCGGACAGAAGGGCACGGTGGGGCTCATTATCCCGGAAGAGGACATGCCGTTTGCGGCAGACGGCATTCGTCCGGACCTCATCATTAACCCGCACGCGATGCCCACGCGCATGACGATCGGGCAACTGGTGGAGACGCTGATGGGCAAGGCGTGCGTGCTGCAGGGCGGGTTCGGGGACTGCACCGCGTTCGTGAACCACGGGTCCAAGCACCAAGTGTTCGGCAAAATTCTGACCGAGCTGGGGTACCACAGCAGCGGCACGCAGATGCTTTACAACGGCATGACGGGCGAGCGCATGGAGAGCCAGATTTTCATCGGGCCCACGTACTACATGCGTCTGAAGCACATGGTGAAGGACAAGATCAATTACCGCACGCGCGGTCCGCGCACCGTTTTAACGCGGCAGACGGTGCAGGGTCGGGCGAATGACGGTGGCTTGCGCATCGGTGAAATGGAGCGCGACGGCGTCATTGCGCACGGGGCGGCGTACTTCTTGCGGCAGTCCATGCTGGAGCGCGGGGACGAGTACTACATGGCGGTGTGCAACAAGTCGGGCATGATTGCCATTTACAACCCCGCGCAGAACTTGTTCATGAGCCCGATGGCGGACGGCCCGATCCACTTTGCCGACACACTGACGTCGTCCAACAACCAGGCGCTGAACGTGGAGAACATGACGCGGTTCGGGCGCAGCTTCAGTGTGGTGCGCGTGCCGTACGCGTTCAAGCTGCTCATGCAAGAGCTGCAAACCATGAACGTGCAAATGCGCGTGCTGACGGAGGACAACATTGACCAAATTGCGTCCATGTCGTTTTCCACGATGACGCTGAACCTGGGAGGGGCGGCGAACCTCATTCGGACCAACAAGGATGCCGTGGGAGTGAAAAAGATTCCGACCGTGCCTGCATCGCCCAAGGCGGACAACCGGCCCGGGCTGCGCCCCGAGGGTGCAGAGGGACGGGGCGCGGAAGACCAAGACCCAAGCAAGGTGGCGGAGTCGCTGGGCTGGCACTTTGTGAATTTTGAGGCGAACGGTGGTGAGATTTACCAGTCGCTCATTCGCGACGAGCGGGGGGTGCCGACACAGATGTGGTCGGTGCAGCAGCACGGGGGCAAGTATCCGACGGAGCATCCCGAGGGCTGGAATGCCCAAATGCTGTACTACAATGACGGCGTGCCGATTAAGGCCGAAGCGGTGGTTGACATGCTGAACCGCATGCCGTTTGCCAACAACTTTGCGCTGGCGGTGCAGGACATTCGGGACGAACAAGCCATAAACGAAGCGCGCCAAAAAGACGCAGACTCCATCCTCATTCCAGAATTGTTGTCGCCCAAGTACGAGCCCACGTCGCCTAGGTACGAGCCCATGTCGCCTAGGTACGAACCCATGTCGCATATGTACGAACCCATGTCATCAATTCAGCAACAAGGTGGTGGACCACAGATGATGCAGCCACAAATGATGCAGCCACAAATGATGCAGCCACAAATGATGCAGCCACAGATGATGCAACCCATGATGATGCAGCCACAGATGATGCAACCCATGATGATGCAGCCCATGATGATGGCACCACAACCACAACTACAACTACAACTACAACCACAACCACAACCACAATCAAGTGCAACGGGTGCCAAAGCGGCCGAATTAATTGAAAATCAATTGAACAACGAAGCTGTTGGGTCCGTGTCCATGCTGGACATTGCGCCCGAAGTCAAACCACCCGCCGAATCATCATCTACATCCGAATCTGCATCTTCCGATGGAAAACGCATGATCAAATTGTCATGAAACATTTGAAGCATTTGAAACATAAATAATTAAGGAGAACTGTAGATCAATTAAAAAATTATTATATGTGTTATACATATACATATAATCCAATCATATTATGTTGAACAAATATTTGGTTGAGTTTTTAGGAACTCTCTTTTTTGTTTATATTATTTTGGCAACTGGTAATGCCGTCGCCATTGGTGCTGCAATGGCCATCATTGTGATGGTTGGCGGCAGCATTTCGGGTGGCAATTTTAATCCGGCTGTCTCGGTTGCCATGGTCGCTGCGGGTAGACTGTCATCTAGCGAGTTGCTGCCTTACATTCTGGCCCAAATTGCGGGAGGGCTCATTGCTCTTGAATTATTTAAGCGCGTTAAATTGTGAAGCACCAAACCCCATTTATAATTCATTTATAATTCATTTGTAACTCATTTGTAATTCATTTGTAACATTTACAAAATTTTTATGTTGTAAATATTTTGTATCATGCCAATATATATCGCACATTATTTCAATGCATTATAGGAGAAAGCAATCCAAATCCAAATCTAGGAAGTCACGAAACAAGAAAGGAGGAGGATTCTTTAATTGGTTTACAACCTCTGCAACCCCTGCAACCGAAGAAGAAAAAAAATCATCATCATCGTGGATTCCCTCCTGGTTGTCACCACCCAGTGTCCCGGCACAACCAGCCGTTCAAAGACCAGGTATAGTGCCACCAGCGCCAGCGCCAGCATCAGCACCAGCGCCAGCGCCAGCATCAGCACCAGCATCAGCACCAGCACCAGCATCAGCGCCAGCGCCAGCGCCAGTAGGCCAAGGCCAAGTAGTTGCAGGAGGCCGCCGTCGCGGTAAAAAACAACAAACTAAAACTAAAAAATGTAAAAAATGAACTGAACATTTTATAAGGAACATATGCATTGTTTTACACCATTGAAACATATGGTGTAAATTTGATTTATTGCTTCACTTGCCTCACTTGCCTCACTTGCCTCACTTGCTTCACTTGCCTCACTTGCCTCACTTGCCTCACTTGCCTCACTTGCCTCACTTGCCTCACTTGCCTCACTTGCCTCACTTGCCTCACTTGCCTCACTTGCCTCACTTGCCTCACTTGCTCATTCGTTTGGTTAGCCCATACAAAATGACCAAGCACAAGATTCCAATTGTCATGTGATACAAACTGGACAGCGTGCCATTCGGAATAGAACCCATACGTTTCGTGCACGGGGTTCGTTGTGTAAAGGCTTCTCTTGACGTTTGGCCAGTGATAGGGTTTCTTTTGCCGGAAAACCACGATGGCGGCATGTTTTTCAAGTCAATTGTGGCCACATAATTGGTGGCCGCCGACACGTTGTTGTTCGCATCAATTGTCTGGAGAGAAATGCTTTGGCAGTCGGGGGTGGATCCCATTTGAAATGCTTGAAAAAGTCCGAAGGGGTTAATTTCGGCTGCACTTGAAATTGCCCCCGGAATTAAACCCTTAAATGCAGTGAATTCCACACCGCCCAGTCCCGACGAAATGAACGGAATGTTTCCATCGGGCACGTTGTTCACATAAACGTATCGGTCCACCACGCTGCCGTTTGTTGAATCGCTGCTTACCACCTTGCATTTGCCACCCGTTCTCAAAAAAAACTTGTTTCCAAGAGGACGGCCAGTGACGGATGCATTACCACCGCCAGACACCAATAATTCCACGTAAGAAATTAAAGCAGAAATGTCGTTGGATAAGTGATCCAACCCTCCACTGCTGGACACGCCCAATTCGCTCGGAGTTTTAATTTGCTTGAAATATTTATATTCAGGTCCAAGCAATTTCTGCTGGACATCGTCTAAATTCCCCATCACATCTTGAAACAAATTGGACATGATGTGTTGTAAATTTATTATAACTTATGATAAATATTGTATTATCTGTATGATATATGATATATGATATATTGTATTATATTGCGTACAGATTAAAATGTTTTCAATGCATGAAAAAATTATAAGTTCATATCCACAACTGTTCATGATTGTGATAATCATATTGTGTCACATGTACCAAATTTCATATGCATATGCTATCGGATACATCGTCAATATTGCTGTGAATTATGGTTTGAAAATCGGGTTTCGTGGTCTCATGGGGGATGCGGGAAACCGCCCGATTCCTTATCCCATTCAAATCAATTCATTCATGGACCGTGCCACCACATACGGGTTTCCGTCGGGTCATGCGCAATCGGTTGGATACTTTTTGGCCTTTGCGCACCAGTTTTTGCCGTGGAGATCATGGCATCCGGGTTGGATTGTTGCAGCCTTGATTGCTGCAGCATGGTTGATGCACACGCGGGTTGCATTCCGACGACACACGCCAACCCAGGTGCTGTTCGGATTTGTGTTTGGGGTTTTAGTATTTAGGTTGATCCGTTGGTTGATCCGTTAGTGGACCCGATCCGTTCCATGAATTGTTCAAATGGCGACCTTGGGAATTCGGGTCTTGGACGGATCATCCGCATTCACATTTGCATGTGTGACAGAATTGGTTTGATTCGGGGTGTCACTCAATATTTTCAAGAGCATTTGGGCATTGCCCTGAATGCTGTTTGTTTGATCCTCAATGCCGTTTTTCAGTTCATCATAGGCGGTCTGCATCACCTCGGACCGCTTCTTAAGGTCCTCCATTTCCGGATTTAGCGGTGTCATCATTCCCTCTAAATTGTTTCTTTTGCCAAAAACAAAAACTGCCAATAAAATGCACAGGGCAAAAACCACGCATGCGTGCATGGGGTTTCTATACATGGCATTTGCAATGGATGACAATAATTTCATTAGATGTGTGATGTGCGCATGTATATTCAACACACATTAATTTACACTTCGGCTACACAAATTTACTTTACTTCGCTCGCTTACTTCTTCATGCTTGCCAACTGAGCGGTTGTCTCGTTTTGCGATTGCATCACTTTTTCAATGTTGATCGTGTTTTTTTTATTGTCATCTTCATTTTTAATCATTTGTGTTTTAAGTTGTTGTGCCGTTTTCATGAGGGTTGTAATCTGCTCCTTTATGAATGCAATTTCGGATGGATTTGGGCCGGCTGCTGGGGCTTGTGCTGGGGCTGTCTGTGATGGGGGTGCCCGCGAAGATGAAGACGAATCTAAACCTTCTATCAACGTGGCGGATTTAGTGTGCATCGCCGCATGCAACAACATCCACGCAAAAAACAAAATTAGCAACGCGCATGTGACATAATGTAACTGCATTTGAAATGGACCGCAATGCAATTGTATCTTGTGTGTATTAAATAATATCTACGACCTAATATATATTGATTATTTATTAAATATTGGGTACCATCAAAATATATAATGACGACAAAGGCAACCATATCGGACGGCATTGGATGGCGTCATTCCAATAGTTTGATCACCACAAAGCAGCCGCATCACCCCACCAAAACGGCACTCACCACCACCAACCAAGTGGTCCCCGGGTTTAGTCGTCCAAATGAGAATGGCGCGCTGGTAAACATTCCCGTCGGTGCGCTGCGAGATGCGGCCGCCAACGAATTCAGTGGCCCCGCAAGGAAGGCCCGTCCCATGAAACACTGGCGCCGCAAGCTGCAACCCACCCCCAACAGCGGGCGCAGCGTGAATTCCGTGTCGCTGACGATTGACACCCCTGGCGGCACCACAAAGGCCGGCAACGGCGTGTCGTGCGCCTGTTCAACCACGACTGCAAATTCGGTGGCCAAATTTGACGAAAAGTTACTGAAAATCCCTTCTCAAAAATGCCAGCCGTGCGATATGGTAGTAAACAATGGTTACGTGCAGGTGGGCAACCCGATCACCAATCCCAACAGCTACCAGATTCAGACGGGATTGTACAACACCAAACACGTGGGCGTGTGTCCGGCGAACAACGTCATCAAATCGGCGGTCACGCTGATGAGCAAGGCGTATTACAGCGACACCCGGGGGTATTTGCAGTCCCGATGCAAGCGATACGACCAGAAGCTGTCCACCAACCCGGTGCCGGGCATTAAATACATTGGCGCCGACCACCAGCCGAACTGGCCCACCGAAGACTGCTACGGGCCGCAAACCCGGCTCACCGGCAGCTGCTTGTATCCCGCGTGCAGCGCCATTGATAAAGCCCTGCCCAACAAGTGCCAAGGCACCACCATTTACAAGCCGAGCAACGTGGCGTTTGCCAAGCAGGGCGGCGTCAGCAGCAGCACCCGCACGCTCAGTTTGCGCGTGAACACCGTTAATGTGAATGGCAATTCGTTTTACAGTGCGTTTGGGGCGCAAGGCGCGAACGCCGGCAAGTATAGCACCGAATACAACCCCGGCTATTTCGTCAAAAACAATTACCAGACCCCGAATTGCAAACTGTATTATGGCAGCAAACCGGGCAACCACACCGCGTGCTTTTATTCGCCCAATTAATCAAAATGACATTTTATAATGTTTTATTAATGTATAATTCATTAATAAAATGGATAAAATGGATCAACGCATGAATGATGCGATCAAGATAATTTATCAACATCACGATTTTGACATGGACGATCAAGTCACAACCGATTTTGTAAAAACTTTAAAAGATGGTGACAGAAAACAAGACCTGTTTTCATATATTTTTAAGTATGCCCATACTAGTTTTGTACGAAAAGGCAAAATGGAGTACATGATATCTTATGACATGACGCAATCATCTAGAAATCTTAGTCCAATCTTTCAAAAATTAATTAAGCTTAATAAGGATTGCATATACAGTGCCAGTGTTGCATTTAAGGATGCAATGGAAAATTACACCAAATTCCAAAAAGTGGATACCGTTCAACAAACACAATTCAATCCATCATGGTACGACCGCACATTTGGTTCCAATGCACAATATGCTAAAATGGTTAAAAGTGTTCCACCCATTGCGTATTTATTCATGGTGGCATTGACGTTTGCAATTTTGCAGCATGAGTTAATTTTTAACGCAAAATGTGTTGAATTGTTTCAATTGTATGAAACAAATATTTCGGTCGGTAATCCGTCCGTGGTCAGTGTTCCCATAACATGGCACATTGATGACCCAGTTTTTCATAAAACAATTTTAGATGCGATTGTCAAGTGGTTCAAAACCGATCACGATTTGAGCGACAACCTTGATGCAAATGTAAAGGCGTTTATGACTGCCATTGACATGGATAATGTATTGAAAATGCAGTTTAGGCATGTAATTAATCCAGATTTGCAAAAAAAATTTGAAGCCTGGGAACAAAGAAAGGCTCCCATGTCAGCCGGTAGAAAGTCGGTTATTAGACGACGACGCACAAAGACGAATGCACCGAAGAGGCGCAAGACAAATAAACATTCCAGGCGATGAGAGAAATGAAGCCATTGAATCACTTCTCTCATTTCGCGGTCGGGAACAGGAGCTTGTCAACGGTGGTGCGCACGCAGAACATGCGGTGCAACACGATGCCCAGCAAGAACAGCCCGGCGGCAGTCCATGCAAACGAGGTGCGCACATAATAAGAAATTATGTAAGCGCCAACGAGAGTCATAATGACATCCACGATCGCAACGCCGCCGACACGAATGGAGTGCACGCCCTTGCCCGGAACACCGAGTGCATTCCGGTATTTGCACAAGCCGTCCATTTACTAAACCCAATGAATGTAATGTTATACATGATGTATGTATAATATTTCAATTGCTGCAACACCCCTAATCGCCGTACCATTTTTTATTGACTTGGGTCATGACACCGCTGTAATCCACATGCTGCCGGGAGATGTCGCTATAATCGGGGCGCTGAATCACCGTGATGGGCACAATCAGATACCAGCGATCCACGCGCTGCAACTGCTTCCAGTACTGGTCTACCGCGTACTTGGGCTGCTCGGCCGGTGCCGCAATCAAATTTTTCAACCCCTCCTTAAAATTGGCCAACAGCCGTTCAAAATAGGGGCGACGCACCAAGTACGATGTGGCGGTTTGACAGTTGGCCACGCGCACGCATTCGGGCGCGACTTGTTGGAAGGGCTGGTAATTGTTGCCGGACAGCAGCAGCACGTCCCACTGGTCTCCAAACCGGTTCAAAAATTGGTTGACTTGATGCACCAGCTGTCCGGGATTGGTGATGGTGGCGTCGTCTTCGCACACGAGCACGTGGTCCCATCCGTTTTTGATTGCCAATTCCAGGCACGCCACGTGGCTCATGCTGCATCCAATGGCGCCGTCCGCATTCCGAATGGCCCGAAAGCGCTGCGGCTGCAGTCCAATTTTTTGAAACTGCGATTCAAAATGGGTGCGACGGTCTATGCGCGAATCCAGATTGATGAAGAGCACGTGCTGGATGTCGTGAAACGTGCGAACGGCATTCGCGGCATTCGCGGCATTGTTGTTCATGCGATTCATGCGTATACCATGGCGCGATACTTTAATTATGAAAATTAATCCAAGTTGATACCGTGATACTTCAAATAATGGATGAAATGCGTGTTTTCAGAAAACTTGTTGGCAATCAATGCAATGTTGTAATCCGTCATTGCAAATCGCGCCGGATACTGCTTCAAAAGGTGCTGCCGTTTAATAATGCCCGCGTGTTGTAAAACCACCGACCATTTGCAATACGTGGTGTTCAACGGGAACTGCATTTCCGCGTTTGAAACCATGGCATACGGCGTGAAGCCTTCGTTCACAAGATGCTGTGTGATGCCGAGTTCGTACACCGAAATGGAGGCATTGTGATTGACGGGCAACCCGTGCACTTCAAAATAATCCACAACCGCCTTTATCACGCTGGTTGCATTGAAACACATGAAATAGGACTGCAAATGATACACGTTTTCATGGCTGCTGGTGATTCCCACAAAATCATGGGCCACAGCGGGTTCAAACAAGTGCTTCATGCATCTCTCGAATGCCAGCACATCCACTATCACGCACGAATCATTCATTAAACACAGCTGGGACGCGTGAACCAGCGTTTTTGCGGTTTGCATGATGAATACCGCGTAATTCCTAAAATCACTCTTGAAATTGTACCCCAACACGTGAAACTTGTTGTAATTTGGAGTCGGTGGGTCCCATTTATTCGGGCAATTGGTCAACACAATGACGTAATCAAACCGGTCCTCCATGTGCTGCAGCGTCAAGTAGTTGTAGCTCTCCACTTCATCGCGGTCGGAATAGTGGGAATAAATCAACACTCGCTTGTCCCTAAACCCCAGACTGTAAATGAGTTGAGTGTGCGCATAATTCGCAGTAATTATGGACGACAATTGAGAGAATGGAACAATTTTCATCATTTGCTGCGTCATTGTTTTTGTGCGGTCCTCCAGCCGTTTTTCGCACTCTTCTTGAAATGCTCGTTTGTCTTCTTCGTGCTTTTGCAATTTTTCAACCTTCAACTCATTGACTTCTTCCACACGAGTCCAAAAATAAGCAACGTGATCTTCTTCGCGTTGAATCCGCGCCTTTTTTTCCGCTTCAAATTCGTCGGCCAACGCCTTTTTTTCCGCTTCCAATTCGTCCGCCATCGCCTTTTTTTCCGCTTCCAATTGGGCAACCATCTCCCTTTTTTCCGCGTCCAATCCCCTTGTTTTTGCAATCAGTTCGTTGCGTTCCAGTTGCAAAGTCTGCACCATTTCGCGTTCGGTGGCTTGATGCGCGGCACATTTCTTCATCAATGCAATGTGATCCGCGACCAATTTTGCGCGTTCATGATTTGTCACCATGCGCAAGCGCGCGCATTCGGATTCCAGTGCAGCATATCGTGAAAGCAATTCTTGGTGAACCCGTTTCATATTATGCATTTCCAAATGCAGGGCGCGTTCTTCTTTGGCCGACATAAAAATATTTGAATATTTAAAAGTTTGAATGTTTAAAAGTTTGAATGTTTAAAAGTTTGAATGTTTAAAAGTTTGAATATTAATCATGATATCATTTTTATTTTTATATGATGATTTTAATATATATATATGCATTTATCATTTATCATTTATCATTTATCATTTATACATTGCATCATATCATGACGTACGCTTTCAGATAATCGTCGGTTTTTAATATGTCCATGTACCGAAACAATCGTTTGCGGCGCGCAACTGCGTCGCCGTTCACGGCATCCGTTTCAAACAGCACAATGTCTTGTATTATGTCCACCTTTCGGTGTTTGCATTTTAATCCGTAATATCCGGCAATGTGTTTCAACTGCTTAATGGTGTAATTCATTTCGTAGTCAAATGAAACCGCGGTTGCACAATCCATCTTGAAAAAATCAAGGGCTTCAAACTCTGGAAAATCAATGTCCGCGTCCGCGGATGCATTGTGGTTTAATTCGTCGTGCAATGACTGCATCATGCTGTCGTAGGTGGACATGGATGATTCCAACTGCATTGGACTATCGGGATCGGGGGTTATATATAATTCAACCGAATTGGGGGGGTTCTCCATGGCACATTGCATAAACACAATCATTCAATTGTTTTTATGCTTTTATGATTTTTATATTTTTATGTTTTGCATAACTTGATAAATTGATAACTTGATAACTTGATAATTTGATAATTTGATTCCTCATTTCTGCTTTTTACACTCGTCCAAAATGTCCATGTGCTTGAAAATGGTTTTGTTGGTGATGCTGGGATACTTTGCGTTTTTCGGCTTCAATTGACTGTTGTACTCCACCTCCTGTATTATGGTGGTCCATTCGTCGGCATGCCCGACGCGCAGAAATTGGTGCGCGTCCTTCAAAATGATGAACAAGTTTTCGGTCAGCTCCTCCACCTCGTTCGCTCGGTCCGACTGGCGCAAGTGTTCCTGAATGAGCGACTGCAGTTGCTGCACAATGTCCACAATTTTAGATGTGGTGACAACCCCTTCTTTCATCAAATTGATGATGAACAAACTCATGGCGCGCCGCTTGTCGTTCGTCTTGTTAACCTCGCAAAACCGGGTATAGTCCTTCTTTGCATCGGCGTGCTCTATGGTATTGAAGAGCGCCATGAATTGATCAAAATTTGTCTCAAACACAGTCCTGAATACCGCATTGTATTTGTGCAACAGCTGGCGAAACAGCCGCGCATACACCGCCGAAAAAAAGTGGTTGGAACTGGCCGTGTTGAAAATGGCGCCCCCCACCGTTTGCAAATGGCTTGCATCGGGCTCGTCCTTCAACTCGTCAATGCGGTTGCACAGCGCGGCAAACACCTCGTCAAACGTCTTGTCCGTGATTTTATTCAAGTCGGAACGGATGCTGTCCAAATGCGCATCAATGCCCTCCCGCTTGTGCAATTCGGTTGCCTGAAACCGACGGATGATTTCCCAGTCATCGGATGTTATTTCACTAACGGTGCTTCGCGGCTTCCTTTGCAGTGATGCCGCCGGGGACAACAACTCATCCGAGTGCCCCTTTTCATTGTCACGTTTGGGAAAAATGGGCGTCTTCACGTAGGACGGTGCGCCCACTTGATCGGCTATCCGCGAAACCAAATTAATGACGCATTCTGGCAACTCGCACTCAAACCCGTTCCATTTAATGGCTTCAAAATCGGAGAGTTGATACACCGGCGTTATCGGCACTACTGCTGTTGCTGTTGCTGCTGTTGCTGCTGTTGCTGCTGTTGTTGCTGTTGTTGCTGTTGTTGCTGTTGCGAGTGCTGATGCCATTACTACTGTCTCCGCCATTGTAATGCAATTTTGAAACTATTTGTAAATTGCGTCCTTTGTTT
>Ga0247722_10000265_pt1 | contig 34103 bp, 24 predicted proteins | sample MSEWelMarce3H_FC_FD_189094 | JGI IMG/M metagenome (GOLD analysis project Ga0247722, IMG submission 189094) | Subsurface sediment microbial communities from gas well in West Virginia, United States - MSEEL Well Study Marcellus 3H_FC | ecosystem: Environmental > Terrestrial > Deep subsurface >... | reverse complement strand
ATATAAAGTGGGCTTTTTTTAAATCCAAACTCATCGTTAAGGCTAGCTCTTAACGTACCGAAACTTCAACTCGCCTGTTTTTAGGCTCATACACTTCATTCGGTGTAAGAATTAGCAAATTTCGCTCTCCGTGAGATTCAACCGTCATATTGTGATACTTCAGGCCTTTGTCTTTTAGTAAATTAGCAACCAATGTAGCGCGCACCAGCGCAAGAGCTGCATTTTCATCTGCTTTGCCCATCGTATCCGTATGGCCAACCACAGAAATATCTACAGCTGGGCGGCTAGCGGCTTCAGCAATAATTGTTGGCAACTGCCCTTCTGACTCTGCAGTTAAAGTGGTATCAATCTGAAAATACAGTATAAAACGCTTAGGAACTTTAGGCCTTGCGGCCATAGCTTCACCAAAGTCTTCCCGAATTTTATCAGCAGCAACTGGGGCAGGTGCTTGGGATCCATCCAGTAATGCACCATCCCCTGCCTTTTTAATTAGCTGCTTACCTTTTTCTCCACTCACCGTAACTGCACCAGTATGCCCATCTGGGTTTTCCAATAACACAATATAAGACTCCGAGGCACAGGCCTGTAGCAAGAATGCCAGCATACATGGGATAAGAAATGAGCGAAAAACTCCAGCTTTAAATGGCATGTATTACTCCTCAACTTTCACCACAAATTGTGTACCACGAACACCAATCATTCCAACTGGGGTATTCACTGCAACGGCATCGGGCTGTAATTTAGCAATAATTCCGGATACATAATTCATGGTGCCCTTTGCTAGTTTACCAACAAGGCTAAGCTGACCTTGCGCAGGGGCATACAGGTATTCATCAACGCTCATCTGCGTATTGGGGCCAAAGGACATAATAGTTTCATCTTTAAAAGTAATTCCCATGCTACTTTTTGCACCCGTACGCAACACACTGCCCTGCCAAACCGCCGTACCTGACTCCGCTCTTACCAACACACCATGGCTACTGACGGAAGCATCCCCCGTTACATTTTTCACCCAGCCTATTGGCGCATCAGCAGCCCATAACACCGGAGAAAGTAAGCAACTACTTAACACCACACACTTAAACATGATCTGACTCCACTAAATCTACGTACGCAGTTTTAAACTTAGCATACAATCGTAAGCCATCACACAGTGATTGATCCCGCCAATGACAACCGTCACACCTCACCCCTAAGTACTGATGCTTAGCCGATTTATGGTTGCTTTTCCATACGCACTCAGGTGCGAGCAATCAAGTTACTCAATAGTAACAAAATACAAAAACAAAGCCCTACTTGCTGGTTTAACAAAAGATCCCTGCTAAAATCGTCAGCCTACTAATATAGATTTTAAATAAATAAGTCAGCTAAAGATTAGTTGATCTATATAAGCAAAAATTGAAGCTATTTAAATCTATGAAAAAAAGCGCCCTTCAACCCGCCAATATTTTTCTGCCCATTGCAACGCTGGCACTGGCACTAGCGCTGCTTTGGGCTGATTTCACCTCCTTACAAACATTACGCAATCAATTATTCGATCAGTATCAGCGCTGGTCTGCTCGCCAAAGTACTGGCTTAGCAGTACAAATTATCGATATCGATGATGAAAGCCTAGCCCGCCTTGGCCAATGGCCGTGGCCGCGAACTCGGCTGGCGGCCATTATTAATAAACTACAAGACGCCAAAGTGGCAGTCATTGGGTTTGACGTGGTTTTTGCTGAGCCAGATCGCAGCTCACCACAAGCAATGGCACAACTTTGGTCTCTACAAGAACCTTTGAAAAGCGCGCTTACCGCACTGCCAGATCACGATGCAGTTTTTGCGCAGAGCATCAAAACCGCGCCGGTAGTTTTAGGGCTTACCATCAAGCGTGAAGTTGGGCCAGTACCGCTAAGCCCTCCCCAATATCGTTATGTCTATACAGGCCCAGAACCCAGCCGCTGGCTACATTCTTTTCAAAGCGCCATTGTTGCGCTGCCCGCATTTGAGCGTGTAGCCAGCGGCAATGGCGCACTCAATTTTATTCCAGATAAAGATGGGGTGGTACGCCGCATTCCGTTACTACTTAAGCTGGGCAATGAGCTGGTGCCCTCAATGGATGCAGAAGTCTTACGCGTGGCCCAGGGTAGGCAAAACTATATTGTTAAAACACTTGCCAATGGCCAGCCAGATACGCTGCGCATTGGCTCCTTCACGATTCCACTAACAGAACGCGGCGAGGCTTGGGTTCATTTTGCCAAGCCAGATCCTGCCCGCTACCTGAGTGCATGGAAGCTGCTAGCAGGGCAAATACCTGCTTCAACGCTCAAAGGAAAAATGATTTTAATCGGCAGCTCGGCTCAGGGGTTGATGGACCTGCGATTTAGCCCGCTGGGGCAAATCATTCCTGGCGTTGAAGTACATGCCCAAATGCTGGAACAAATCAACAGCGGCACTGTTTTACAGCGACCTGGCTGGGCCAGAGCAGCAGAGAGCATCATCACCTTATTGGGGGCCCTCTCCATTACCTTACTCACGATAAGGTTTCGAGCACTATTAGCGGCAAGCACCACACTGGTTTGCTTGCTGATCCTGCAACTACTCGGCTGGTATGCTTTTCGCCAACACGCTTTACTGCTGGATATGGTCACCCCAACCTTGATCTTTATTGCAACATTCACCCTAGGCAGCTTGATGCACCACTGGCAAAGCGAGCGCCAGCAGCGCTGGATTAAACAAGCTTTTTCTCGCTACGTATCCCCTAACCGAGTCAGCCACCTGATCGCCAACCCCGATTCAATGGCACTGGGCGGGCGGCGACAAGAATGCAGCTTTATATTTACCGACCTCGCCAATTTCACCACATTAATGGAAAAACTCGACCCAGCCGATGCTGTGGCCCTGCTTAATGATTACCTTGATCAAATGATTGCCATTGCTTTTAAATACGAGGGTACACTAGATCGGATTGTGGGCGATGCCTTGGCGATTATGTTTTCTGCCCCCATAACACAGACCGATCACCGGAGCCGAGCCTTAAATTGCGCACTAGAAATGGATCGTTTTGCCAGTGATTACTCTGCCGCGCTCAACGCCAAAGGTACACCCTTTGGCCTAACACGCATCGGCATCCATTCTGGTGAAGTGATTGTGGGTAATTTTGGTGGACGCACTTTATTTGACTACCGAGCACTGGGCGACGCCGTCAACACAGCAGCTCGTCTTGAAAGCGTAAATAAACACCTTGGCACCACCATCTGCCTTTCGCAAGCCACCTTAAGCGGCTGCCCTCATGCAGAAGTTCGCCCCATTGGCCAGCTCATGCTTAAAGGAAAAAGCCAACCACTACAGGTGTTTGAGCCTATCACTAGCCAGCGAGCAGCCAACTATGCGCCACTAGATCAATACTGCATGCTGTACCAAGCGATGGTCAATCAGACCGCTAGCGCAGAAGATTTTAATCAACTAGCACTGCAATATCCTCAGGATCCACTGCTCGCCTTGCACCTAGAAAGACTCCGCAAGGGTGAACAGGGTGATTTAATTGTCATGACGCAAAAATAATGAGGCAAAATGAGTCATTCAAGAATCAACCGAATTGTTCATATCTTCAGCGAATCATTTAAGCAAATGTCAGTTGATGTACCGATGCCAGATATTGAACGACTGGCCATCTTAGTACACCGCGCAATGGAAAACACCACCCGCAAATACCACACTGCCGACCATGTGTTTCAGGTTTGCGAAGGTCTACGACCAAGGGCACAACTTGCCGCGCTGTTTCATGACTTGGTTTACTACCAGCTTGACTGGGGCTTCCCTCAGCACACTGGAGCAATTTTAAATCATATCTGCCAACTGAAAAACAATGAATTCACCCTGCCAGATCAGCTCCCCAATCAACTGGTCAGCATGTGTGCGGCGCTATTTAGCTTTACGCCTGGTGGCGTACTCCCCCCTCATGGCGGAATGAACGAATTTTTAAGCGCTGTAGTGGCCGTTACCTTACTTAAACCTTGGCTACCACTTAGCGATCTTATCGCTATTGCCGCCTGTATTGAAGCCACCATCCCATTTAGGGGCAAGGCCGCCACCCAACAGCTAGCAGAGCAAGTCCACCAACAAAGCCGCCAGCTACTTGGAATGCACGATATAGAAATCTACAGCCCCTACGTTAATGAAGTCATGCAAGATGCCATTAACCTAAGCAACCAAGACGTCATGGGGTTTGCCCAGAGCCGGCCAAGTGTGTTTTTATCCTCGACTTGGCTACTAATAGAAGAATCAAATATCCCACTGAATGCCGTCGGGGCCTACACCCTTCAAGACTATCGTGCGGCCCTGCTGCGCATGGAAACCTTTTTGCAGAGGCTAAAAGGTGAAGCTGTCTTCCATCAGTATAAGCAGCAGCCCTCAGACGAAACTCTAAAGCTTTTACAAACTGCAGCCCGCAGCAATATCTGCTTTGCTTGCGATTTTCTAGCCATCAAACTCACCACCATTGCCATGCTTGAAGCAATTGCAATAGCAACCGGCGGCGATGGGCCAATATCGATGTTTCTGGGGGATATACACCACAGCAGTGGCAAGCCCGTACGTGCCGAAGACTACCTGCCAAAAGCCAACACCGCTGCGGATATTAATCCCGAGCTATTGCACGTTTTTGATCAAGGCCGATCAGAAGAAACCGCGCTAGACCTAAACGCCTCTCCAGTTACGGCCTTTCTTTACCGCAGCCTAGGCCATCAGGGCACCTTGCAAGCGTGGTGTGAAGCGCAAAAAATGTTTAATGGTGAACTATCGCCTCAAATGTTTCTTAAAAACCTAGACCCAGTGCTCGTCACATCCATGATCACTGCCTGTATGCAAATTGCTTTATCAAGGCAAGCGGCCCTAGAGGCATTGCAAAACCACCTACTCCCCCCTCAAGCCATCCCGCTTGGTAGAGCATAAGGGAGTTATTACTTTAAACAGCAAGGCTCACCCGTCAAAAATAATTATCAAAGTAAACATAGGGGCGCGGCTTGCTGCGCTCTGCTCTCAATGGGAAGCAGCGAGCAGCACCCTAAGTTATTTTCATCTGCTTTTTATTTACAGAGAAATATCAGTAATTAAAAAACCTTGTTTTTCTCCATGTGCTCCGTGTATTTTTTAGCTCTGTGTCTACAGATCATTTGGCTGTTAAAGCGGGTTTATTCTGCCCACTCACAACGCCAAATACGTCTCAAACTTGCTTCTAAACATCGAAAAAAAGCTTCTTACATTGCGGATATTCGATTGGGTGGCAAACAGGCGGTGGGCTAGCTGATGGTAGGCGGTCATATCCCTCACCTGAATAATCAGCACAAAATCTGGCCCTGGCGAAACGCGGTAGCATTGCTGCACAGTTTTTTCTGCTGCGGCGAGCTGCTCAAACTCCTGCATCTTTTCTGATGTTTGTACATCCAGCGTGATTTCAACGATGGCGGTTAAGCCTGCGCCGACTTTTTCTGGCGCTAAAATCGCCACTTGCTTGGCAATCACGCCCGTATCCATTAATCGCTTTACGCGGCGCAAGCAAGTGGGCGGCGAGGCGTGTACCTTGGCGGCCAAGTCTTGATTACTTAAAGAAGAGTCTTGCTGTAATTGTTGCAAGATGCGCTTATCCAGCTCATCTAATACCGTTATTGATGTCATAAAAATTCACAATTATTGTAAATATGAAATAAAAATTCACACAAATGAATGGTTACCTATTTATTTCATAATACATTAAATTTTGAAAGATATATTCACACCAAACCCTTTAGCATGGCTGCATTCCTATAAATATTCCTTCCGAGGTTGCTATGTGCGGTATTGTCGGTGCAGTTGCCCAGCGTAATATCACCCCTATTTTGCTAGAAGGGCTTAAACGGCTTGAATACCGTGGCTACGATTCCTGCGGCGTGGCCTTGCATGTGGATGGCAAGCTGCAACGCTCGCGCAGCACCTCCCGCGTGACCGAGCTGCAAGCGCAAATCGATCAAACTGGTTTAGCAGGCTTTACCGGCATTGCCCACACCCGCTGGGCCACCCACGGCGTGCCTTCTTCCGCCAACGCTCACCCGCATTTCTCGCGTGAGCGGATTGCACTGGTGCACAACGGCATTATCGAAAACCATGAAGAGCTGCGCGCCGAGCTGACCGCCGCAGGCTATGTATTTGAAAGCCAAACCGATACAGAAGTAATCGCACATCTGATCGATCATCTTTATCAAGGCGATTTATTTGAAACCGTACAGCAAGCGGTCAAACGCTTAACTGGCGCTTTTGCCATCGCCGTATTCTGCCGCGACGAGCCGCACCGCGTAGTAGGCGCACGGTTAGGTTCACCCCTGATTGTGGGCGTGGGTAAAGGCGAAAACTTTATTGCCTCTGATGCGATGGCTTTATCGGGCACTACCGACCAGATTATTTATCTGGAAGAAGGCGATGTGGTTGATCTGCAATTACAAAAATGTTGGATTGTAGACAGCCAAGGCAGTTCGGTGCAGCGCGAGATTCGCACCGTGCACGCCCATAGCGGCGGCGCCGAGCTGGGCCCTTACCGCCATTACATGCAAAAAGAGATTTTTGAGCAGCCACGCGCTATTGCCGACACCTTAGAAAATGTCACCAATATCATGCCCGAGTTATTTGGCGACAAAGCCTACGGCATTTTTAAAGACATTGATTCGGTACTGATTCTGGCCTGCGGCACCAGCTATTACGCGGGTCTCACCGCCAAATACTGGATTGAATCCATCGCCAAAATTACGGTAAATGTAGAAATCGCCAGCGAATACCGCTATCGCGATAGCGTGCCTAATCCTAAAAGCTTGGTCGTTACCATCAGCCAAAGCGGCGAAACCGCCGACACCCTTGCCGCGCTAAAACACGCCCGCAATCTAGGCATGCTGCACACGCTCACCATCTGTAATGTCGCCACCAGCGCCATGGTGCGTGAATGCGAGCTGGCCTATATCACCCATGCAGGGGTAGAAGTCGGCGTGGCCTCCACCAAAGCCTTTACCACCCAATTGGCGGCCCTATTCTTACTGGCACTATCTTTAGCGCAAATCAAAGGCCGACTCAGCGACGAGCAAGAAGCCGAACACATCAAAGCCATGCGCCACCTGCCAGTTGCCATTAGCGCTGTGCTCGCACTAGAGCCGCAAATCATTGCATGGGCCGAGCAATTTGCAGTAAAAGAAAACGCCCTCTTCCTAGGCCGTGGCCTGCACTACCCCATTGCCCTAGAAGGCGCACTTAAGCTGAAAGAAATTTCCTATATCCACGCCGAAGCCTACCCCGCAGGCGAGCTAAAACACGGCCCGCTGGCGCTGGTGACCAAAGAAATGCCCGTCGTCACCGTGGCCCCTAACGACACCCTGATCGAAAAACTAAAATCCAATATGCAAGAAGTACGCGCCCGCGGCGGCGAGCTATACGTATTTGCCGATGCCGATTCGCGCATCACCGCCAGCGAAGGCGTCCACGTCATCCGCCTACCCGAACACTACGGCCTACTCTCCCCCATCCTGCATACCGTGCCCTTACAACTACTGGCCTATCACACGGCACTGGCGCGTGGGACGGATGTAGATAAGCCGAGGAATTTGGCTAAGAGTGTTACGGTGGAGTGAGGGGAATAGTTAGTTAATTTTTTATTGTGGGAGAACAAAATACTTCTAAAATACACAAAATAATTCTAAATTATGACAACAAAGATCTAAAATATACAAAATAGTTGTAAATTCAGAGAGTCCAGCTATGCTAATGAAAAGCGTACTGGACTTTTTCATGTCGAAATCTCAACAGGCACTAACAGAGCTTCAGATAGCTCGCAGGATTAAAGACGGACGAGGCCAAGGATTTTGTCAAAACTATAAGCCTTGGCTATTTGTTCAAGATGTCCCATCACAGGGTAGATCGCACCGGGTTTTTTCCCAAAAAACAGGTCGTGTGCATCACCTACTATCAGACCTAGAGCTTGCGGTATTTCTGGTCTTTGAATGGGCACCAAGTATTACAGATATACGTGAGCAATTTCCGCTCCGTCGAGAAGATACTCGGATGCTTGCTGCAGAACATGGTTTAAGACACCCTTCGGTACGTGGTGTTGATCAAGTCATGTCGTCAGATTTTTTAATTGATGCAAACACTGGACCTCATCGACAGTTTGCTGTTCAAGTCAAACCATTAGAAGCTTTATCAGACGCCAACACCATTGAAAAGCTAGAGCTCGAGCGGCGCTATTGGCTTTTAAAGCAAACGCCCTGGTACTTGATTACAGAATGTGAAATTGATCCAATCATAAAACAAAATCTTGAGTGGCTATACCCAGCAAAAACAGCACATTTAGTTGGACCAGAATTACTTACGCAACTGCCTTTACTCCATAGAGTTTTTAATCAAGCCCCCAATACCAAAATCATTGACATTTGCAAAAAGATTGATACTGCTTACGAGTTAGAGCTTGGACACACACTTCGAGACATACGGACACTTACAGCAAATGGCTTCTTGAAATTTAATATTCATAAAACCTTTAGGACAATAACGGCTGCAGAACTAATCTTTTGCCAATTCAGCGATACGGAGGCACTGCTAAATGTGGCAAATCAATGAAGTACTTAAATTCGATGAGCAACTCTACAGAATTTTGTCAATCAATCCTGGTGAAATTATCTGGATTAGCTTAGATAGTCAAACCGCAAAGCCAGCATACATTAGTGAGTTAGCGCTCAAATCATATATAGACGAAGGCCGCCTTTTGAGGCATGAAGACCCATTTGCGTCAATTGATCTCGAAGAACCCTTAGTTGGTTCTATTACTTTTAAAAAACGCGAGCAAGGGCTTTTGATTATTCAGCCCATCATTGCAGACGAACAATGCTTCGTTCCTAAGATTCGATCACAGCGAGTTGAGCAAGTCCGACTCTCAGGTATTGCATCAATAGCAACAATCTACAAATTATTAAGGCGTTATTGGCAACGAGGGCAAAAGCCAAACTCGCTATTGCCTGATTATAAACACAGTGGTGCGCCAGGAAAAACGCGAGCAGCAAGCGGGCATGCAAAAGCAGGACGGGCTAGGCAATTCGGTGATGGAGAAGGCATAAAAGTTACTCCAGAGATTGAACGATTATTCCGAATCACCATTGAAAAACACATACTCACCGAGGACGGACTAAAAACCACGGTTGCGTTCAGACGATTTACAGATCTATTTGAACAGTACTTCCCTAAAATTGAGGTAGCCAACAGGCCAACTATCCGTCAATTCCGATACTTTTATGATCGCGAATACAAACAAGCAGTGCGCCTAGTCGCAAGAACTAATCCGGGGGAATACAAAAAGGATGTTAGACCGCTCACCAGTACTGCGACTGCCAATGTACTAGGCCCCGGAAGCAGGTATGAAATCGATGCCACTATCGCAGATATCTATCTAGTTGCAGATGAAGACCGCAGCAAAATTATAGGACGGCCAACGATTTATATCGTTATCGATGTGTTCAGCCGAATGATAGTGGGTTTTTATATCGGTTTCGACAATCCATCTTACGTTGTGGCGATGCAAGCTGTGGTTAATGCCTGCAGTGATAAAACCAATATCTGCGCACAGTTCGGGATTGAGATCGACAGAGCTGAGTGGCCTTGCATCGGTTTACCGGATGGAATTTTGGCCGATCGGGGTGAAATGATGAGCCATCAAGTTGATTCATTAATTTCCGGCTTTAACTTGCGTATTGAAAGCACTCCACCTAGACGAGGCGATGCCAAAGGCATCGTTGAACGTGGCTTCGACACACTGCAAGTAGAATTCAAACCCTATGCACCAGGGGTGGTTGCAGGTAACCGAGTAAAAAAACACGGGGAAAAAGACTACCGGCTTGATGCTCAAATACCGATCAGGGACTTCACTCAAATCATTTTGCGAACCATTCTATTCAGGAATAATTATCACGTACTAGACAAGTATGACCGTGATGCCGATTTACCCGCAGAAATTCCATCCATACCACTTGAACTATGGAACTGGGGAATGCAGCATCGTGTTGGTGGATTGCGTTCAGTTGACCCTCAATTGCTACAGATTACCTTGCTACCACGACGCAAGGTAACAATTTCGCCACTGGGTGTGAATATGTGGGGCCTTTACTATTCAAGTACAGAGATTTTACGAGAAGGCTGGCTTCATCGTAGCGATGAGATCAATCGACCCGAATCACTTGAAGCAGGATATGACCCAGCCTGCGCGGACAAAATTTATCTTTTTCCTCAAGCGGGAAACCGCACTTACTGGGTTTGTTCACTTACGGACAGAAGCCGACAATTTCGTGGACTGACTTTCTGGAAAGTATGGGAAATTCAGTCTGTAGAGAAACACAATAAAGCAAATGCCAAACAAAACGAAGATGCGCATCGACGAGAACTAGATGCGTTTATTAAAAGCAAAATCAGTGGGGCAACCACAGCTATCACCGAAAAAAACAGAGACAGATCAACAAAGAATACAGCAAATTAAAGCAAATAAGAAAAATGCTCGGGATACAGAACGGCAAAATCGAGTGCTGCCCACTGTTGCGGACCCTAACAAAAAACTTGCCGACGTAGTGCACCTTAAGCCGGTTGATGATGATTACAGTTTTCCAACATTTGTGCCTGGGTTATTCGATGCTGATATAGGGGACAACGAATGAGCGCTCCAAAAGTCAGAGCAATTTATCGGGATACAGGGGTTTTGTCATACAAAGACAATCCGTTTATTGAAGCTTTACCACCATTACAAGAATCAGTTGATAGTGCCAGCGCATTAAGATCAACAATGAGATATCAGCCAGAAGACCTGCAAAAATCCAGAGTCGTTCGCGCTCACAATATTGCCCGAATAATTAACGATTTTTTCCAGCCGCTAAGCGCACACATGCTACTGAGTGAACGTGTTTCTTTAATGATTCGTGGCGGTTATGTTGGGCGAAACCCAAAAACAGGTGACTTGCAGCGGCATTTGCAAAATGGATATGAACGTGTTCAAACGGGAGATTTATCAACATTCAGGTTTGAAGAAGCGAAGTCCACAGCGCAAAGCATGCTCATGATTGGTTGTTCTGGTGGAGGTAAAACAACCTCGCTTGAGCGTATTTTTCAAACCTACCCGCAAGTAATTTACCATCCAGAGTTCAATTTGGAGCAAGTGGTATACCTCAAAGTAGATTGCTCACACAATGGTTCACTAAAAGAAATCTGCCTAAATTTTTTTCGGGCGATGGATAAAGCCCTTGGCACCAATTATGAGAAGAAATATGGCCTGAAACGCAATGGCATTGAAACTATGTTGGCGCTCATGGCCCAGATTGCAAACACGCATGCTTTAGGGCTACTGGTAATAGATGAGATCCAGCATTTAAGCCGATCGAAATCAGGCGGCTCAGAAGAAATGCTTAATTTCTTCGTCACAATGGTGAATACTATAGGCGTCCCCGTCATGCTTATTGGAACCCCAAAAGCCAGAGATATTTTTGAAGCTGATCTACGTTCAGCGCGTCGTGGGGCAGGACTCGGTGCTATTTTCTGGGAACCAATGGCGGAAAATAATCTTGGCAAGCCCAATCAAGAATGGATCGCCTTTACCAATAACCTTTGGAAATTACAGCTTCTGCAAAATCGCGACATACTCTTGGCAGATGATATTCGGGCCGTTTGGTACGACCTAAGCCAAGGCGTTATGGATATTGTGGTCAAGTTATTTGTTTTGGCACAGCTAAGAGCTTTAGCGCTAAACAAAGAACGCATAACAATTGGCCTACTAAAACAGGTATATGAGGACGAATTAAAACCTGTACACCCCATGTTGGATGCGCTTCGATCAGGGGTGCCCGAGAAGATTGCCCAGTACTCTGATTTGATGGTTCCAAAAATGGATAAGCGCCTTATCCAACTACAGCAAGCAATCGCTACAATGAAAGATCAAACACAGGAAGATTTAGCACTACAGCAGTTGGCTGCAGAGAATGAACGGCGGCTTTACATGCTACTCAAAGATGTTTATGACTCCAGTCTTCTTATTGCAACTGTACGTAAAGCTTTTAGCGAAAATCCACAAATGACAATGAGTCAGTTATTACCAGTTGTTACGCAGTGGATGACTGACCCCGCCGCCAATGAAGCTACGATGCAAGGCACAAAAAAAGAAAAGCCGAAGCAAATTAAAACTAACACATGGGATCAGCTAGGCTTTGATGATATACGCTACATCAAATCACAGCACACTAATGCGGCCAATCTGCATACAGAATTAATGGCAAAGGGTATGTTATTCGACCTTAAATCTATGCTGGCTTGATCGAGAAAAAATCATGCATAATTTTCCTGTTCCTCACCCTAACGAACTTGTTTACAGTACGGTGGCGAGAGCTGGAATATATCATGGGATTATCAGTCCAAAGCAGTTGCTTGATGAGGTATTTGGAAACAGAAAGGTCATTGCGACCTTAGACTTACCATGTCATCTTCAAGCTATAAGTAATCAATTAGAAAATACAGGCCGATATTCAGTCAATGAATTGGTCTATCAGCATACTTTATTTCCAATCTATGCTCCGTTTATTACTGAAACGCATAGGGCTCGTGCGTTGCAAATGATGGCAAGTCGCACTCAAGGTGCTGTACATTTAATGCTTGGTGTTGCTGCATCACGGATTATGTCATCTGATCATCTTAGATATTGTCCTGAATGCGTAAAAAACCAGTATCTAGAATTCGGTGAGTATTTCTGGCAACGCAACTGGTTTTTGCCAGGACTTCCAGCTTGTCCTGAGCATGGCTCACTAATTGTTTTATCTGACAAGAGTAGCTCTCACCGTCATTATTTTTCTGCATTATATCCAAATCAAGAAAAAAATTTCATATCATCGTCAGTGGATTTAGAGTTACTTCGACTTGCTAAAAGTGCAAATACTATTTTGAACCTTTCCCCTGCTAGCTCACCTAGTTTTGAACAATGGACTTGTTTTTATCGTAATTTGGCATCAGATCTCGGTCTCAGCAGAGGTCAACATATAAAGCATGTAGAGATCCATGAACGCGTTAATAGCTGTTTTCAGAGTTCTACATTGTCGCAGTTAAACTTGTACAGTAATTGGGCGACGAAGAGCTGCTGGCTAACTGCAATATTTCGCAAACATAGAAAGTCCTTTAGCTACCTTGAACATTTGGTTGTTTGGCAAACATTTTTGAGCTCTCTTCAGCCAGCAGAAATCATAGAGCAAGTACAAGGCATTAAAATTAGTAGCCAAGTCTTTTTTGAGGAATCATTATCACCCGAAAGCGATAATGAGAATCTACAGACAAAAAAACAAATATGGCAGGACTTAGTTTTTCAGCATGGAGTACTCAACGCCCGTAAGCTTGCCCCAGGGAAAGCTGTATATGCTTGGCTTTATCGCAATGATAAATATTGGCTACTTGAGTTTAATGCTGCACACAAAAAGCAGCGCACAAACCCAAAAGTAAAAGCCGATTGGCGAGGTCGAGATTTGATGACAATTAGGCAATTACGAAGGTTAATCAAGAAAAACACCACAACAACTGAAAGCCCTCGTCTAACAGCCAATTATCTTCTAAAGCAATTGCCTCAGAGCAACAGCATAGCTAAAAATCTCGAGAAACTACCACTTACACAAATGTTTCTACAGCGATACACCGAAACAGTTGCAAAATATCAGATTCGTCGGATATCTAATGTTCTTCATGAGTTACAACAAAAAGGTGAACCTCGGAAGATGTGGATCATTTTGCGTAAGGCGGGATTAAGCACGGAAAGACTAACCGCAGAAGCAAATACAATACTAAACGGATTAGACTTGTGTTAATCGGAAAATTATAGTGGCAAAAATTAAAGAACTTGGAAATGATGCATTAATCGTTCACATTGGCGATTTCTTTCGATACACTAACCTGCCTGATTGGCGTGTTACTTTATGGTGTTACCCGATTCAGAAAAAAAAGCATACACGCTTATCAAATTTACCTTTACTAAGCAGAGGTAAGTTGCTAAACGGCACTAAAAAAGAGACACAGCAAGTCGATAGAATTATCGCATTAAAGCAAGGTTATTTTTTCACCACTTCCACGCTCTCAGAATTTCCCGATTTAGGCATTCATAAATCGGTAATAGATAAAGAAAGTAATCAAAATGCATTTTGTTTTCGAAGCGAACATGGCGACACAGTGGTTTTACCTCAGCTTGAATTAGCTAGAGCTATTTTTCTAATAAACTCATACCTTTGCCGTTCTTGCCTAGACAGTGCATCTCTGCAATTAGAATTTGATGTACAGCACCATCCGGTTAAAAATCATGTAGATATCCATGTACTAAAAACTAATACCTTCCCCAAAAGTGCTTTTGATCAAAGTGGCACTAAAAAACTGCTCGCATGGTTACTAACTAGCCCATCAGCAATGGTGTCCTACCAAAGTATTTACCAGCATTATCTACTTAATCGCAAAATGAAAGATAATCTTGAAAGCTGGCGATTTAGCTTTGATCCGCCTCCAATGAATAATTGGAAATTTCATACTAGAGGGCGATACAGTAAAGATAAAAAAAAGTACTTGATTGAGGAAATAATTGGTATTGAGTTTGATGTTGACATACCAAGCAGCATTGCCTTCATCAATCCAGCCTTTGTAAAACGAGAGGTAAATGATGAATTAGCGCGTCCAGGTTCTAGTGGCATTAGCTGGCAGACAAATGGGGGCGAATTCGAAATAGATGATGACCAATCTGCATCAGCTCAAAATGAAAGTCTTATTTTAGAGGGCGACCTCTCTTGGATTAGTTTCTCCAAGCCATTTGATGTGTATAAACAAGAGCAAGTCAAAGATAGCAGCAAGCTGATTATTGATGAACGATCTGACAATGAGGCAGGCAAAGACGTTAGCACAGGAGAGCCGCACAAAGGTGGAAATTTGCCTGCGGCAGACGTTGGTGGGAAACAAGATATCACGAACCAAGAACGGCTGTTTGCCAGTAGGTTTAAAAGTTTTGATCACATGCTCAAGGTTTTAGTCGTCAAACATAAATGTTCGATTCGCCACCAAGAAACACTGCCCTTACCTAAAGTTGGGAGGAGTAAACAGCATCAACTAGAAAATGGAACACCTCGCGCTATGAAGGCTGCACGAATCCAATACAAAAATACTGAAGTCATGTTACTCGAAGTAGATACATCTGATGGCATCAAGATGCTATCTACCAAGTTAATTTTCATGAAAACTCAGCATGATTGGATTGAACATTTCTCACTAATCCGCAAAGGAGTTGTGGCTAAGTCAATAGCCTGGCCGAATGACTTGCTTGATGAACTCTTTAGCGAACGAAACCACTTGGGCATCAACCATCCGAAGCATCAAGGGTCTGAGGCGGGGAATTTACCCATAGAGTCGATTGAGAGTTGGGCACTCAGGTTTGTACAGGCATTAACAAAATAGAGGCTACCTTCTTTTTTTACTGCTTTTGTCAAAATTACTACTAACTGAAATATCAACTCAAGCTTTGTACGGGGTTAACCCTGCAATATTGCAAGAGCAGTTTCATGAAATGAAAACAAGCTGGCTGCGAATAGATTGAGTTGACCTACCAAATTACTTGAAAATTACTATTGTTTTCTCGGACACAAGAGTATTTTGCCCCCCAAAAAAATCAAGGTTCATAGCTTGGAAACATACCGGTCGATGCACTTGAAGGATGGGCAGAACGGATTGTTTCAACAATTAGTTATTACAACGCTACCAAAACCTCTAGATTAAACTGATCGACAGACTGCATTCGGGGCATCAACAAACTCTGTGGCACAGTCAATTGTGCGTTAAATGAACGCCTGTTAATAACCACGGTTCCAGAAGCTTAAATTGCGTTGTGAGCGCCAGCAGCTCGCCCATAACAGTTGTTAGGCACGAGTATCAGAATGGCCGTTACACAAAATTGCGGCCATTTTCGGCTGTAGTGCCCCTCACAAATCAAATTAAGCATGGCGGAGTAGCTCCATTCAAGTTTCTTTCAAGTGTTAACTACCTAAGTGCGATTGATATGCAAGTTAAAGTAAGCGTAAAATCGCGAGTCATACTCACAGACAAGCCAAACATACTCCTGCAGGTGTATGTTCACGTTGAGCGTCAAAGTTCTGTGGGCTCTACAAACTCAGGAGCGTATCGTGAAAGATCTGCTGGATAAAATAAGCTCTTACAACATATTCAACTTCTTGCTTCCTGGCGTTATTTTTGCCGTATTCGTAAGCAAGATCACTTCTTTCACACTCATGCAAGAAGACGTTTTGTCGGGCGCATTTGTCTATTACTTTCTTGGGGCGGTCATTAGCAGAATTGGATCATTGATAGTGGAGCCTGTTCTGAAGGCAACAAAGATAATCAACTTTGCCGAATACAAAGATTTCGTCGTCGCATCAAAGAACGACCCCAAAATAGAAGTCTTATCCGAGACCAATAACATGTATCGCACGATATGTGCCCTGCTTCTTTGTGTTGGGCTTGCATATATTCTTGACGCTACAATGTCTTACTACCCCACCGTCATCGAAGCTGCACCATTCGTTGTTCTTGCGTTTCTGTTTGTTATTTTTATTTGGTCATATAGAAAGCAAACTTCATACATCAAAAAGAGAATCTCTGCGAACTTAGAAAAGGCTGATAAATGAATATCTACACGCTAAATGTTGGGCAAGGACAATTTGTCGTAGTGGTGGGAACCAAAGAAGCTTTCATCGTAGATACGTATGTGCCGCTCAACCCCAAGGTCGATATCATTAACGTGAAAGGGGCTCTGGCGACCATCTTAAAAGACAAGAATCTTATTGGCCTGATGGTCACAGGCTTTGATGACGATCACTTCAACGAGGTTGGCCTGAAGATCATCTTGAACAAGTACCGCCCCAACTGGATCATGTATCCAAAGTATTTCAAGAAGACAAAGAATGCTGATGCTTGTTTTGACGTCATAAAGTCGTTCGAACAGCAGAAAGAGTTTCAGCGAGTGTCCGTTTCACTTTCTGACAACAATTCTAGGTTCTACCGGAAACTATCTTCTGAATTCGAATTTGAGGTTTTTTCTCCGCATACCGCGGACATGAATTCTTCGAACAACTGCTCTCTTGTTTGCAAGGTTAAAGAGCTTTCGACTGGAGCAACCTACCTAATTACAGGCGATACCGAGAATGACCGATGGGACTCAATTGTGAAGAACTTTGGATCGGCTATCGCTGCGAATGCATTAGATGCACCTCACCATGGATCGAAGAACGGAATTTCAGCTGCCGCCGTCAAGTTGATCAATCCCAACACGGTTCTTGTTAGTGCAGGGGTGAGCAATCAATACGGCCACCCGGACGCCGAGGCCACGAAGCTTTTTAGTGCTCACGCAAAGAAATGGTATTCAACAAATCACGGGGGCGGGCAGTCACTAAAAACTGTTGCATCAGGGAAAGAGGTTAGCACTTACAAGTTTGAGTCTTGACGCCCCCTTCATTCCATCGAACCTGCGCCAAAAGCTGGCTTCGGCCCCTCAGCCCCTTACTGCCCGTAAAACTACGATGAGCCGACTTTGCTCTGTTGGACATGAATTTCTGTTTGTGGGTCTGCCGATATAGTTGCTGTAAAAATGAATGGCCGCAATCAAACCGGTAGCGGCCTTTATCATTTTTATGTCTAACCGTGACTACTCGGCAATAACGAATTTCATCATATTGGTGGGCAATTACGGTTTTTCAAAACATCACTGACACGACCTTGAAATTTTACTTACTCAAAACTCCAGTTCCGCTACTTGAATTTCATCTACTCAACCCGATGTTAGAACCTCCAACATTGCTCGATACAGACCACTCGGACAAGTTGGCATATTCATTAAGCCTGAACCGTCCTTCTCGGTGCAATCGGCCAGCAACTTTTTACGTGTAACACCATCATCTTTAGGGAGTACTGAAATGGCGAACGGAATTGAGATTGATTTTTTGCCTGTAGGAGAAGGTGAGCACAGCGGCGATGCCATCGCTGTTCGTTGGCTGGTCAACGAGCAGTATAAAGTGATGATTTATGACGGAGGCACTAAAGAATATGGCGTGGCTTTAGTCAATCACGTCAGGACACATTTCAATACCAACCACGTCGACTACGTGGTCAACTCTCACCCAGACAATGACCATGCCGGTGGGTTGTTGCATGTGCTTGAGAACCTAACGGTCGGAGAGCTTTGGATGCACCGACCCTGGAAGTACAGTGCAGAGATTCGCCAATACTTCCACGATGGGAGAATGACTGACAACAGTCTTGCCGAGCGTCTCAAGCAGAAGATGGCAGCAGCGTATGCACTTGAACAAGCTGCCAATAAGCACAGTATCACCATACGCGAACCGTTCGCTGGTAGCCAAATCGGTGCGTTTACTGTGCTATCACCCACCGAGTACCGGTATACCCACGAGCTTATCCCACAGTTCGCGAAGTCTCCCTCACTCAAAGTGGAAAGCGCAATGGAGTCTGCGCTTAACATGATAAAAAAGGCCGCGAGCTACATTGCCGATGTTTGGCACCATGAATACCTACCAGATTCCGTCACCACTTCTGCCGAAAATGAGAGCAGTGCAGTGCTCTTTGCTTCCATTGGAACTAACGGATATCTCTTGACAGGTGATGCCGGCATCCAGACGCTGCGTGCATCTGCCGAATTCGCAAAGAGCATCGGTATTGACTTACCTCAACGAGTCAGCTTCGTTCAAATCCCACATCACGGGGGGCGCCACAATGTTTCCACCGAAACATTGAATATGCTAATCGGTGAGCCTTTGCCAAATGAGAACGCAGCCCCTACTCGATCAGCATATGTTTCGGCCTCTGAGAAAGCGCCTAGCCACCCCAAAAGAGTAGTGACCAACGCCTTCGTACGTCGTGGCTTTAAGGTCGGGCAAACGAAGGGGAAAGCGATTTGTCACTATGTAGGGATGCCACGGCGAGAAGGTTGGGGGCCGATTTCGTATCTACCTTTTTACCAAGAGGTAGAGGAATGACCGACGGCAACAACTTCTTAGCACCCATGGCGAAGGCGATCGGTCAATTTTCAGACCAATATGAACGCCAAGCCCGGCTATTTCCAGCGCTTTTGGCACTGATTCCTCTCTTAGTGCTTGTTCTTTCTTTATATCGAGAAAAACTTGGATTACTAAGTTCCGTAGTTTCTGTGCTGACTATGTGTGGAGGATTATTTATGCTTTCCGAAATCGCTAGGCGTCGCGGAAAAGCAAAGGAACAAGTTCTGTGGAATATGTGGGGTGGAGCGCCGAGCACCCAAGTACTGCGGCACTCTGATGCGACATTCGACCCCGTCTCGACTAAGCGCTATCACTCCACACTCGAGAAGAAAATGAACTTGAGCTTCCCCTCAGTCAGCGAGGAGGCTGCTGACCCACATGCGGCGGACGCTATCTACACTTCTGCTGGGCATATGCTGCGAGATGCTACACGCGACACTAAGAAGTTTGGGCTATTGTTTAAAGATAATATCTCATATGGCTTCCGCCGAAACGGCTTCGGGCTAAAACCTATTGGCGTGGCCATTTGCTTCGGGAGCATCATTTGGGTAGTAATTCGGCACGGTCTCAGTGTGTGGGCTACTCGCATCCATGGTGCGACAGACTTGGAATCGTTTCTCAGCGGTGAAGAACTTACGACGGTTACGGCTGCTCTCACGATGCTGTTGGTGTGGTTTTGCTACTTTACAGAACAGACCGTTCGCGAAGCTGCATTTTCCTACGCTCAGAAGCTTATCCTGACGTGCGAGTCCTTGGCTATTCCGCCTAAGACGCCGCGAAGTGTCAAGGAAAAGCCATTGACAGAATCAAGTTCAGTGACGAGCGAAAGCATGAAAACTAACCTTGCTGCGCCAGAAAAGTCACCCTCATCTACGCGCAAGCGTCGAGATTCGGCGAAGAAATGAGCGTATCCGAGATTCGGAATAAATCTGACATTTCGTATACCAATGTTGAATACTGTTTTGGACGAGCCGCTGCCGCTCAAATTAGTCATCTGTGCGGCAGCTTTACTTTCCAAGTCTGTGACTCGCATTGCCGGTTAAAATCAGCACTAGTATGTGATTAAGTGCTAAGCACATATGCCACACCTATTTCGAAGCTTTTTCGCGTGCACTTGGTCTTTTAGCTGCTAAGAATGGAGCAATTTCGGATTTATTTTTAAGTACTATTTGTTGCGACTCAGGAGACTGCTCCCCTCCTTCAATTAGGCCTAATTGCCGAAGCGTATAGAACAGCAAAGCGTGTCGGCACTTTAGTTGAACCTCCCCCTCTCGCATCCCATAATCCAGCTCGATTGCGCGTCGTTTTCCAGCTGTAAGCCCAGAATGTGGACTAAGAACCAGTGTTAAAACAGTGTGCCACTCCAGATCTTCAGTACCAGACTTACCGACTGGCTCAACATCCAGTACCTCTAAAAATCTTCCCAACACAAAATCTCGGAATTCTTCATGGTCATGGCAGAATGCTCTTACATGCCAGCGAAAACCATCATATGCGAGCGCGTGTGGAGTAATTATTCGTTCATGAGGCTCTGGTCGCGACATAGATTGATAGACCACTTTGAGTCCTAACTCCTGTCTAATTGCCTTGAGTAAAGCAGCTAATAAACCTGGCTCTACTATTCGTTCGGGCTGCGGGACCGCTGCAATTGGTGGCTGCCAGCCTATGTAGCTCAAGCTGGATTCTAATACACCGTTTGCCGAGGCCAATAAATCAGTCAAGTATCGCTGAGGATGAGTTTCGGAATAAATGGGACTGAACATCTCTGTGGCTTGATACACCCTAGAACTTCGATCATAAGAGAGGTTCTGCGATGCAAGCTCTGTATAACGGGCAACATCAAGTGAAGCTTGAGGTATTGAAATACCAAAAAAGTCAGTCAAGTCACTCCTGTTTATATAACCATCCCATCTAAGCCGGAAGTCAATAAAAGCCAAACGGCGATCTTGCCCCCATCGAGTACTGGCTTTAGGGGATGTTTGTTCAGTTGTATTTTTTGTTGTTTTGCTCATGGTCGGCATACTACCAAAGAAATAAAAACTATACTAGTATAATAATTATACGTATACTAACTATTCCAACATACCAACTTTGCAGAGTCTATGAATGGCAGTTTTAGTATTCATTAATTAGATTTAGTAATCGTTATAGTGCTATTTATTGAAATACTTGCGAATAGCCCCCTTTCATTTTTTCATGCGGAAGAAATTAACATAGATGAGCCGTACCTCGACCCCTGCCGTGATACCTCCCGGTGTTCGCTTAGTAGCTGCTGTTTCGCGGCTATTGGATCTCCATCAAAGCCGAAGCGAAATCGAAATTTATGTGCCAGAAACCCAAGAGAGATCAGGGCACATGCTAGCCCTTGCCTTCCTTTTACTTGATACGCTCGGCGAAATGGAAATGGATCGTGGACCTTCGTTCATCTCTGTTGGAGAAATTCATTCCGCCATACGAAAGCGAGTATCTACGGTGACTACCAAGGATTTGGATTTCATCATTGATTCGTTAGCCCACGAACGGGAAATCAGATTTGGAGTCGAGGATGGTAAAGGAGGCATTTCTTTAGGCCTAACCAAGGATTCAACCCCTCTCATCGAAAAGGCTAAAGGATTCGCTCAAGTCCAACTCACCGAGAATGGAAGGCTTCTTCTTCGTATTTCTGCCATGAAAGAAAGCTGGCTTTATAGCGATATCGATGCGGAAAAACTGGTGAAAGCAATCGAACGTGGACAATTTTCTGACATTCCTCGTTTCTGCAAGATGATGATCCTCGAAATCGCATCTAAAAATAAACAACTTTCCTCCGCTTTGGAACGCCCAACGCTTACCGAACTTCGCGAGATGTTAATCGATGATGGTCCAGGAATTGCAGAAGCCTTGAGGGATGCAACAGATGTTGTCAAAAAAGCTTGCGCCAAAATATTTGATCCAAGAACCAGAGAGTTGTTCGAGACGTGGAAGTCGAAAAATACTGTTTCTTACTCCATGGGAAATCTACAAACCGAAATCGAGTTGGTCATGCAAAATGTCGAGGTATTGTCACGGCGTTTCGTTGGCTTCCTCGAAACCGCACAACGGGCAAGATCCACGGGTGGTGAGGGCATTCCCTTCCTGTCCATCGTCGATTCGATGACGGTTCCAACTTCCGTTCCTGACTTGAAACGACTAGAAGCAATTCTTGCAGAGATAATGCCTTGGGGAACAGGGTCGAGCTTCTTCCATCCTTCTTTAATGGTCGGCTCGGTGGATTTCACCACATTAAGCGAAAGCGAAAAACATATACCCGTGTCCACCTTCAACCTAGAAACGAACCATGCAACTAGTCATAGCCGGCTAATGGACTTCATTCTTCGGAATCGAGCACTAATAATTGATAGGTTGCAGGCTAATCCAACGACCTTCTCCGAAATAATTTCTGAAGTTGGTTTTTCACTAGAAGCCGACGAAACTCCCGCCGATTTTTTCGGCATCTATTCCGCTCCCGAACACCTCGATGGCGAAGGTTTCCGCATCATTATTGGTATCACTGGAGAGACTTTCAACATGCAGATTGCGGAACAGCACTTTTCTGGATCCGACCCCTTGATGTTCCTTACAGAAGAAAATCTATGAACCCAACCCAACTTGGAATCGTTTTCGGCTACCTACTCCGTTGGAGAGAAATATCAGGCAATCCCCCTAGCCGCAATCTGCGAGATGGTGAACGAGAAGCAGCAAGCATTCTTGCTAATTGTAATTCTTCCGACTTAAACGATCTCGAGGAGTTCTTAAACGCTCAAGGATTCTCCCTTATCGATAGGGATGGCGTAGAGTTCGGTATACCTCCAAGAGCGGGAACTCCAAATACAATTTGGGTATTGACCCGTAAGAGGGGTGAAGAACCTGCCCTTTATATTGATACACGCTGGTATATAGAATCAATGCGAGATGGCCGCGGAGGTGACAGGGAGGCCAAGAAGCACGAAACAATATTCTGGACTGCACGTCTTTGGTTGACGCTGCAATGGTTCTTTTATGAAAAGATTGACCGATTGCCATCAGAAATCAGTAGATATTCCGAAGCATTCATCTCCAAGCGCCTTTTCATCGAGGAACTATCATCTGGCATCGAAAAAATGGGCAATGCAGGGAAACCCGAAGGCGAAGCCGGTGTTGTTTGGGATTATTTTTGGAAGGAAAACGGAAAAATTACAACATGGGCTGTGCGCTTCCTTAATGTAATGGAGCAGTCTGGAATGATTGAAGCAACTGGGAGTAAGGACGAGTGGCGACAGACTATCGTTGCGGCGATTGAGATGGCAGATAACTTGTCTCACGAGGTTTCCTATCTCTTGCCACCCAAAGAATCCTTGGCAAGCTACGAAACTTCAGCACTATTGCTCGGCGAGACAGTAGCCGATCAAAAAGAACGGCCATAAAAAGGGGAAACAGATGCCACTCATAAACAAAATCGAAATGTCCAACTTTATGAACTGCAAACGGGAAGACCCTTGGCGCCCTGACTGGACTTTCCAAGTGTTCGACCTCAAAAGTGAGAATACTGCAATCAATATGCCGAACGGGCGAGGCAAAAGCACGCTAGTTCTTATGACCCTTGCATTACTCGCTTACGACAAGAGCATTCACGAGCTTCGTAAGAACCATTTTGCACCTCAATCCACAGGGCATTTCACACATATCCGAGTCGAGACCTACATTTGGATCGAAAACGACTCTCCTGCCGATTTGGTTGTTCAATCAGGCGGTGATGCAGGAGGCACGCCGATGGTTTTTGGCTTGTATGGAAACTCCGGCGAAAATGGATCATTCAAAGTTTACGCCTACCGTGGAACGCTTGAAGACTGCCCAATCGGTAGACGTGAAGGAAACAGGATCACGTTGACGGGAAATCAGGATTTCCTCGACAAGCTAACAACCATGCCTGGCCGTTTCCCCGCAACGCAACGGGAAGATACTCGCGTTAACTGGCGTGAACATGTCTCTGGTATCTTTGATATGCCTAGCATCGAACAGCAACTCGTCTATCAAAAAGCAAAAGGAGCCGAAGGCAGCAGTGGGTACTTCGACGTCAATCCGCCTCGCGGAAAACAATTCTCCGAAACAGTTTTCTACGAACGGCTAGCTCCCGAACTACTAGCTGACATGATGGGAAGTGTCGAGGAATATGCAGACGAACGTGGCATTGAAGACCTCATCCATCAAAAGGTTCAAGGCATCATCAAAGCAAAGGCTCGTACTGCGAAGACCTCCGATGACTTAGAAAAAACAAGACGAGTACTCGAAGAACTGGAGCGGGTCAAGTTAAGAGCTGATAAGGTTGCCGAGGCAAAAACAGATACGGAACACAAAGTCGCTGAATTCTCGCTTCATCACGCCGCACTAAAAGCGATTGTGGTGGATGAGCCAATTCCAGGACTATTGCGCCAGCCTCCCGAAGAAGCACCTATTCTTATTCGCGCTATGGTGATGCAAGATGGAAAATGGTTTTTTCCCGACAGGGCTTTTGAACTTATAACTGGCGAGCAACCAAGTGCCATAAATCAAAGAGCGGATAGACAACAAATCGGAGCCCTTGCAGCAATAAAATCACAACTCGTTGATTTTGATTATCACCTTAAAGAGATCAAAGAAAAAGTTCACCCACATCAACTCTATGATGCAAAGGCGACAAACGATCTCCTGAACGCAACAACAAACTTTCGCTCACCCTACACAAGAGACTCATCCATCCAATTAGTAGAAGAATGCTTTGAATGGGTCGAGGCATTCGGAGACACCAACCCCGCGAGAATTGAATTTACCCAACTGACTGACAAAATTTCCAATCTAAATACACAACGAACGGATCTTGCCAACAAGAGAGACGCCCTACACAAAGAGAAAGGCGACCTAAAAAACGAGCAGCAGCAAATCGGATTGCAACAAGCCGAATACCGTCGCATGGCAGATAGCGGTCTTTTCTCCGAGGAAGAGCTTCGCTCACCTTTCCAGACTGGTCAAAAAACAGAAACTGCTTACACCTCAGCAGAGACCGCTCTTAATTTACACAGAAGAACGGTCGCCGAAAACAAAAATGGTTTTAAAAACTGGCAAGAGTTCGTGGCAAAACATGGCGAGGATGCCGACCCGCTTATGCATGCCGAAGCGTTGGAAGGAAGCAAAAATAGCGCAGATGAAGCGTTAAAAAAGAACTGGGAGGATTTACAGACTGCGAAAGGCCATGCAAGTACAGCCCAAAACGTCGCCAATACAGATAAGAAGGCTTTTGATGCTTTGGCTGAGAAAGCGGCTACCATTGAGAAGCTAACTCCACTTGTTACAGCATTTGCAAACAGATTCAGAAATGAGAACCCAGAAGGTTTGCTTAGTCGAGTCAAGAAGGCACTTTCTGATGCGGAAAAAAGGGTGGCTGCCATTACCGCTGAACGGGCATCAATGGTAGATGCCTTGACCTCACTAAGCACTTTTATTGAAGTTTATGGTAAGGAGGAAGACCCGAAAGCATGGTTGGATAAGCGTTCGCTGGAGCGCAGCACTTTGGCGACGGAAATCGCAAAACTTGGCGAAGATATTGCAGACCTGACATCTCGTCGAACAGATCTCAACAATGCCGCAGTTGCACCAGGCAAGGTTGCCCGAGAAGTTCTTGATATAGCGGGAATGGATGCAAAACCCCTACATGCATTTATTGATGAAATCGAATTACCACGGGAAAGAAAAGAGCGTGTCCTGTCAATGTTCTCGGCTCTTCTGTTCTCTCCTGTTTATGAAACCGTCGAACAAGCCGCTGAAGTTGCTTCAATGCTTGCGACAAGAGGAATTGAGTCTCCTGTTTTCGTCTCATCCGAACTTACCAAATTCTGCCGCAGTACGGATATAGCCTACGACGGCGCAGTGGCGAGAACATGGTTGGTCGGTGTCAGAACTCGCCCTGTCGATTGCCTGCTAGACCCGACCTTGGTCGAACGAGAAAAAGAAGCACTCGACATCCAAATCAATCTGGCAAAAGAGACCCTTTGCGAAAAACAAAAGCGATTCAACGTACTCGACCCCGAAGGACAGGAAGCCTTAGTCGCGCGCAAGGCACGGGAGGCTATCGAAACAGAATTACCCGCCAAGGATGAGGCGCTGCAGGATGAGGCGTCACAATTCGATAAAGACTTACCACAATTAAAAGAAAGAGCATCAGAGGAAGCTGGCGACTCCATTCGAGCCGTAATCAAATTGCGTGGATTGTTGGGCGACACATCTGTAGATGAGCTAGCCGAAGTTCTAGCTCAAGCAAAAGAGAAAGCGAGGCTGTCTACCGAGGCGTACTCTGAGTATGAAAGAAACACCCAGTTCCTTACAACTAAACGGGAGGACTTGCAAACAGCATTTAGAACGGCGAGTGAAAAAGCAACGGAAATACCCAAGCTAAAAATCATCAGCGAGTTCATCGATACGGGTGCTCCTGCGTTCATGAAAAAAGCAGCCGCCATGGAAAAGGAATACCTCGCAGCAAAAGAGGAAGCCGAAAAACGTAAGGGATTCAGATTTGAATTCGCCGAATCATTCATTAAGTCGGGAGACAAGCGTCCACAGGAAATTGAGGATCGCCTTGCTATTATCAATCCTGAACTAGAAGATATTATTGAAAAGCACATTCCTGAATTGGACGAGTCTATTGCAGACATGGAGGCTGCTGGTCTTAAACTTGTTTCGGCAATATCCCATATTGATAATTTCATCCGCGAGTTACGGAAGAAATACAGGGAAGTAGCAACAGCAGAGGTTATCCCCGCCTCCATCTCTTCGGCACAGCTGACGGAACACCCACTGTCTATTGCCGCACATGAAGTGAGGCTTGCGTCATCATTAGACGATATCGTTAAAGCTATCCTCTCGATGAGAAGTCCACTCGATGAAATAGAAGCTGCAAGCATAAAGCACGAGGTAAACACTGCTCGAAATACACAAAAACTAGCAAAAAATTATCTTTCTACCGAAATTGATCGTGTAAAGGCAGATTCAAACATTGCTCTGAATGAGCAGATGCGAATTGGTCTAGAAAGCTCTAAAGAAGATGTCGGTGAACTAGTTCGTATGATCGCAGCGACAACCGATAACTTCAACAAAAGCCTTGCGGCGAACGAGACTGCCAGAACCCATCTTGAAGAAGAATGGAGCAACATTGGCTCATGGCTGGAGAATTTCACACGCCGCTTGCCAACCAACTTCGAAGCAATGAGGTCAGTCTTCAAACCAGTTCGCGATTCCGTTTCTGGTGAAATTATTTCTGCTGGCTTCGATATTGAAGCGAAAGTAGTGGATATGGCTGATGTCCGAGCCGTTTTAACGGGAATTGTTGACAAAATTGAGCGGAGTGAGAAAAACCGCGAGCATCTCGGCGAGGATGAAGACCTTCGCTCCCGATACACTAAAAACATGAGAAAGGAAATTCGCGAAGAGTTCTACAAAAAAGTCATCATTGAGCCAACGATACGCGTTTGCATCCCATCCATCAGCCGCAAACCTCTAAAGCTAGAAAAAAACATGGTTTCTTCAGGCCAGGGAGTGGCAATGTCTTTGCTCTGGATTGTGAAGATGGCGGACTATGTGACCGAACGAGAACTTCAGCGACAAAACGTTAGCAATGCCGCTCGCAGACGTGTTCGTAGCTTGAGGACGCAATTCGTCATTATTGATGGAGCATTTTCACACCTTTCTGACAAGCGCCTGATTACTGACGCATTAGATAGCGTCAAAGGTAAGCGAGGAAAATTCCAACTTATCATTACAGGGCATGAACCCAACTATAAAAATGATTTCGCCTACTTCCCCTCTTATGTCGTAGCTCGTGAAATCGGTGGAAATCTCATGTATGCAGAAAGCGAAACTCGACGCATGCTTGCCCCAGAAGTTGTCGGCTCCCGTCTAGGGGCAATGGAGGTTGCTTCGTTCCATAAACTAACGGATACAACAGTATGAAGATCGAGGATAAAGTTATTAGAACACTATTGACACTCATGGGAGAGCGAGATTTTCTGCAAGGTAAAGGATTGGTTAGACGTGTCGCAAAGAAGGCAAGCATCGACCCGATGGACGCCAAAATGGTCTTGGGGAAATTGGCTCGTCAAGGGATTGTCGAAGGTGTCTCAGGGCATGGTGAACCTGTAGGCAGAGTGACATTAACAATTGAAGTTCCCATACACAAAGAGTCCATCTCAATCATCAAATGGCGTGAGGCACTTCGTTCGACAGGAATGGACGAGAGCGAAACAGAGGCGCTTGCGTCCTGCCATGACAAGCTGGATGATTTTTCCGATGCCGACTTGCGCGACCTAGCAAGAGGACTAAAAATTCTCAAATCAGTTCAAAAAGAAGAAAGGAACACTCCTCGTTTTGTTGTCTCTGCGAAATACCTTCTAGGCTCCTCCAAAATACTAGGGAGCCTTCCCTCTGCTTCCTTGAAAGGCTTTGGTATTGATGTTGACTCCTTTCCCGACGCAGTCCCCCACTTAGTAGTTGCAGGACCTGAAAATCCCGATGCCGTGCTACTCATAGAGAACCCCCATTCATTCGAGGAAGCAATAGCTGCCGGTTGTTCCGATAGAGTGGCTCTCGTCGTTACATACGGATATGGTCTTTCTCGTTCAGGCGAAGCATACGGCAACAGTCTCGCAACTTTGATCGAACAAGCTGACAGATTAATTCCGCTAATTAGAAAAGGTAATCCACCACCACCAAAGCTTCTTTTCACTCATCCGAAAATTATGTTTTGGGGTGACTTAGATCGCGAAGGTCTCCGAATTTATATTCAGCTTCAAAAACAAATACCAGCTCTGCGTGCAAGCGCTATATACATCCCAATGATTGAGGCTATGAAAATGGGAATGTCACATCCATACGCCAAATCAACCGCGAAAGAAAGACAACGAATGGTAGAAAATGCCCCTAAAGAGATCCTACCTTTAGTTGTATCCTGCATGGAGCGAGGCATTGACCAAGAGGCAATTAGTCAAACGGAAATTGCACGTCTTGCTTCATACACTTTTGAAGAGGTTTGGCAAAACTAATAATCTCGATTTGGCATGTCGCACCCATCACGAGAACAAAGTGTTCGTGAGAATCAATCCCCTATGGTTCACTAGCGTGAGCTTGTGATCAAAAATTTTATAACTATTTTGTTACTTTTATTTCGGATAGGGAATGCGGCCACATCAAAAAATTTACAACTATTTTGTCATTTTTTGCTCAAATACAAGAAAAATATGCAGCCTACAGCCCTATTCATTTCACAACTATTTTGTTCAACCACATTTATTCCGACCTATTAAAGTCGTAACTTGGCAATTAAAGTCGTGAATTGTCTAATATAGTCGTGAAATAGAATCCAGCAAAAATGCCCCTTGCAAAGAAGGGGCATTTTATAAGTCGTAAAAATAGCTTACAAAAGCTGCTCTGGGGTTGCATTGATCTAAATTGGCACTTTCGCGGCGAGAACAGATCAGCACTAATCAGTGCTATAGATGCTGCTCAAGTGTCAAACTAGAACGAGTACCTTTCAACTGGGTTTTGGCTTTTATAGTTGCGCCAGTGAGGAGGATTATCCCAAGCAAACTGTCGGCAAATTTTGCTGTGTTTTATTAAAATAACGCCGCTCACCATCCTGCGCCATTATCGCAAGCACCTTGGCAAAGCCGCAGCCCGCATTGCGCACTAAACTTTCAAGCTGTTGCAACGGAACACCGAATACCATTGCGGATTCAATCAGTGATTTTTCTTCCAGATAAAATGCGATCGCAGCTTGCTGCAAATTGAGATGACTCCGGCCACTAAAGTTTGGCAAACCAAGAGTTTGCAGACGTTGTCGTACAACAAAGTCATTGATCTGCGGAAAATGTTCTGCTGTAGCTCGATAATCGCCTCCCGTCGCAGCATAACGTTTGATCAATTCGTTTTTGCTAATGTTGACGGATTTTCGGTGGCTTACCATCAGCTCTGCTTCACTGTTGTTTTCGAGTGCGAACATAGCTTGATCAAATGTTTCGAACAAGGCACTAGCAGCGATTAAGTAAGCTACCGTATTAGATGAATTAGTCTGGCAGTACAGTACTCCATCGATTGGATTAAACCATTCTCCTTCAGGCTTGACTGCCAGTTTAGGCACTACGGCATGTAGCCATTCACGGCCAAATTTTGCGATAACAAGATCACTGAGCAAGGCTTGCTTTACTTTGCCAGGATTGCATTGCAGTCCGAATTCCTTCGCACAATTTTTGAGTTGTAACGCAATTGGACGAACTGCCAGAGGCTCAGATCGGAGCAGGAAAGCTTGTGCCAGAGTGAGGTAGCGTTGAATGGCTGGATTCACCTGTGCCGCTGTGCACAAATGGGAAGGAATCTGAATCCCAGATTTGAGATAAAACTCCGAGTCCTGATCGAAAGCAGCGGATGTGTCAACATAATGCAATCCGCTCCGATGGTGTGAGCATTGGTAAAGGCCGGGAATTTGCAGAGTTCTACGCCAGTAGCTATAGCCTTGTCGGTCAATATCTGTAATGACACAATCAGGGCAGAAATAAGCACCTGGCCGACTCACACGCATACTGGTAGTCCAAAGCATGTCCGTATTTTCTGCTGCGCCGTGCTGCAAATCAGTCTGATAGGAAGTAATGCCTCTACGCAGTGGTAATGTGGTGTGCTGTTGAGCAAAGACTTCGGTCGATAATCCTGCAATCTCGGCAATTAACTTGATCAACGGCTCTTGCCGTGAACCCAGCTCAGCATTGGCCTTTTGTCGCCGAAGAATGCCTAGTGCATTGCGTGCGTTATCCCAGCCATTCCACCGTATCACTCTTCCCCAGTAGCCACGATCGAGCTCATCAGTCTGTGGACTAGGTCTAATCATGATGGGCTCCTAGATTATTTTGCATGGAAATGTTCTTTATATGGGCTAAGTACATTCAATGAACGGATGATGGTCGCTAGGGCTTTGGCATGAAATGTAGAACCATCCCAAGTTTCCCGAATTGCGCTAATTAATTCTTGGTTCGCTTTGACTGCTTCATCAGTAACCCCGTGATCAAGCCGCTCCACATACAAGCAAACCTCTTCAAACAAGCGAGCATGGCCTTGCCCTTTTCCTTGCAGAATCCGGCTCACTTGCGGCTGACTAGCCCCTATTGCATCGGCAATCTGAGTTTGGGTAATCCCTCTCTCTCTGCAAATTTCGGCAGCACGCAGTGCCCTAGCTATTTGTTCAATCTTATCCATTCACTAAGCATACATATATACATATATGCATACAATAAAAAAAACAAAACGCTGCAATTAGCAGCGTTTTGTTCCAACTACATCAGATGAGGGCTGCGTCAATCACGGACACCACGCTTTGGGTTTATTCTTAATTTTCCAACTCAAACTGCTTAGCAAATACCGCCGGTGCCTCGTCGTTCAGACGTGAATGACGGCGAATTCGGTTGTAAAATATTTCAATGTATTCGGTGATTTCTTCCTGCGCTTCTACTCGCGTTTTATAGCTCCGATGATGAACCAATTCATTCTTTAATGAGCCCCAAAAACTTTCCATTGGCGCATTGTCATAGCAGTTCCCTTTGCGTGACATAGACCCCCGCAAGCCTGCCAATGCCACTTGCCGCTGGTAGTCGTGCGAGCAATATTGGCTCCCTCGATCTGAATGTAAAATCAATCCTTCCTTAGGCCGCTTTTGCGCTAAGGCCAGCGTCAATGCGGCACTCACCAACTCTTTTGTCATTCGACTACCCATCGCATAACCGACAATTTCACAAGTAAACACATCCTTGATTCCAGCCAAATAAAGCCAGCCTTCTGCGGTCGCAATGTAGCTGATATCGCTCACCCACATTTCATTCGGCTTGACCGGTTCAAAACATTGCCCGAGTAAATTCTCTTTCACTGGCAAGCTATGATTTGAATGGGTCGTCGCCTTGAATTTCTTCGCCTGAATGCAGAGCAAACCCAGTCTGCGCCTCAAATAGCGCAATTGACTCAAGCCAATTTGTACCTCATCAGCCGCAAGCTCTTTCTGTAAACGTCGTGGTCCATAAGTCATTCTGCCGTGCGCATGTGCTGCACGTATTTTGACTTCCAGCAACTGGCGATGCGCCTGCTTGGGTGCCGATTTGAGGTAAGCGTCTGCCCAGTACCGTCTTGACGTGAATTTAGAGTTTAATTTCCGCCAGCAATTCGTTGGTCGCGCCAAGATCGAAGTCACTCGGATCGAATTCACCACCGCACCATTCCAGCATGTTTCCATGATCTTCATGTGAGGGGTCTGTAATTGCAGCAATGAAGTCCATATACGCCCACGCACCGCCCACATCTTCCGGTGGACAGGCGTTTTCGCCAGCAATACAAACGGGCAGTTTTAAGTCCGCATCTGCTGGCATCACCTGAATCCGGTGCTCCCAATGATCGCCCAGGTCGTAGATGTAGCTGAATTGATTTCCACCAGCCAGTGCTTTTTTGAGGGTGACGCGGGTTTCAGATTTAACCCTTTCATATTCCCATCCCGGCTCTTGCCGGCCATATCGAAGATCACCAAACTCGAATTCATGAATATGGCCGCCTTCCCAGCCCATGCCATATAAAATGGTGCTATGCAGCTTGGATAGGGTAATCGTGTCAGGCACACAAATTTCGCGCCAGACGAGCGGTTCAACATCAGCTAATTCAATGCGTAGTCGCAGGGTTTGCTTGGCAGGTTGCTTCAAAGTATGAATTGTGGCGGTCATCTTCAGGCTGCTTGAGGTTGTGCTTGACCGGTTTGCGCCCAGTGCCAGGGTAGCAAACGGTCAATCTGGTTGATGGGATGATCCGCGATGATGCTGAGGACCTCTCGTAAATAGCGCATTGGGTCTAAGCCATTGAGCTTGGCGCTACCAATTAAACTGTAAATGGCAGCAGCTCGCTCGCCTCCCGCGTCCGATCCGTGGAACAGATAATTTTTACGCCCCAAGGTAATGGCACGCAAGGCGCGTTCGGCGGTGTTGTTATCGGCCTCTAGCTTGCCATTCTCCAGGTAACGCGACAGCGCGACCCAGCGGGTTAGCGCATAGCGAATCGCGACGGCCAAATCTGATTTGGTGGAGAGCTGCACCAGTGCCAGCTGTAACCATTGCTGCAAATCGTCCAGAATGGGGCGCGCGCGGGACTGACGTGCCGATCTGCGCTGTTCGGGTGGCGCACCACGAATTTGGCTTTCAACACCGTATAGCTGGGCGATTCGTGCCAATGCTTCTGCGGCAACGGGGCTCGCATGTGCGGTGTAAATTTCATAGAATTTACGCCGCACATGCGCCCAGCACGCGACTTCGTGCACCTCACCATCGGTATAGAGCGCATTAAATCCGGCATAACCATCCGCCTGTAACGCGCCGCGATAGGATTTCAGATGGGTCTGCGGGCGTTCGCCTTTGCGATCGGGCGAATAGGCAAACCACACCGCAGGCGGTTCAGCGCTACCCGCAGGTCGGTCATCACGGACATAAGTCCATAATCGCCCCGTTTTGGTTTTACCCTGACCGGGCGCTAAGACAGGAACAGGTGTGTCATCCGCGTGCAGTTTATCGCCCGCTAAGACATGGCGTCGAATGGCTTCAACCAGCGGATTCAGCAAATAACTGGCTTGCCCGACCCAACCGGCCATGGTGGAGCGTTCCAGTTCAACCCCTTCCCGGGCATAAATCTGCGATTGACGATATAAAGGCAGGTGGTCGCAATATTTGGCAATCAACACTTGCGCCAATAAACCGGGTCCAGCTAAACCCCGCGTAATCGGGCGACTTGGTGCTGCGGCCTGCACAATGCAATCACAGCAACGACAAGCGAGTTTCGGGCGAACATGGCGGATGACTTTAAAACTGGCTGGAATATATTCCAGCATTTCGGAAACATCTTCACCGATTTGTTGCAATGTCTGGCCGCAATCGGGGCAAGCATCGTGGTCGGGTAAGTGAGTATGGGTTTCACGCGGCAGATGATCGGGTA
>Ga0247722_10000264_pt1 | contig 34258 bp, 35 predicted proteins | sample MSEWelMarce3H_FC_FD_189094 | JGI IMG/M metagenome (GOLD analysis project Ga0247722, IMG submission 189094) | Subsurface sediment microbial communities from gas well in West Virginia, United States - MSEEL Well Study Marcellus 3H_FC | ecosystem: Environmental > Terrestrial > Deep subsurface >... | reverse complement strand
TTGGCCTGGAGATGTTGATTTCACCTGTAAATATAGGAAGAGCCCCCGGAGATTTATAATTCTCACCCGTCATCTTTTTATCATTATTTGTTTGATTGTACGATGAATCGTACACTTGATTTCCCATACGAACGCCCCCTCCACCCATAGGTCCAAACCCATTGTTTTGCGTTTGCGTATCTCGTTGATTTTCCACCCCCTGGAATTGGGCTATTGAATTTACAGCATCTGCTCTTTGATTTCCAACAAAACCCGAACTACTGAATAATACGGTTTCCTTGTTTGTAATTTTAGGAGCATCATATGGATTAATCATATAATTTCCAGCTGTTAATGAATTTGTATTACCATAAACAGTTACTCCTGTAACACTTTCCTTTTTTGTTGGTTTTAAAACATCCATAAATGGTGTTATAGCGGCTCGTATATTTGAACCAAATGAATTTCCCATTCTAACAGGCTGGTTACATTTTGAACGGTTATTGTGTTCTATTTTCATGGAATCTAAATGATCCAAATTTTGTAAAGGCCCCCTACCCTGAGACGATGCTATAGGTATATCTTTTATATCTAATTCGGGTCTTCGTGCTGTTTCATATTCTCCAATATGATAACTGGATTTTGCATTTGATGTAGGGATGCCTTTATATGGTGTCGGATTGCTTCTGCTATTTTCATAAACGGGTTGGATGGGTAATAGTTGTCCTGCGTGACCCATACCAGTAGTAGTAAATAATCTATCTTGGGAGTTTACATAAAAAGTATCAGGTCTGTATTTTTCAACAGTTCCTTCAATACCCATATTTTTTATACTTGAATTTGCTGGTCCTTCAAACCCCTCCATTATATAAGTCATTTTAGGATTGGTCTCTACTCGCAATTCATCCACGGTTTTAGGTATCCATAAATCTCTATCTTCCATACCAGAATTAAAACCTCCCGAACCTTTCGATTCAAACCCTTGACCCAATCCCGGGCCAACATGAATACTTTCAAATGGTTTTACCATACTATTAATGCTACTAACGGTCTGTCTTGACTGGAAAAAGTCCGACATATCCGGCATATTAAACGGATATTGAACATCATTTTTTGGTTCAAATAATGGACCTCGCTCAACCTTTTTTATCATCTGAGACCCGGCGCCAACCATATTATCTAATTGTGATTCCGTTGCTTCATTATACATCTGACCTTTTATTTTTGCACCATAAAATGGTACCATGTTGTTATGTTTGAATTCCGCTGAATTCATATAATCGCCGGACAAACTATAAATATTGTTTATTTGCTGTCCCACATGAATACCCATATTTTCCTTTTTTTCATAAAGGGATTGGTTAAGGTATGTATCTGTCGCTGGATTTGGTGTATCGTAATAATTCAAATTGTTTTCAAGAGGCGCGTTGTTAAGATTAGAAGTATTTAGAGTGGGATAATTGGGTGGTATGGGAGATACATTTGGTAAAGATTGTTGCGTACTTGATAAATTTGAAAAAGTCTCCCTCGCGATTCTCCTTTTTAATCCTTCGCGCTTTTCTTGGTTACGGCTAACAATATATAATCCACTAAGAGCGATAAAGGGTATTACTAATTCCATTCTTGATTAAGATAATATATATTGTATCTATTTTATTTTTATAGTATGACCTAATTTACTTGTTGAAATTGAAATGTGTTATCGGCATTGGAACGAGGATGGGTATTATAATTGGAGGCAGCCAAAAGATAATTTCCACCTCCATCTGGTTTTATATATTGTGAAGAACGAACAAAATAATCTTTTTCAAGTATTCGCGTGGATAAATTATTTTCAAAAGGCATACATACATTTTCCTGTGGATTCAAAGGGAGATATTGGGTTTGTGTTTGGGGGATACTGCGAAACAAAAATGCCGGAAGAACTAATCTTGAATTTTCAGTAATTACATTGGTATTTACAGGGTAACTAATAGGTTGCGATATTTCAGTAGATGGTAGCGACTTTGTAATATTTCGGTCGCATTTTGTAATAACTTTGTCAATGCCCAATAAGTGATTTTCCAATGCGGTTGAATTCGTATATAAATTTGCCCCCCATTTTTGGGGAATTATAGCTGGGTCTAAAATAAATGCAGGATGGCTTCCAGGACCGGGTGTATCTAATATATATCTGGATGGGTCGGTGGATTCCTGTAACCTTTTTATAGTCCTACATGCGTCGTAATTAAATCTTGTATTCGCCATATTATTATTATACTTTATTATTTTATTTATTAAAATTTTAGCATAAAAACATAGAATAATACACTTCAATGGCTACAATTTGTTTAAATTCAATCGTTAAAAATGAAGGTGAAGTTATTATCCGAATGTTATCGTCGGTCGTGGATATTATTGATACTTATTGTATTTGTGATACGGGGTCTACAGATGATACAATAGAAAAAATAACAGATTTTTTTAACAGTAGAAATATTCAAGGTAAAATTATTACAGAGCCATTTGTTAACTTTGAACACAATCGCAATGTAGCATTAAATGCATGTTATGGAATGAGTGATTATGTATTACTCCTGGATGCTGATATGGTACTAAATGTGAAAAATTTTAACAAAACCATGTTGAAGGACAAAGAGATATATTCTATATTACAAGGTAATGATAATTTCCATTATCCTAATGTTCGGATATTAAAAAATGATAAGTTATCAAAATATATAGGTGTAACACACGAGTATGTAGATTGTCCTCCATACCAAACCATGGTAACATTTGATAAATCTATCTTATTTATTACAGATATTGGCGATGGTGGTAGTAAAACCGACAAATCGGAACGCGACATTCGTTTATTATCGGGAGATTTGGAAAAAAACGAAAATAATCCACGAACACTTTTTTATTTGGCAAATACATATTTTGATATAAATAGGCTGGATGAAGCCATACCTTTTTACGAAAAAAGAATAAAGGTTGGCGGTTGGGAACAGGAAATCTGGTATTCTAATTACCGTTTGGGTGAAATATATAACAGAAAGGGTGATATACTAAAAGCTATAGATTATTGGTTGGAAGCGTATGAAGTAAACCCTCTCCGGTTAGAGAATATTTTAAAAATCGTTAATCATTATAGATGTAATGGAAAACCCAAGCGAGCTTATGCGTATATTAAAATGGTGACTGATGCGATTTTACACCACAAAGAAAAGAGTACTCGCAATGATTATCTTTTTATGGAAAACTCCGTTTATACACACATCCTCGATTACGAGATTATTATTTTATCTTATTACATTGGTATTAAAAATGTAAATTCTTCCATTTTATCTGTTTTACAACATACGACAGACCCCAATCTTATCAGTAGTGTGTTTGCCAATATGAAGTTCTATATCAATACATTTCCCACACTAATTACGAGAAGTTATACATCAGAAATAACTCATAATGTAAGTATTGCTGGGAAAAATGTTCCACTATTATTTAAATCTTCATCCCCGTGTATTATAGAAAATCCATCCGGTCCAGGATATCTCATGAATATTCGTTACCATAATTATGTAATAACTGATACAAGTTATATGATAATATTACCTCCAGATTATGAACATGACATAAAACCGACTATTACATTAAATCAAATGGTTTGTCTTGATGAGAATTTCGATATTATTTCATCGCGAATCACAAAAGTGGTATCGCCTATTTCGAAAAAATTGATTGGTGTAGAAGATGTTCGATTATTTTATTCCGAAGATGAAAAATCTATATCATATATAGGAACTTCCACGCATAAAATCGACGATATAAGTATAGTTACCGGAAAATATGATAACAATGAAATGTCTCCCGCGATACGATGTAGACAATCATTTAAACAGTCACACTGTGAAAAGAATTGGGTATATTTTAACCACCGCGGTAAAAAAAGAGTTGTGTATAACTGGTCTCCTTTAACAGTTTGTGAGCTAAATGATAAGGGTGACCTAAATATTGTTTTCCAACAAAATATGCCATACATGTTTAATTTATTGAGAGGTTCTACATGTGGAGTTACATATAAGGATGAGTTGTGGTTTGTATGTCATGCTATTTCCTTTGAAGGTGAACATGGGATGTCCAGACATTATTATGATATTATTGTCGTTATGGATGCGGATTCAATGAAGATAAAGAGAACATCTCCTTTTTTCAAATATTCTACAGAAAGAATTCAATATACTCTCGGTTTAATTGTAACAGATAAAACTGTAATTCTTTCTTATAGTATTGGCGATACATCTACAAATGTTTCTGTATATGACAAAAAGGTGATTGAGGATTCAATGACAAATTATATATTTAAAATTGATAAATGAACTGTTTAGCTTTATGCCAGAGCTTGTGTTTTCCATGTAGTCATTATATATAATCCGGCAGTTGAGTGAATGCTTCCATATTCCCTTCTACAAATATGCGTGACATTGCCATTGTTATCATCCGATATTTTAAGACTACATTCACAATCACCACAACCCATGGATTGTGGTACCACATTTTCGGCATGTATATTTAATACAGTTACTTTATAAAATTTATTTACACCACCAACAGGTCTCCCTACTCGTTTATTATAGTATGAATTCCCAATACTGTTACAATTGCTACTCATTATTTACTATATATATTAACAATATATAGTAAATGGAACAAAAAGATAGTTATGATGATTGGGGAGAAAGTGAAGGTAATGTGTTACAAAGACAGCCCAGTATAGGTATAGGTGAGTATGAAAAGCCCGGTGTATTAAACAAATTTTCTAGTGATTTGCAATGTCTTGATACAAGTGAATTAATGAATGAATATTTTATAAAACAACGGTACCGATTATTCGGATTATATAATATCGCAACAAGAACACAAACAACTCGATTAAGTAAAAATTGGTATACAACCACTTGTTATTTATCGGGTAAAATTAATATTATGTTATTTGCCATGTTATGTGTATTTTACACACATAAGGATAACTATACATATGGGCGTAGAACCGAATTTATAACCCAATGGGCAATGGTAGAAAATTCCTTATGGGAATTACTTATAACAAACAGTTTGAATTTTAGGTCTGACCCAGCAACACTTGCTGCGTATGGTCAAGACCCATCCCAATCATTGCGTTCGTTTGAACCGGGTATTGAAGATATGATGAGACCAATTGTATCAGTTTCAAATAGTAAAACTTTATATGCCGAAACCATATATCCATCGGATGACGATGGATATGGTCCTTATAATCGTATAACGGATATACTGCGCGCTTCATACGATACAATGAATTGCAAGTGTCTTAATATGAGTATAGCGTTAGCTGGTATTAAATCGGAAACAGGTGGAGTAATTCACTGGTTTTGTTTTGAATTGTATAACAATGAACTATTTATTATAAGTTCGTGGGCAGATGGTGAAGCAAATATCCAATCTACTATACAAAGAAAGAAGATTGAACCAACAGTTCTTAATCAAATAGTTTATGCTTTGTATACACACGATGGTATTTTGTCTATTATACCCGAATTACAAAATTATTTTTTCTTAAATCCAATCAACAGCGATGGAACCCCCGTCGACCCAAGTGATTACCTGATAGATACATTTGAAGGAACTGGTATTGATATGCGAGGAAAATTTGAAATTATTGTTTATGGTAATTATTTGAATAAAGTTATAGAATTGACAGAATATTTATATGATAAAAGTATGACAAATGAAACATTTCAAAGTAAAGTAAGAAGTGATATGAGTGTATATCAATCGGGTATACATCTACCACAGGGTATGGAAACCTTCAAATTATTAATTGGTGAAGTGTTTGAGAGACATACCCCGAGAGAGTCCATTGATAGACAATCGAAAAAAGTAACAAGGTCTAAAAGACAAACAAAATACAAACAATCTAAGAAATTTGGTGGAAAAAGTAGAAGGAGAGTAAAACGAACAATAAAAAGAAGGAAGCGAGTATCGCGACGAAAAATTAAATACTAGATGTTCTAGGAATATGTGCAAGACAAAGACGGATTGTCCCAAGAGCCGCGACATTATATTTTACTACAAGTGGTAAATCATTTTCCAAATACAATTCAATCTGGGGACATAGATTAGTACATTTAATAAAGTATGATAGATTTTTTAGTGAAAATTCGCCTGTAATAATTTTACTCGCATCCTGTTTTAATATGAAATCCATTGAACCGTCGCTTTGTAATCTTTTTATTTCAGCCGATGCGAATTGACCTTGACATTTAAATATGAGTTCATTACCAACTGAACTAATTTCCAATTTATCCGAAATACATGTTAAATCTCTGATAATTTTCTGAAAGTCGGCGGATGGTAAATTAATGATGGATGAAAATGTCACATCGGGGTATTGCAAGTCTTCTGCATCGGGTTCAATTAATCTTAGTTTTTGTGTTTTTATTTGTTTAATGTCACCATTTTCAAACTTTAGACCAAGATGAGAAACAACTCCTTCATGGTAATCGCCTCGTTCAATATATAAAGTAAGCGTGTCATCGTTGTCGATTGAATTGATGAGTTTAAACAAATGTAACATATTTACACCGATAATTATTTTGTCATATTTACAAAAATACTCTTCAAAGTTGGTATTTTGTAAATGTAAATGAACTAATATAGTATGTGATTTATCCATATTAATAACTTTCATCCCATCTTCTTGAAAAATAATATTTGTTTCAAGAAGAATATCCTTTAAAGCGGACATTAATGTTCTAAATGGAGTTATTTGAACAGTTTTAAACATGAATACGACATCCTCTTCGTTCATAATGTATATGAACTTATTCATCAAAATCTTTAACTTATTTTCTCGATTTTCTTGTCTTACTCATACTTTTTGTTCTCACAAAACCAAACACCCCCTTTTTACTTCCATATCCATGTTTCAATAGCCTCTGTTCTTTCTTAGATGAATTGTATTTGTCTTTACTGACAATTCTTCCATGTTTATTCATAACTAAATCATTCTTTTTTAAATGCCCGCTGGTTTCATATGCCTCTCCGTGCCATACGCGGGCCCTGGTTCCGGTAATTGCTTTGTATGTTTTTCCGTGAATTATATATGTTCCATCATCGTTTCTCTTAAATCTCATTCTTATGTTATATACTAAGAAAATATTATCTTTTCATTCGTATCATTAACTCGAGACTTTGCTTAAGATAATATTGTTTCGAGGATGTATCTTGTATATTGTTATTTACTATATTATTGTAATAATCGTTAGGGGGTGTTGTATACTTTTCACCCCCTTCGCTCGATAACATATTTCCATATATAATTACACCAGAAGTAACCGATGGAGAACGCGCGGAAAGTAATGCCGCTTGACGCACACGCCTGGATGTATTTGAAAAATATTGACTATGTACATTGTTTTTAGGGAGTATAACATTATTACATTTTAATTTACAGTAATCAGTTGTTACGAATTTATCTGCCATTTACTTATATTTGTATATTATACTAATTATTTATTTTGTGCGTATAATATATAAATAAATGAGAGGAGGAACTTGTCCTTATGCTGGAACTGGAACACAAAGTGCTACATTAATGGGAGGTTCTCGTCGCCGCCGCACTAAAAGTATAAAAAGGAGACGGGTAATTCGTGGCGGTGAAGGTGACGAAATTATAGTTTCTCCCCAACCTACACAACAACCTCCCCAACAACTCCCACAGCAACCTACATGTGATTGTGCTAATAAATCCGCTGCTGCTACCAGTGCCTCTCCTGAGAAAAAGGGTTGGTTTAGTGGGTTTATGGGGGGTCGCACAAGACGAAATAAGCGTCGTAATAAAAAAAGGCAATCACGAAGACGGAGACATTAAACAATTAATAATAATAATACGATAAAGATACAATAAAGAAATAATAAAAGAAGTATATAGTTTTGTATATGAATTATAATACCGACGCTCAAGTAAATTATCATGTATTTTCGCGTTTATCAGATAAAAACGATGTGTATAGTCACGCAAGTGAGGTTGTATATCAAGAAAATTTCTTAGATGCTTTTCATTTAACAGAGTATGACGAAAAAATTGTAGGCAATCAACAAACACTTTTGATGGATTTGTTGATAAAAAAATATGAAATAGTTGATGTATTAAGTAATTTATCTAAGAAACTAAATATAGACGATAATGAGTTTTTATTCATATATCTTTTTTCCTATCCACTGTTCTACTTGACCCATGAATTAATTTGTAATTTCTTAGCTTATGAAGAAATTCCTTCGGAATTAATTAAAAAAATAATCGCTGAAATTGAAAAAATGTGAAATACATCCATAAAATAAAATATTCATAGTAATTATATGGCGAGTACTCGTAATAAAAATACATACGGAAATTATTGTCTTGAACAACGGGAATATAGACAAGCAATGAATTGGGAACTTTATCCCAACGCATCTTCCGGTGTTGCTTATACCACCGGTATTCCTGGAAACGGTTTACTACCCGGACAAATACGACCTACACAATTATCATATAATAGTACGAATATCGAATCGTTTTTGTTTGGTATTAATGTTACAGATTTGACAAAACCGGGATTTGAATGTATAACGCCTGAACTAAAACATTTGGAATTGGTAGATATATTCCAGAGTGAACCCACATATATACCTGAAAAATTGATAGTTTCTAAAAATAATCGCCCTTTTAATTATTAAACAATTTCTTAGATGTATTTTTATTGATTGATATAATTTAAATTTGAGAAGAATAATATTGAACATCTTTATTCATATCGCGTGTTGTAATCCCACCTCGTATAATATTGGGGTCAGCTGATTCCTCTTTATTTATATTTGATTGGATATGTTGTAGTAACGGTGTCATGTGATAATTTAGATATGATTTTTCAGTTATATTATTTACACTCTTTTTATTTGGGATCATTTCTCCTTGCATTATTTGCGACTCTACATGAGTACAAACGGAGCCGCGTCCCAAATAAGGAACCGTAGCAAACAATCGTTGTTGTAATATGATGTGGCATTTAGGATGTGTTTGTAAAGAACCAATCATTAACTTTGAACTATCGTCAATATTTGCCCCACCCGGGCCCGTTGTATATGTCCCGTTATAAAATACACATGGTTGTTGTGTGGCAAAATTAATTTGCGTTTTCATTAAACCATCATTTTTATGGAAATTCTGTAAAACATATGATGATGATAAGCTATTTTGAATGCTATTTTGGTCTTGGCATCCCATATCATTACCAAGTCTATCAATATTGTTAAAGGTGTAATCGCTAATTATCGACATATGGGAATAATATATTAATGAAATAAAAAAAACTTGAGTAATTATATGTTTGAACAAGTAGTAAAATTATTCATTATTCTTTTTACACTTCTGTTTGCAATTGCCCTTTTTGAGAAACAGTATAATGGTAATACATTTGAAGAAATGTGGGATAACCATATCCGGGATACCAATTCCGCCAGAATGGTTGTAAAAATAATCGGTATTCTTTTTGTTTCATGGTTAGCGACACAAAATTATATAATCTCTTTATTTTTCGTATTTGGCCTTATATTTTTACTTGAATATGATTACCACAACGAATTAGACAAACAAGAAGGGTTCCAATCTATAAACAAACCAGAGGATAAAGCCGATGCTAATAGATTACATAAAAATCCCAATAAATATGATTATTTCGTAGCAGAAAGGAATATTATCCCTAAGCCAAGTGGCGGGGTTGATAAAAAATTATTCAAATCTACACAGGTCGACCCTTATGTTAATAATAATATAAACGAGTATAATTATTAAGGCTTAATATATACCCCCCGAACGGTTGTAACTGCTATATAGCAGTATTTGTTAAATATGTCTGGTAGCGTATATGTATGTTTTTTTGTCACGAGTAACTATAAGGAGGGATGGCTATGTTTTACTACGCAAATATATTGGTTATTATTATTTTAATAATATACATCATTAATTACCAGGGAAATTGCGAAGAAGGATTTACACCTGGCATTCGAAGGTCCTATAATTCAAATGCTCGTTTTATGCGTAACTCTATTTATTCAAATTACAAAAAGGCAGTTCATAATGCGACATCCGTCTTAAAAATTCTTAGAATATATTGAATATAATATTTAACTATAATATACTTACGATATGGTTAAGAAAAAGTCTATTGTCCCACAACAAACGAACATGTTAGACCTTGTCAATACAAATAAATTCTTTATCGGATTAATGATGATTATGTTAAACATTGGTTCTAAATATGTTACCATACAGACAAGCAAGTCCATGGAACAATATATGAAAATGAGCATTAGCAAACAAATGCTGGTGTTCAGTATGTGTTTCTTAGGTACTCGTTGTATCATAACATCCATTTTATTAACAGCAGGGTTTGTTATATTATCTGACCATGTATTCAACGAAGAAAGTGATTACTGTGTAGTGCCTCAAAATTACCGCATCCTTCATACAATACCCACGACGAACGATGTTGTTACCGAAGAGGAATATACAAAAGCCATTGAAATCGTTGAACGATACAAAAAAAATAAAGCCATTCAGGAACAACGATCCCAATATATAAGCTTTTTTTCCGCATTAAATTAATTGTTGCCTTAATGTAATGAATAAAACGGTAAAACATAAATATCGTGTTCGTAAATGTAACAATTTAACGAAAAAACATATGATTGGTGGTGGGTATATTGAAATATCATCCTCATTGGTTTCTAAAACAAAAAATGTCTTAGAACAAACACGGAATTACTTGGAAATAAGTGATAGGTCATACTCTTATTATACCAAAGTCGCTTTTTCCAAAGACATGACACAAATATCAAACTGGGCAAATTACGGATTAAATCCTGGCCTGGATGGCGTTTTTATTGAAAGACTACAACCCTATATTATTTATTTGGTAATGTATTACTATGTTACCATAATATTTTCTCAATTGTTTAGTAGAAATAACAATATTTTATTGTATCGGAAACTCAAGTCAAATATAGAACTCGTCGATAAAGATGAGATGGGGTTTTCAGCTGATATTGAATATTATATGTATGCTTCCATACAATCAATGGATAATGTCATGACAGTTCTTAATCCCAAAACAAATATGGTTGTAAAATTTAAATTTACATCCCCGTATGCCGACCCATTGTTATCAATATTAGACATATATATTGTTAATAATGTATCTAATGAGACTATCGAAATACGCAATACAATTGAACAATTAGTATCTGGAAATATGAAGTCGGTTAAATCCACATCTGATACTTTTACAAATGAACTAAGAAAAAAAACACTGAGTATATTGAAGAATTCTACACAATCCATACAACGAATAATAACAAAACAAATTTCAGCATCTTTGGTAGAATGGATAATTTTTGACGATATTGGCGAATACTCACTAACCACTAGACACAGGAATGCGTTTTTACATAAAATAGAAGAATATATAAACTCCAACTTTATTATTGTTTTAGGTCAGCTTGAAAATATAATATCAAAAGCTTCTGAAAGTTCGCAATCTGTTAAAGGTAGTTCATCTTCATCCACCACAACAATAATAGAAAATCCTATTCCATCTGTATTGAATATTTATTTATCTTCTACATCGTCTACACCTGTAAAAATGGATAACATGTTGTTAACTCCGGATATGTTGTTAACTCCGGATATGTTGATACCCAACTATTCTTCCAAGGATAAACTAAGAATAAATCCAAGAAATCCTTTGAAAAAAATGAATAGCACATTAAAAGAATTTTGTAAAACAAATAAAATAGAAAATCCAATAACTGTATTTTTTGATAAAAAACTATTTTTAAAATTCAATTCCATGTACAATAAAAAAACAAAGGTTCGAACACTCAAACAAGCTATAGAAACAAACTTGACCGATAATATTTCAAATACTATACAAATATTGCTTTCTGGTTCCGAATTACAGATTACACATGATGGAAAAAAGGAGCGATTAAAAATAAATAGTTATTTTTGGAATAATGAGTGGTATTTATCTGGTCCTCGGGATGTATTACTTTCCATCGATACAAATTTTTTACAAAGTACACCCACATCTTCCCCAAATCCATCAAACATTACAAAATGTTATTCTGAAATGATTGATGTGTTGAATGACTTGGTAGATTTGTTTTACCCGAGTATGGCTGGAAAAGAAATATCTAAATCGTATAGTAAGTATTTACAATCATTGAATGAAAGAAACAAATTAGTGGATGATGTAAAACATCTCATCGACAAAGAAAGATTATCCATATCCACAAATAACATTTCAGAAAAATACAAGGATACATTGTCCAATATTCGCGCGAAATCGATTACTTTGAAAAGTATGGTGAAGGAATTTGTCAAAAATATCATATACCAACTGGTTATCATAGAAAAGATGATAGTCAAAATTATTAATAGAATTCAAACAAACTGCTTTGTGTATTATGTGATTGGTCATGATTTTAAAAATATTGCCACAACGGACATTGGGCCAGTTGAAAATAAACTAGTGGCAACCATCATCAATCCCGAAATGGTTGTTGAAAAAAATGTAATGTCATATTTATCGTTTTTAGAAGAAGGGTACAAACAGCACGAATATCTTAGTATGATATCATGTTCAAATGGAATGGTAACACAATATAGCGATATATCATCCGCATTTGATACAGTTATCACGACTGTCATGTCAGAGTTAAACGATATTTCTCAACGAATGATTACCATAACAAATAATGATAACTCAAATACTACAATTAATGTTTCAAAAGAAGGATTTGATGAGCTATGGATAAGTAATGAAAAAATTGAAGAATGTTTTACCACACTCGAAACTGCGATGAAATCTTTCATACAACGCAATTTAACTCCCGAATATTATTCACAAGAATATATTGAAAAATCTATAGATGATGTACTTTGGGACATGGAAGTCTCCAATACAATTACATATTCAAGGTTATTTACAAGTTTTGTGGATAAAAACATATGGAATCAGTTTGAATTACTTTTTGTCATGAAATCGTTACAATACATTTTTTTAATATACAAATACACCGGTAAATATGTGGCATACTATAACATCGATACAACTAAGATAAATCTAAATCAAAGACTTGATTCTTTTGCTGATTTTTTATCACCAGATTATGGGATTCCGTTTTTGAAAAGTTTAAATTTATTTTCATACACAATGAATTGGTTCAAATATGTTTGTTGTAAACAAATACGCATGCTTATAACAAAAAAAGGAAATGGTATAACTGTGGATGATATTCGCGAATTATTTATCATGGATATTGATATTAAACAGGCATATGTTATAGTAAAATACTATATAGTCAATATTATTTTGTCAAATGTAGATGTATGTCAATTATCCAATGAATTACAGTCTTTGATTTCCATTTTAGCACCAACTGATGTAGATTTAAAACAATATGCTCGTAATTATACTGATGTAGTACCCAATACTGCGCAATCTGATACATCCAATTCATCTACAAAAACCAAACCACCTGAATCTCAAACTGCGAATGAACTGGCATTTAATGTGGTACTTCAAGTAAGTGTGAGTAAAGAAGATGGCGACGCGTCCAATAAGAAGCTTGATGGTGTAAAATCATATAACATAGATGGATTATTGGGATGTAAAAGATTGGCATTGGGAATGAAATGGGATAAGTTGAAACATTCTACCAATGCAATGGTTGGTAATTCCATCGAACATGTTACAAATGTTGTGGGGCGAATATTTGAACCCAATCTTTCTCCTATCGAAAATGATTTATCTATAATGGAGAAAAAAATGTTGGATATAGATTATGATAATGATAAGGATAAAACGAGAAGTGAACCTATCAAAAAAGTAGTGGGTGATATTAAAAATAGTATTATTGGTTCTTTCAAATCTCCACAATATCAAATTTTAGTTAGTGTACCGGATATAAATGTGGATAAAACTAATAATACTAATGTGGATTTGGGTATAAATGTGGATAAAATAATTTTAGAATTGACAAAGTTGGCGAATCGCGATGATAATAAGTCATTAAGTCATAATAAAAAGAGTATTTTGGATACAGCGGTACCTACAACATTATCAGATAAAAATATATCATTCGCGTTATCAACTCTTGATGTATGGAGTAGTTTAATGTAATACTAAATATGGATAATTGTATAGTGTATAGCAAATGAATAATAAAATAAATATGACGAGAACATACAAGACGAACTCTTTTATGGCCATGAACCACTTCATATTTATTTGAATAGTATAATTTTTATGACTATTGTAATATTGTATGTAGAATTCTTCTAAAGTTATAGTTGGTTTTTTTAGTTTTTTATTTACCTTATTATGGATAAACCATCCCCATTTTACAATACTTACTTTATTGTCCAAGTAAGGTGTTATTGGATATTCATTTAGTAATTTATTGTAATATGTGGCTATTTTTTCATCCGGGATAAATGTTCCAAAGTGAGTAATCATATCATAGTAAATTTTCTTAGTAACAATTGTAGGAGATTCCGGGTATTGAAAAAAGGATGTGTGTAAAAAATACCAATAATGCGGTCCCCATACTTGAGGTATTAATACAGTGTCTGATATAGTTGCCATCTTGTAATCAACTAAGAACTAAATTATATATTCCATTCGTATTATATATGAACAAGTCGCGTAAAAGGGTAAGAAATACCAATAACAATTATAAGAAAAAAAACAAACAACAACGCACACGCAAAATAAAACACCGTTCACGCACATTAGGTGGTAGAGCGGTAGACGCTGGTGGGTATGGGTGTATATTTAACCCACAATTGGAAAGTTACAATTGTATTGGAAACACATCCATAAATAATGACAAAAAAAACTATATAAGTAAATTGATGATAAAATCGGATGCTGAAGATGAATATAACAATTCCAAAAAAATCAACGAGATTATCAAAAGAGGTGATAGAACTATTTTTAGATATGTACTGACAAACGATACTTCGATATGTCAAGTTCGCATGATGAATAAAGATGATTTGGATGGATATTCTTCGCACTGTAAAAAACTAAAGAATATGGGATTCGATTTTAATGAATATAATCTTTCAGGTATTACGCCCGAAAGATTGGGAAAATTGCGTACTATAAATTCCCCAAACGGTGGAACTAATTTATATACAATCTTTAATTTTCTTAGAGAGTCTCCATCCTTGGAACTTAATCGACAATTTTGTGTTAATTATTCAATGAAAATAAGAGATGTGTATCAGAATGCTATCTACAAATTGTATAACTTATCACCTAAGATTATTCATGGAGACATGAAAGAAGAAAACATGATATGTAAATTTTCCAAAGAACCTATGGCTATAGCTGGAACTATAAAAGTAATTGATTGGGGGTTGTCGTATATATATGACCCGAATTCACAAAGAAACTCGGATATAAATCTTTTGGCTGCCATTAACCAGTTAAGTCGAAGACCTTATCAGTTTAATTTACCATTTACCATATTATTTTATGATTCGCGATTTCAACAAGAATATAAAGTTCGTGTTTTATCTGTTTTAAATTCACTACAATCTAATAGCAGAGTAAACCAACAACAATTAATTGAAGAATTTTGCAACTCCTATTTTAATAATCAATACTTTTATGAAAATAAAAAGGGCGAGAGAAAATATATATTGGATGATTTTAACAAATCAATTTTTCTAGTTGTAAAACGAGTTTTTCCAGATATACGCATGTCACTCGAAGACTATGTAAGAAAATATCTTGCCGCCGCATTAAATAAATATACATATGCAAATAAGAGACAATCTTCTTTTTTATTCAAAGAGAGTGTATCAAAAACGGAAACACTGGGAGAAGTTATTTTTCATTCTGAAGTATTTTCGTCTGAAATCTATCTTCCAATGATAGATTCATATGGATTTTTTCTAACATACGGTAGTTTATTGAGCTATTTTTTATTTAAAAGTTCAAATAATGTATCCCGCGCATATCAATCGTTCGATTCTACAATGCGAAGGAGTGACAATGTCAATTATACAAAGCTACTTGATATATGTAATTTTATCGCAACAAAATTAATTTCACAATGTTTAATATTTGACCCAAGTATAACAGGCGAAGAGTATAGAAAAAATACTTTTAATGCTACAAGAGAAATTCACAATAAAATATTGACACTTACATAAGGAGTATCAACCAACCTAAGAAATAATAAAACATATTTTATTTAGTATGAACATAATTTATGAGAATAGAATTGTGGATTTTTTTTATTACAATAGCTATTTTGTATGATACATATCACAATCACATGTATTCTAAGAAACTTTTTTTATATAAAAAATATGTTAAAATCATAACAATCGCGGCTTTAGCATTATGTTTTTATTTTTTTATTAAAAAAAATCCATCGGATACATGTAATATTTTAACTAATGTGAATAATTGTATCAAATACCTTCCAATAGACAAGACAACAGGTAATATGATAATGACGGGGAGTAGTTTATTGATGAGTAAACCTCAATTAAATCAATTAAATCAGGGTGTAAATAATAGACAAACTGCCGTACAGGATAATGACGCCGATACAAAAACAATTATGAAACGAAGTGTAAGTGAAACAAAAAAGAAGTATGTCGCATATTCGCAGGGATGGACATGTAACTTTTGTAATAAATTATTGGACCATACTTATGAAATTGACCATAAAGTGGAATTGAGAAATGGCGGAACCAATGAAACAACAAATTTAGTTGCTTTATGTGCCGGATGTCATCGCTTGAAAACGGCATCCAATTATTTATAAAGCTCAAGTGTCGTCGGATATTTCTATCATAAAATAAATATCATTTAGATATATGAGCAATCCCACCCAAACAAAAAAGGACCGTACAAAACCCGCGACGGTTAATGTTACTCCTTCAGTTAATAAAGAAACAAAAATAGAGAGTTCAGGTTCTTCTTTGTTAAATCTAAATATAATCGTGCCAATTATTACATTTGTTTTGTTTGTATTATTACTATGCCACACTCTTTTCAAATACGGATTACATAGATATTTCAATGAAACGGATGTTTCTATAAACACTGATGAAATCAGGTATGCGATTTTAAAGATTATCGGTGTCTTGTTGTGTATATTTCTTGCGGTATTTGTAGTGTATTACTTTTCATCATCATCCATCATGACACATTCATTTCATATGAACGATGTATTGTCGCTATATTCAATTCAAGATTACATATATTCTTTCTTTTTCATTTTAGCATTAGTTATTATATTTGTTTTACCGCTAATAACAAAATTATATACTCCCGAAAGCCCGGAATATAGTGTATATGTTGGTACCACCATTTCCTTTTTTGTTTGTATCATGATTGTTTATTTGGTGGTTAAGAATTTAAAAAGTAATGATGCGAATAATGTTTCAAAAATCGCATCATTTATTGAAAAATCTCAAATGAATGTTTTTTATGGTTTTGTTATATTGACTGTAGCGATTATTATACCCCTTGTAATTTTTTACAGTAAATTGCCATCATGGGTAATACCGGTCGTTGGTATTTTTCTATTCTTTTTGATTTTCACAATTTCTACATTTCCACAATTAACAAATGGAATGAATAAAAACATGGAATGGTTCCCCAAATCCATTTTGGACAAAATTGTATACAGTGTTGTATTTTTACCTCTAAGAATGTTATACTATTATCCATACCTTTTCATCAATTATATCATACCCACTATATTCTCGTTGTTTTTATCATCATCGATTTTCATTTATACCATAACTTTTATCGTCGGGTTATTGGTAATGAAATATGTACTTCCATATTTTAATATAGATTTGAATAAAAAGGTATTTCTTCTCTGGCTTGCTCTGTATTTTGTGATGATTGTTACAAATTCGTTTATCAAATCAAAGACTACATTTTTTACAATGAGACAGGGATTTCTGTTTGTATGTTTATTTCTTGTTTTTCTAGCATCCTCGTTTGTCATACAAAAATCCGCAAGTATTCCAGAATATCTAAAATTGTATATTAGTTTTTTCATTATTATAACATCTCTTATCGCATCATTCCTTTTTTTCTATATGATAAACATAGATTATGGAAAGGAATTTACTGATTGTAATATTTTCAAACCACTTATTAACCAAACAGCAAGTACTGATGAAAAAGTACAAGGAATGATACCCATCCTAAGAAAAATATTGTTTGCTTACATTGGTATTTGCATATCATGTTATATAATTGTCACTTTATCAAACAAATTTTTCCCTATCCAACAGGGGGCTATTGGTTATATTTTTTCAATTATTATCGTGCTATTGATTTCAATGATAATCATCTCGGTAATAAAAAAAATTGTATCAAGAAAAACGGAGTTTAATGTTCCATCTTCGTTTGTAAATTTTTTATTATCACTGGCATCATTTATTTTCGAACTTATCTTTTACATACCATGTAAACTCCACGATATGATATCATATACAAGTGAAAGTAATCAAAAAATAAACAAAACAACCATCGTGTTTATTATACTTGATATTATATTTATTTTATTGTATGTATATGGTGATTACATAAGAAAGCATATATTTTTAAATGGAGTTGTTATGCCGGGTAATGTATTATCTACTATTTTCCCAAACATTTCGGCTTCTAATGTTAATCTAAAATTTCCCATTTCAATAAAAGAGTATGACATGGATGTTAGTAATGTAGTTGCCACATCCACGGACGCATCAATGAATAACACCGACCGCACTATATACAACTACAGCATTTCTTTTTGGTTTTACATAGATACAAATAATCCAAATACAAGTATGGCTTATTCAAAATACACCCCTATATTTAGTTACGGAACTACACCGGTTATATGTTACAATTATATGACACAATCCTTTATTGTTGCTACGAAATCCGATAATGTAGCTTATCCGGTATTATTACACAGTGACATGAATGACAATCTGGAAAAATACAAGAATAGTGGTCTGAGAATTATTTACGAAACAAAAAATATCCCATTACAAAAATGGAACAATCTGATAATTATTTACAACTCTTCGCGTGTGGATATTTTTATCAATGGTGGATTGGTAAAAGCCAACGCATATTTATCACCATCTCCCCCACATAATATACATAATCCAGATATTCCCCAAATAATTAATCTAGTCGCAGGATATTCGAATGGGATTAAAGGGCGCCTTTGTAATGTTATTTATTATGACAAAAAGATTGGATTATATGATGTAAATAGATTATATGAATCGGTAAAGGATAACAATCCACCCATTTTCTACCCATCCATTATTTAGGGTTTATTCGCGGTTACATAAATTTTATGATATTTTTGTATTGTTAAATATAATAAATAATATACTTGGGAAATTCGCATATCATTCTTAGATGATTTTGAATTCAACAATTGTGAAATCAATAATTATGTATAGTTTTTAATAGGAACTATACATAATTTAGCTGTACCAAAACCAGAAATTTAGTCATTTTAGTTGGAAATATTATGTAAGGAGTCTGCAACATAGAGGTTATGAAAAATAAACAATTTGTAATTATCTTAGGGTAATACCTCATGGATGTGTATTAATTAATTAATTGGATACTTTGAATTTTATTAAAGGAAGAATACTACACATGTTTATTTTCATTTCTATTTATATAGAACGATATTTATGGAATTATCAAAAATTTTATTGATTGTGGGAATCATTGTATTGCTCTTCTTTTTGATTCGATACATTGTAAGGGTAAATTCCAATACACTTTCGTCATTGAATGACGCAACCAGTTCGGTAATTATACCATATACTTCATTAACTACGGATTCGTCTGGAAGTAGTGCTACAAATTTTACATATGCTTTATGGATATATGTCAGCGATTGGAGTTATCGTTATGGACAAAACAAGGTTGTATTAACACGCAGTGCTTCGGGTAGCACTACGACTACATATAACGGAACTTATATGAACTCGTCCGTCCCAAGTTGTGGTAATACGCCTTTCCCAGCCGATGGAGCTGGGTCTGACCTTAACGGGTGTGCTATTCACACCGCCCAATATCTCTACAATGTAGCCAGTAAATTTTCAGGAGGAACTTATACAAAAAATGGATGCGAAAATACACCCCACGGATGTTGTCCTTTCAGCGTAATACCTAAGATAGATGCCACCGGAACAAATTGTTCGATGTCCGGAGGAGCACTTGACCCAGCTCCCACCATGTATTTAGGGGCGACTGAAAATAATTTATTTTATCAATTGGTTGTTCCCGACCCCATCCTAAATACCAAGCAAATCATATACACTCTCGGTGTTGCAAACATACCCATACAAAGATGGGTACATACTATTCTTTGTGTATACGACAGAACTGCTGAAATATATATAGATGGTAAATTGGCGAGAATTGGTGTTATGCCCAATGTAGTATCGGCGATATCTACAACAGGAGATGTATATTTAAGTCCAGCTGAACCGGGGGCTGCAAGCGGAAGTGAAGTGGGGTTCAGTGGTTACACATCAAACCTTGTTTATTACCCCAACCCAATTACTCCACAAGACGCGTGGAACCTGTATCGAAAAGGACCTGGAACATCAGTTATGTCTGGAAGTACTGGAGGAGGAGGGGGAGATTACAGTGTCCAAGTTAGTTTATACGACGGAAACATTGAAAAAAATTCATTCACAATAGGGGGTAGTGATTCAACGACAACTACTACTACTACATCATAAATAAGTATAAATTAATAATTTACATATTTTACACATTTTACTATGAATACAATGACAAAAAAGTTATATTGTGTATAATATATAAAAATGGATACACAAAGAAACGGAACTTATTCATCGGGTGAATCGGCTGTGAGTAATATGGAGAACAGCTTCAGCTCATCATTAAAGAGCTTGGATATGACTCCCACCGTAAATAGTACAAAAGAATTTCTTCAATCCAATAGTGCTATAGCGCGATTCTCTTTTTTGTTATTGGCTATATTTATTTTTGTTATTATTCTTAAAATATGTATTCGATTGTTAGCTTATTTTATTTTAAATAAATCTGGAGATGTTACCCTTATTAGTGGAATGATTGACGCCAATGAGCCATATACATTTCCACAAGACCCTAATAGCAACTCTAACGCAAAAACTCTGTCAAAGTCCAATAACGCAGAGAATGGGGTGGAATTTACATGGTCTGTATGGCTATATGTGGATAGTATAACATCGAGCGCAACAAATACAGTATATAAACATGTATTTAGTAAGGGCAATAATAATTGGAACTCTTCCAGTTCAAACCCGTCTGGCGTTGCTTATCCAAACAATGCCCCTGGTGTCTATTTATCACCCACAACCAATGATTTGTATGTGTTTATGAATACATATGATATTATTAATGAAGAAATCATTGTCAATAGTTTCCCACTTAATAAATGGTTTAATCTCATCATTTGCTGTGTCAATAAAAGTGTGGATGTGTATATAAACGGAATTGTAGTAAATAGTCATAAACTTGTCAGTGTCCCCAAACAAAACTACGGAGATGTTTATGTATGTAACAATGGTGGATTTAGCGGAAACCTTTCGAATCTTTCATACTATAATAAAGCAATTTCACTGAAAAAAATCCAGCAAATTGTATCGGCGGGTCCATCATTAACATACGCATCCGGTTCTAAGACAAAACCCCCAACAACCAATTATCTTTCTATGGACTGGTATTACCAAAATCCTCTATTCGGTGTGACATTTTAGAACCATAAATTTGTTATTATAAAAATAGCATAAAACCAAATGTAATAAATTGTATATATCGCGATGGATAAGGAAATAGTAGACGATTTATATCAAATACAACAAAATATTGCCAATATGAATAAATTGAGCCATATACAGATTCTACAAATTTTAATAGATAATAAAATAGAAATGAATGAAAACAAATACGGGGTTCATGTGAATTTATCCAATTGTGATACAGATACTATAAACGAATTGAAAAAATTTATAGCAATTAATGTAAAACAGCATGAGTTGTTACATAACATAGAGGACAAAAAAAAGGATGTAATCGATAAATACTTTACATCACAAATATTATGAAAACAATCAAATTGTTTAAAGATTTGTGATATTTATATTTATACCAATGCAAGATATAATCGATAGTGTTAAAATATATAATTATGGGTTTTGTGGAACCAAAAATAGTAGTAATGTTTTTATAAAAAAAACACCCCATGTGTATTATGATTGTTCGATACCAGATGAAATATTTGATACCGAAAATTATACATTGATAGATAAAATACTAAGTATACCGCAATCGCACCCAAGTTGTCCGGTGGTAACGGTGCGAAAAAGAAGGTTCGCTGTAAATGATAGGGATAATTTATTCTGGACCTTTTATATTTTATTAAATGGATTAGATATGTATTCTGAAATTGGTGTTAAAAATTTAATATGTGAAAAAAAGGAAAAGCTATATCTCATTGATAATGTTATTCAAAAAAATGCCCAACTCTTAAAGAATTACAAAATAAGAATAACCAAAAATATTATTCAAAACTTGGCATACGACAAAAAGATATCGTTTCAGACATTTCAGGTGTTATGTATTTTACATAACATCACCTTTATTATCCAGTATAAAAACTGTTACTACGAATGTAAACACCCCGATTCCGATATCACGCCATCCCCACATATTTGTGTGATGAACAAAAAAGGAGAGTTATCAATCATGTTTGACGATAATTTTAATATTGATGAATATAGAAATGAACATGTAGATATATCGAGTGCCATTGGATTTACTTGCTATTATACATGGAAGGGTATAAAAAAGAAGATACCCAAATCATTTTTAGAATACACGGAAGAAATTACAACCATAAGTGACTTGTTTATAATTAAAGAATAAAATGAATTTGAATGTATTATATATCTTTATATATAACAAAGAATATTATGGAGAGGAATACACAATACATCGACCCATTTACGAACGCCGATGATGAAAATCATCCTCGGTTGATAATGAAACGAATGGTTGATTCATATTACAAGACATATAAATCTTCCACATTTTCTGAAACTTCAGAGTTGGAATTTAGGTTTGGTACAGTGGGCCACAAACCTATCCAGCGAAATGATTATGATAATGTGGTGAAAAGATTAAAGACCCTCGGTTTTACATGTAACAATTACGATGGTGAAGATTTGTTAAGAATTCAACCAGATGTCATGAATATTCATACAGGCGAATTAATGTCAAACATACGATTGGAATTAACTGGAATAAAAACCATACAAGAATATTGTAAAACAAATGATGCACCAAGTATCATGGCAAACCCGACCTTTTCTGCTACTATGCGTAAAAAATCTTTGGCAGTAATAAACGGTGAAAAAATAACAAATTTTCAATATCCAAATATTAATATCAGAGGGTCGTATAGCACAGAAACATATATTCATCCAAACAGCGCAATAGCAAAAGATATACTTTCTGATTGGTTTAAAACTCCTAAACACTTTCGTCGTATGAATCGCATTACTTTTACTCATGAACAATTTTATCCATTAAAGATTGATATGAGTATAGTAAAATCATCCACAAAAGAAAAGGGTAAAGGAATTCATACCGTGAAAATTGAAGATTCTGATGTATTTTCAAACCCACCCGAATATGAAATTGAATTGGAAGTCATGGACAACTGGATGTTTAAAATGGAAAACTCTGATATGTTATACAATAAAATATCAAATACAATACTGGCAGTTCTTTCTGGACTCCAAGTATCTTATTTCCCTTTAACATACTTAGACCAACGCAATATCCAAAAAGATTATTTGAAGTTGTTATATAGTGGAGTAAAAACTCATGTTCGTGAATTAACCCCTCGTTACAGAATATCTCCCCAGGATTTCATCGGACCTTCCTCTTACACTTTACAAATATACAATATAACCGACCATCTTGAAACACAAAAAGATGTAGCCAATGTTCGTCGCGATTTTTCAGTTACAGAAAAGGCGGATGGTGTTAGACATATGCTGTTTATTAACACCAAGGGGTATATTTATCTTTTTAACATGTCTATGAATGTAAAATTCACAGGTATGAAAACATCAAATTCTAAATTATGGAATACATTGATTGATGGTGAATACATTGAAACAAACAAACTACACGAATATATATACTTATTCGCATGTTTTGATATTTACTTTATAAACGGAAGAGATGTTCGTGATATGCATTTTATAAATAATAACGGTGATGTTTCCAGATACTCGCTTTTAATGAACGCGGTAGATGAGATGAATTTGGAAGTCGCCGAACCATCCGAAAACATATACTTTTATATAAAATGTAAAACATTTTACCCTGTCACAAAAAGTAACTCCATATTTGATGTATGTAGAGAACTATTTACCAATATCAACGGGGGACTCTTTGTTTATGAAATCGACGGTCTTATCTTTACACCTATTAATAAAGGTGTTGGTGAAACGGAATTAGGATATGAAAAAATAAATAAACAACGAAAATGGAGTTATTCATTCAAATGGAAACCACCCATCTACAATACTATTGATTTCTTAGTTTCAACGAAAAAGAATGATAATAATAAAGATATTGTTTCGAGGTTGTATGAAGACGGAACCAATCCGGCATCCAATGTTCAAATACAACAATATAAAACGCTTATTTTAAGATGTGGTTATAATGAAAAGGTAGATGGGTATATTAATCCATGTCACGATGTATTAAATGATATTACTCCAAGCATCGATACAAACCCGCGAGGTGATTATAAACCGGTTCAGTTTATACCCACAGACCCATATGATGTGGAAGCAGGATTTTGTAATATAATGCTAAAAGAAATTGATGGGAAAATGGAAATGGTTACAGAAAATTCTGAAGTCATCGGGGATAATTCCATTGTTGAATTTTCATATGATTTATCGTCACATGGAAAATGGAGGTGGAAACCACTGCGAATGCGTTATGATAAAACGGCCGATTTAATGGCTGGTCATAAAAATTTCGGAAACAGTTACATGGTAGCCAATAGTAACTGGTTCTCTATTCATAATCCAGTAACAGAAGAAATGTTGAAATTGGAAGTAGATATCCCCCAACTACAACAAGACAATCAATCTGTATATTATAATAGGGATTTTGATACATCCGTTCGCCGCATGGATAGAGGGTTAAGAGATTTTCATAATTTATATGTAAAACGAAAGCTTATTTATAACATGTCCAAACCCGGCGACACACTCATAGACTTTTCATGTGGTCGAGGCGGCGATATTCCTAAATGGACTGATTCTAAACTCTCCTTTGTTTATGGAATAGATAATTCCAAAGACAATATTGATAATAAGGTGGATGGTGTATGTTCTCGGTATCTTGATTATAAAAAAATATACAAGGTACCAGATGCTCTATTTGTTCTGGGAGATAGTACATTGAATATTCGCAATGGAGAGGCGATGAAAAGCGAAAAATCGAAGCTTATTAATAGAGCTGTTTTTGGAAATGGTTCATTTACTGTAGAACGAATGGAACCTGCCATTGTTCGACAAATTGGAAAATGTAAAAACGGGTTTGATATATCATCGTGTCAATTCTCTATTCACTATTTCTTTGAAAATAAATATACAGTTCATAATTTTATACGAAATGTGGCAGAATGTACTCGTATGGGAGGTATATTCATTGGAACATGTTTTGATGGAAAAACTGTATTTAATTCTTTAAAAAATACTCCCATAAATAATGGAATCGAAGTTATAGATAATGGAATAAAGTTATGGGAAATGGTTAAATTATACGACACGCCTATTTTTGAAAATGACGAAACCAGTCTTGGGTACAAAATAAATGTGTATCAGCACTCGATACACAAATATATAGAAGAATACTTAGTAAATTTTACTTATTTCTCACAACTTATGAACATGTACGGATTCGAATTACTAAATAAATCTGAATCACAAACTCATAAATTTAACGCAAGTGCTGGAATGTTCGAAGACCTGTATAAATCAATGCTTCGCGAAATACCATACGACGATGATAAACTTCATTACGCATTGAATATGACCCCCCAGGAAAAATCAATTTCATTCTTAAATAGATATTTTATTTTCAAAAAGGTTAGCGATTATAATACAGAAGAAATATACAATTCATTCTTTATCGCAGACATGACCCAACCCATGGATGAACCCCAGACATCTGAAATAAATACCCCACAAGAAAATATATTTAGCAATATAGATGTTGAAGAAGTAATCGAATCAGCAGAACCAATCCAATCTATAATACCAGATAATGAAGATATTGAAATAGTCGAAACTACAAATGCCCCTGAAGAAGAAGAACCTATCAAAGAATTTGTTGAAGAAGTTAATAAACCGGAACCATCTAAGAAAAGAGCAACAATTCGCGTTCCAAAAGAACCAAAGGAAAAGGTGGCAAAAGAACCGAAGCCACCAAAGGAAAAGGTGGTAAAGGAACCGAAACCACCAAAGGAAAAGGTGGTAAAGGAACCGAAGCCCAGGGCTTCGAGAGTTTCCAGAGCCCCAAAGGAGGAGGATGTCGAAGGTGTTGTCAAAACACGGAAAACTACTACAAGAAAAACGAAAAAGGTGGTAGATGAGCCTAGTGAAAAGTAATATTTTACACTGAACATGGACGCTGTGGTGCTTGATACATTTGTTTCGCATCATCCACTACATTTGACGAAATAGTTACACTCTTCAATTTATTTATATAAGTACTGTTTCTCACAGACCCTTCCACCGGGAATACTTGATTGTTTGGATTGTAATAAGCTTGCTTACAATTTGTATTTCCATTACCACGACACTGATAAACATATGTTTTGTCATTTTTATAATAAAAATCGTAAGAATTTTGTGGATATGTCAAACATCTTTTTTGTAAATATTCTTTCGTAGTTAAATAATAATTTTCCTTCACATTTGTATTTGCACCAACTACTCTACGAATAGCTTTACGCTGTTCATTACAACAAAATAATTTGGTTGTGGTTGTTGCGTTAGGTGTTAGGGTTTCGTTGACAATTGGTTTGTAATCAACGACATATGGTATATTTGAATAATTATAACAACCTGTCTGTGTCTCGTCCAGATTGTTATTATTTTGTATAGATTCGCCTAATTGTTGTTGGTTGCTTTCCACAACTGTTGCTGCCGGAGCATCCATTATTTTTTGCAATATTAATTGATAATAACTATTTGTTGTTTTGTAAGCATTGTTATCTTCAACTACACGACCTAAACGATGTTGTTTTAAGGGTCGGGGCTTGCCAAAAGGTGCTGGTTGGGTATTTGTATAATCCTTATTTGTCTTAGGTGTAATGATGCGCGGAACATTCCCTGTTGGAAATTCATATGGCGGGGGAGGCTTCCACATAGTCGGATTGTTTATAATTTTTTTTATTTGTTTCACATTCAATTCCATGATTGTTCTATTGATTGTTTCTTATATTATAATATGAAACAAATAATCATATCTTCTATATTTTGTTTAGGGATATTGTTCGTTGTTATTTTATTATCACTCTATATTTTTCCATCTAAGAAAAATATATATCGCGAATCTTTCTTAGATAATTTCATGGATATTGATTATACGCCTCCAGAAAACTCTATAAACGACCAACAAAAGACAATTGTTAATGTTAATATTTTAAAACAAGCAGTTATAACCATGAACGACCAAATAGAACAAATGAAAACAGATATTTCTAACTTACAAGACCAAGTGACCACCCTAACAAACCAACAAAGTGATTTGGCAAGTAGTGCTACCCCGGATGTTCAGGGGACCGAATTATAGTATATAAATATACAGATACACCATAATAGTGTAAAATTAAATAAAGTAAAATTATATTATGACAAGTTACAATTATGCGGCAAATGTAAGACCACCTGGGTCAATAGGTATGAGTCCTGATGGAACACTTACGGCTTTGGGCAATGATATAACGGGGTTAATAGCTTACACACAACTTCTCGTAGAGGGTTCGGGTAAAGCTTCATCCACCGGAAAACCCATGGGTAATAAATACTTTTTAAAAACTCCAGGAACCTGTCAGGCACTTGACACAGGTGAAACAGTGGATAGATATATTTTTATTAATAATATTCCAATGGGAAATATACCATTTATATCAGAAAGTATTGGTGGTAATTTCTCAACATTTCGAGGTCTTATTCCGGGAATGTTTTCGGACATGGAGGTATTTAATCCAGTAACTATTATTAAGGGGTTTAGAGCAGGTAGTATGCCTCAATGTAGAGCTATCAATATGCAAACGGTAGATGTAAATAATAATGTGGGTTCAGAAACACAATATGTAGCTGATGTAGACATCGAAGCTATAGACCCATGTTTATTTCCCAACAAAAATAACCCCGTAACAAATAAAGGATGTATTGAAGTTTTTTCAAATATTCAAAACACATATTACCAACCCGATGAAATCGCACCTATTCTTAGTTGGAACGGGAATGGTATCGGGAAACAACGCCAAGAAGTTAATTTATCCATTGATAAAGTTGTTATTATTTTTGTATTAATTATTATATATTTTTTTGTAACATTTCTTAGATGATACTATAATATAAATAGTCTAATGCGTAAATTAAAAATTCCAATAAGATATTTGCCCAAATCACTTTCATTCAAAGATAAACAAAAACAAATTCGAATGTTATTAACATCTAAGAAAATGTACTCACAACAAAAAGGATATTATACTCGTAAAAAATTATCATCGTATAAAAGTAAAAAATCATCTCATATTCGAGATGCACAAAAAATATATAATATAGATAAAATAACACCAAGTAAGGAACTGTCGAAAAAGACTGGATGTTCTATTTCCGCGTTAAAGAAAATTGTCACCAAAGGAGAGGGTGCTTATTATTCGTCTGGGTCAAGGCCCAATCAAACCCCTCAGTCATGGGGATTGGCTCGTTTAGCAAGTGCTATAACATCCGGAAAAGCTGCTGCGGTTGATTACGATATAATAGAAACAGGATGCGACCATACGAAACCTGCCTTTTTATTGGCAAAAAAATCAAAAAAGAAATATGGATATGGACATTCAAAAACTCGAAAGTATAAAATTTGATTTAATCTAAGAAATTATAATTAATATTTACCTTTATTAATATGGAAAATCCAATACACGGTAATTCGGATAAAAAATGTATTACAATATTTATTCAGGCACATGGTGAAATAATAACCGGTAATATAATACCTGAAGATGTTGCAAAGTCCGTATCAATATTAAATTTCCCAGGTGGTGCAGACCGTTTGGGTACAATGGACGCGACTTGTCCTCCTGTAAAAATAGGTCATAATAAATATGCAAGAATGTGCGATGTAAAATTATATGGACCCCAACTTGATATGATGGTATTGGAATATATACATCATGTATATTCTGAAACAAATAAATTATCTTTTCCAACTGATAATTGTTTAGAAAGTCAACACGCTTTAAGGGTGGCAAGGGATGGATTGCCCCTTGTATATGCCAATAAGGGTATTCCATATTTTCATGGAATAACAAGCGATGAAGTTATGCCAGAACCCACCGAACCGTTTGTAATACACTCGCCCTATAATGATAAGAATTATTCAATGCATCCCAGTGCGCATGAAGAATGTTCTTCGTCGTCAGAAGAATGTAGTATGGGTCGTTGTACTTTGTTGGATTCAATGAAACAATTATGTCCAGAATATGGCATAACTATCGTTCATTCATCAAACAAAGATGATTTATCGTGGACATTGGCGGGCATACCCAAGAATGGAGACTTATTAACCGTTAATCTTAACCACAGTGAAGGACATTCGTCAATTACATTGGATGAAGAAGAAGATGAATCATTAGTTTCATTGCCATCCACTTACACGCACTGGAAAAATAAATTATTATCCAAATACTTTATTATACAACGAAGATTAAAGCAAAAAATAAGAGAAATTGAAACTAATAAAACGGGAGAATACAGTGAAACTGGTGGCGAGCTACTAAGTAAATATAATGTCGAATTAACATCAATAAATGGTGAAATTAAACGAAAGGTTGAAGTATATGATAACATGACGCGAGTATTAAATAGAGATATTCCCATATCCATGCAAGATGGGTTGCGACCAAAGACTAAATTATCGGATATTATAGATATTTTTATAAATTGTATGGGTTATGACCATCTGTATATTATAGACCCAAGTTGTAATTATTGCGATGTTGAGGTAAATCAGAAACAAATTCAAGAAATCGATGAAGCAACCCGTCTTCGTTCAGGATTGCGTCCTTCTTATAAGAAAGTATATAATAATCCAACCGATATTTCAATTAAGGATGAATCAGAGAAGATAACAACCGGGACAAGGAAACGAGCAAGGTCATTTGGCGGTCGTAAAGGTAAGAATAAAGGTAAAAGTAAGAATAAAGGTAGGGGTAGGGGTAGGGGTAAGGGTAAAACGAAAAAGAGACGACATCGTTAATTTGAGAGGATAATGGTTCGATATAATAACAATAATTATATCGAACATAAAATGAGAATTTTATTATATCATAAAGTATAAATTATCATGCGCGTTTCCATACTTCAAAAAAGTTGCTTGAGCATTCACCCCAACCACCAGATTCTACATAATCTCTATAAAAGTTATTGTTTATTAATACCTCGTCAATATATTGTTTATGGCTTATATCATTGTAATCATTTTCCATAATAATTAAATTTATATTTTTTAATATTTCGGGAATATCCAATAAAATGTAATAAAATGCTCCTTCGCAATCTAATACCAAAGTATCAAATTTGATATTATACTTTTCGTTCAATTCATCCCATGTAATTGTTTGTGCCCAACAAAATCCATCAAGCAATACATCACTTGGGCGAGTTTCCCATAACCCTTCTTGATATATTAACTTTCTATTTGATAAAGCAGCCTTTTCTATGAAAAAGCTAAGATTATTTAAATCTCGGTTTTCTTCCAATTTTACAGATATGGTATTATCCATTTCTAATGTTACCAAATTATTACTATAATTCAAAAGACTTGCGATTATCAAAGAATTTCTTCCAATGTTTCCACCAATTTCCAATACCTTCTCATCACCTTTAATATATTTAACAGCCATCCTTTGCTCAGGTAATTCATCGTTAAAACTTCCATGGCGTATGGTTAAAGACGATTGTATTTTTCTTAGTTTATTTTCTACAGAAAGGACATCCTCATAAGATATTGTATGAGTAATTATATCAATTTTCACAATACATCTATCACCATATTCGAGTATATCCTCATCTAGATTTATAATTATTTTTTTGACAACTCCGGGTAGGGGATCCGAGAAATAGTTAGCTCTATTAATATCCCCCGATGGAATTGTAATAATATTATTATTGGTTAATTTAGATAAACAAATTTCGGTTACTTCGATACTACACCCATAAATCCCGTAAAATATTTTCATTATATGAAATAATCATAACAAGTTTTTAGATAATAAGTTGTTGTAAAAATAATTTGATACATTTTATCATTAATTATAGTTATCATTAAAGGTTGTATTTTGCGGGACAATATACATGTATGCTTTATTATTAATACCATTTTTCTTAGCAGGAGCAACACATCCACTTGACCGAGCGCGTCGTCTTGCCCGTCTTTCATCGTTCATCGTATGAAAACCACCTTTGAATGATAAAGGACTTGAGTCGGGAAGACCTTGTTTGTACGACGATTGGCCAACCGAGTTACTTCTATATGTAGCCGTTTTTAGTGAACAATCCTCTGGTCCTATATATTTTGTTTGTAAAATAGAATTAGCATTCGTAGTTGGTTTTTGAGTAGCAGCATATTGGCGGCGGCTATTACTACTAAAAGAGTCACTTGCATGTGGATAAAATGATGGGGGGTTTGGATGTATTCCAATTAATACTCCAGATGAGTGTGGTAACATCGCACATGGATATTGTTGAGAATTATGCCCTTGGTACGATGGCTTCGTCGTTGAAATTGTTTTTTCATATTCAGACGCCATTATCTTTCTCAACAATTTATCAGAAACAACATCTATGTTATTTATATTCGCAAACATATACTAAGAAAATAAATTAATATCTCTTTGAATGGCGGATAGCAACTTGTGAAGTATTGTATTGGTTGCCACCATTTGTTGGTAGATTGTATGTTTTATTGTAAGCTCTCTTTTTTAAATAATCAGTATATACACTCGAATCATATACCCATTTTGTATTACAATTGGCAGCTTCAATACCAGTACCGTCACAATTAGAATGAATATTACCCCACAACATTTTTAAACCGCGGTTTTGAGGTCGAGAACCTTGCGAAGGAGTTCCACCACAACTATAATTTTGCCTGGAAAGTTTATCTCCTACATTATTTGCTAAACGAAATGGTGAATTAATTCGCGCAGGTACACCATCCGTTGTTTTTTCTCTTAGATAACTTGTGTTAAATGCTTCTCTAAGATACAATCGAGTTTCTCCATATTCACTGTTATCTGTAGTTAACACTGCTTGCGGTATAAACCCTTTCAATCCAAAACCTAAACCACTAATTTTTATAGCAGGAACACTAATACCATTATTTGTTAGCGTTGAAGTAAACATTATATTATATTATATAAATTAATTAGATTATAATTATGGTCTATTCGTTATTCATAAAGTCTGGTATAGTAATAGATTTTTCATTTGTTTCTGATAATAATTGCGTCAAACAATCAAGCGTTTGTTGTTTGTTTGATAATTCTATTTCATATTGTTGTTTTACTCGCATTAATTCTTTTTCATTCTGAAAAAGAATTTGTCTTAATTCATTAACCAATCGTTTTAGTTGCGAATTTTCCATATATAAATTTACTTTATTTGCATTCAATTTTTCTATCCAATTTCTATGAGCCTTGGTTTTTATGTGAGCCGTAAAAGTAGTAATTGTTTCATATACCTTATCTTTTCTCGAACCACATCCACACAACATCCCTTTACCCTTCAATGGGGACCATGATGGTATTTTATCAATAAAATTTCCATTACTATCAATAGACGGTTCGTAGACATCCGGTGTTAATATCAATTCCATTTTATTTTATTTTAAAGGTAATATGTTAACATGTTGATTAATCTTTACATTACATTTCCATAATGGATAAAATACAACCTTCAAGCCTTCCACTTTTTGATTGTTTTTTTCTTAGTTCAATCACCATATCCCTTTCATTGTATAATAATAATTTTATTTGTTCTTTCGCCAAGTTCTCTCGTTCATCCTGAACATGTTCATTCAACCATCTCTGATATTTTATCAAAGTATCTTTACCCAACCCTTCTTTCAAATCATCAAACTTATCGATAAGAAATGCTTCCGCACTTTCATATATGTTATCGACAATTTCATCCCTTATTTTCATTTCCCATTTATATCCATTAAAAACACACGCATACTTATCCTTTATACTTGGAAGATATACATTGCAATTCTCAGGTATATTTTTATTAAAATAAGTAAGCTTTGCAAATTCAGGAATAGACCCAAAACAACGATTAAATAAATATATCATTTGTCGTTTTGTCATATGCTCCATATTTTCTTCACCAAATTTACATGTTATATATACATTATTTTGGATATTGTTGGTTGTAATATTATTGTTGACAATTTTTATCTGATCCTTCAATATACAATTTTCCTCTTGTAATTTTGTATTTTGAGATTGTAATAATTGAATTGTATCGGATGAAGGGTTTTGTGGACATTTTTTAACATGTCTCATTTTATTGTATTTATTCAAAAATGATTTATTACAGAAACCACATATCGTGTTATTATCATTCACTTTACAACGACCCAACTTTATATGTTTATCAAAAGTAATATTAGATTTATACTTCCTATAACAACTGTTACACTGCAAATTGGCATCCATAAAGGTAATTCCAAATTACTCTATAAATGATAAATTTGGAACATTTTAGGATAATTTTGGAACATGCTCACAATATTAT
>Ga0247722_10000262_pt1 | contig 34422 bp, 53 predicted proteins | sample MSEWelMarce3H_FC_FD_189094 | JGI IMG/M metagenome (GOLD analysis project Ga0247722, IMG submission 189094) | Subsurface sediment microbial communities from gas well in West Virginia, United States - MSEEL Well Study Marcellus 3H_FC | ecosystem: Environmental > Terrestrial > Deep subsurface >... | reverse complement strand
CGGATGTAAACGGCAATATTAAGGTGCGTAAAAATGAGGCAGACAAGGCCGCTAAGGTTGACGGCATTATTTCGCTGATTATTGCGGCTCATTGTTCCTTGGACAATCCGTTTGTGTCGGATAGTTTTGGATTTAGGACGTTTTAGTGTAGCATTGGTAAAACTTTGGAGAAAATCATGGGCATTTTGGATGTTTTTAGTAGAAAAAAGAGCGTTCAAAACGAGTCGAATACGGTGCTTGGTCAGTTGCAATTGGGCAACCAAGTCATCATGGGGCAGAATAAACAACAGCCCTCTCAGCAACTTTTATATGTAACGACTTCTAGCACTACGACTGCTGGTCGTGTGTTGGATATGTCTGCGCTGACTCGCAACTCAACTGTGATGGGGTGCGTAGGAGTTAAGGCTAGGGCGCTGTCTCAATGCGGCATTTCGATTATGTCGAAGAATGATGACGGGACATTCACGGATGCTGTGACCGACCCTAATGTTGGGACTCGCGATAAGGCGAAGGCAAAGCAAGTGCTGTCTTTGTTGCAAAACCCTAATAACTTTCAAAGTGCCTACGAATTCTGGTATCAATGGATGATGTGGCAAGACCTTGCGGGTGAGTCTTTTACGCTGTGGTGGAGAAAAGACCAAAAAGACCCTGTGCAGACTCCAATTGAAATGTTCAACTTAGATGCTACGCTGATTACTGTGCGATTGACTGCTGGTAACTATCCTGCGTATGTGCTGAGTTCGCCCTCGTATGGTTTTAGTAAAGATACGCCTTTGTCTGCTCATCAAGTCATGCACGTGAAAGAGGCGGCATGGCAGGGTTCGTCTGGTTTTAACAAAGGAATTCTGGCAACGGAATTGATTGCGTTAGATCAGGACATTGACATCTATGCGAACTTCATTATGCAGAATGGTGCTAAACCATCGGGCATATTCAAGACCGATCAAGTAATTCCTGACGCTAAATACAAAGAAATTGCGGCTCGGATTAAAGAGACTTGGAATCAAATGACGGGTGGAAGGGCGACTGACCCCTCGAAGGCTGGTCAGGGTATGTTGCTCGACCAAGGTATGACTTACGAATCTGTGCAAATGCTTAACTTGCAGGATGCGGATGCGGCTAAGTTAAAAGAGCAAACGATGAAGCGGATTTGTGGTCTGTTTGGTGTACCGCCAGCGATGCTAGGTATTGCAGACCAAAAATACAACAATACTCAGACGATGCTGGACGAGTTTTATAAAACGGTGATGTATCCGACCGTTATTAGTCTGGAGCAGAAGTTAAAACAGCATCTGTTTAAGGGTTATCCAAACTTATGTGTTCGTTTTGACACTAAGGACTTTTTAAAGGGCGCTCCGCTAGATCAGATGAATTTTGTTACAGCGGCTGTGAAAGCGGGCATAATGACGCCTAACGAAGCGCGGGAATATTTGAACATGGCTACGATTGACGGTGGCGATGAGTTGGTTTCTAGTGGCTCATCTGATAAGCCTCTGCCAGGCACTTCACCGCAGGACACGGGCGGTGGTGGTGGTAGTCAAAAGCGCAAAATGAATATTGGGACTACATGAAGCAAGCGATTGAAAAAATGCTTGCAATAATGGCTTCACAAATTAAGCGGAGTAGTGTTACACTCGCGGCAAGAGAGAAGCCCCACAAGATAAGAGACGATAATCAATCTATCCACAATGGGGTGATAAATGAAGAATTTGACGCTAATTTGCGAAGCGCAAGTCCAACTGGCGACTGGCGCAAACGAAGCACAGAATCCATCGGGAATGATGGAAGCCCGAGTAACAACTTGGGGCGCTAGGGAAGGCGCTGACGGACGAAAGTTCAATTATCAACCTGAAGGTTTTATGGATTGGGCTAAAGAGTTCAATTCTGGCGACAAACCTTTGCCAATGTTTCTCAATCACAATGACCTCGGTATGCCGATGGGTGAGTGGAACTCTTTTGAGTTCGATGATACGGGCATGACTGCAAAAGGCCGTTTGTACACAAATACTGTGGGCGGCAATGACCTCTATCAAATCCTAAAAGAATCGCCTAAGATGTTTGGCGGTGTGTCTGTTGGCGCGTATGCTGAGGAGGCTCGCTGGGTTAATGCTGAGGGCGTGCCGATGGTTAGCGGTGACGATGATGATGAAGAATCATATTTTCAGATTACAAAGGGCGGTTTGCGTGAGGTGTCTGTCGTGATGTACCCAAACAACCCTAATGCTGAAATTAACAAATTAGAAATGTTCTCGCCTGAGGGTGTAATGAACATTCGTACAGTCGAAAAGGCTCTGCGTGAGGCGGGTCTTACTCGTAAGGATGCGACCACCGCATCTTTGGTATTCAAGAGCGCATTAGAACAGCGTGAGGCAGTTCAAAAGCCACTTGAGTCTCTACCAAATCAGAGTGAGTCTGAGGCGGTGGTAAACGAAGCCGATGCACTACTTGCCGCATTCGAAGCGCGTGAGTTGGCAAAGGCACTTGAAAAACGCATTTAAAGGAAAACATCATGTCTATGGATAAAGTACTGGAAAAAGTTGACGCTATTGCTGTGTCTAACGAAGCCAAAATTGACGCTGTAAAAAGCGAAGTCGCAACTACTGTGGAATCTGCAAAAGCCGAATTGAATGACAAGTTCGCGGCTTTGGAAGCCAAAGTATCTGCAATTCAAATCCCTGAGTTCATCAAAGCCCCTGCTAAGACAGTTCGCGGTGATGTTAATCGTCGTGTTAAGGAGCAACTCGCTTCTTTCGCTAAGGGTAGCAATCGCGTTCACACAGAGTTAAAACTGTGGGAGTCTGACGATCAGCACTCTGCTTACCTGACTGAAGCCTCGACCCTCACCGGTTCTGGCGCTGGTATTGGTGGCCGTACTGCTTATGACCCCGTGTTCCACAAACTGCGTTTGCTTAACCCAATGCGCGGTGTGTCACGTAATGTGGCTACAGATGGTTCTACATACCAGTTCCGTGCAAAAACGGGCAACGCTGGCGCGGCTTGGGGCTATGCAATTCAAAACAACGGTTCTGCTACTACTGAAGCAACCAGCATCTGGCAATTGAATTTGCAAGACATTAACGTTCAGTTCCCAATCCGTACTGCGGCTTTGGACGACATTGATGGCTTGGAGGCAAATGTCGTTGACGACATGTTGCAAGAATTCAGTCAGCAAGAAGGCTTGTCGATGATTTTGAATAACGACCAGTCAGGTTCTACGACTACTGCATACGGTGGTACATCGGGCTTGCGTGGTTTGAATTCTTACCCAGGCTCTAACTCTACTTACACCGGTGGCACTATCTCTGCCGCGGCTTTCGGTTCAAGCGGTACTGCTTCTACTGACGGTTTGCACAGTATTGCTACTTATGACCAAACCACTACAAATGGTTTTGCTTCTGCAAATAACGTGAAGTACATTGACATCATTCAATTCATTCACAATTTGCCACAGCAATATTGGTCTGCAAGTAACTGCTTCGTTATCAACCCCATCATGCTTGCTGGCATCCGTGGCTTGGTAGATAACAACGGCACTCCTGTGTTCGAGCGTATGTCTCCTCTGGTGTATGACGGTATCGTTGGTAAGTTGTTGGGCTTTGATGTGTACGTTAACTCGTACTGCTCTGCACCTACATCTGCTGGTGGTTCTGCTGGTACAACTTCGTTGTTCCCAATGTACTTCGGTGATTTCTCTCGTGGTCATACAATCGTGGACCGCTTGAGCATGACTCTGCGTCGCTACGAACAGACAGCCCCAGGATTTATCACATTCTTTGGCGAAAAACGCCTTTGCTCAAGTGTGGTCGATCCCAACGCTATCATCCGTTATCGCTCTACAGCGACAGGCGCTTAATAGCAAAAAAATGATGGGGGGCTTCGGCTCCCCGTCTTTTAATCTTTAAGGAATTATCAAAATGAGTGCAAACCAAAAAATCCTAGACGGTATTAAGCAAGCCTTGAATGAAGGCGGCAAAGTTACGATTGACCTCCGCGAGGCGTCAACTCTTACAGGCTCTGGCGATGGCATTGGTGGCCGTACTTATTTCGATGATGCTTTTACTGCGTTGCGTTATGCAAACCCGTTCCGCAAGGTGGCTCGTAATATCAAGACGCCTAATTCTTCGGCTGTGCAGTTTGTGGCCAAGACTGGTAATTCGACTGGTGCGAATCCTTGGAATCCTAACGCTACGCCTGATACTGGCTCGCCTAATACTGCGACCTCGTATTGGGTGATGCCTACGCGAATCATTAACGCTCAGTTGCCCATTCGTATTGCCGCTTTGGACGACATTAACGGATTGCAAGATGCTGTGATGAAAGACCTTGCGTTGGAGTTTAGCCAGCAAGAGGCGGCTTCTATGGGTGCAAACAACGACCAGTCTGGCTCGACTACTACGACTACTGGTGGCACTTATGGTTTGCGTGGTCTGGGTGTGTACGCTAGCGGCTCTGCGGCTTTCGGCACTAGCGGTACGGCTATTACTAATGGTATTCACACAATCGCTAACGTCAACTTCACAACTGGCGATTTGGACCATGAAACTTTGTCGGCTATGGCTAGTGCATTGCCTGGTCAATATTGGGACGGTGCGGCTTGGATGATGACACCTGCGGCTATTCAAGAATTGCGTGACTATGTTCATGGCGGTACTAATCAGGCTAGTTATGCGTTTGTTGAAAATGGTGCAGACAATGCTGGTGCGTTGACACACGTGTTTGGTTTCCCTGTGATTGTTAACCCGTATTTGCCAGCGACTAATCCCGTTTACTTGGCAAACTGGGAACGATTCATGACGATTGCTGACGTTGAGGAATTTACCGTTCAAGTTTTTGAGCAAACAGCCCCAGGCTTTGTGACTCTGTACGCAGAGAAACGCTTGGCTAGTACTGTCCTCGACCCGTTCGCTGGCGTTCGTTCTACAGCAACCTAAGGGGTTATAAATGGCAGTTGAGAATCAAACACTCGCGCCTTTTTATTCCAATCAAAGGAATCCGTACAACTACGCCAAAATTGAGCAGGTTGCGCGGGATGTTTCTACGCATTGGTTGACGCTGGACGAAATCACGAATCAATTAAACTTGTTCGATGATGAAAGTCAGGACACCTATGTGCAGTCGCTGGAGTTGGCGACTCGTATGGCCATAGAGGATTATCTTGGCGCGGCTATTCTGCCTACGACTTGGAAAATCTACTATCCAAACTTTGGTCTGTATAACACTTCGGTGTTTTTGGATTTGCCCGAGGTGCAGTATCCGAATCAAACTGGGCAGACTGCAAGCATTGTGATTAACGAGGTTGCGTTCTATTCGACTTCTAATGTCACGCCTGTAGTGATTGACCCTGCAAACTATTCATACGACCCTACGGGCAATCGTGTGATTCTTAACACTATCCCAAACACGCTCAATCAAGAGGTGGCAAATCCGATTATGGTGACGTACACCCAGAACTCTGCGTTCTTGGCTACATACCCTGTAATTAAGCAAGCGGGTTTAATGTTGTTGACTCACATCTATAACAACCGGTCTAATACATCGGACGCTTTGTTGCGCGAAATCCCGTTTGGTGTGGCAACATTGCTTCGTCCTTACAAACCTTTGGTGATGTAAATGGGTATCGCACGGTTCGAAAATATCACGGTCAATCAACTGACTTTCGGCAGTAGTTCGTTTGGTGAACAATCGACTACGATAACGAAGTGGTTTGATACTCGCGCTCGTGTTCGTTCTGTTGCAAATAGTGTCCGTATCGCTGATAAGTATCGCGTTTACTCGGACATTGTGGAGTTGACCCTAAATTACACGCCAAACACAAAATTGATTATTGACAATCAAAATGCGTATTCAATTAGGTGGAAAAACTTTGACTGGCGTGTGGATAGTGTGCGCGAATCGGATGACAGAATGACTGTTAGATTTTTGTGCGTTCGTAACGACCCTGTGGTGGCTGTATGACGACTCAGACAAATGTTGTTAACTACGGCAAGGCGATACAGTATCAACTGGCACAGATTGTTACGCCTGTGCCTGTTTATGCGGCTTTCAATCGCAATTTTGCAACACAGCCAAAGTTTATTACTTGGATGCTGAGGAATGTGCATCAAGAGGTTTATACGGGTTCGTATCAGTCGGTAAAGGGTATCGACCGCCCTGTGTTTCAGATAAGTATTTTTACTCAGCAGATTGAGGACGGTTTCACAATTTCGAATCAAGTACTACAATCGCTACACGGTTATAGCGGTGTGCTGGGCGATATTGCTAATGGTGGGTTTTATATCTCAAAAGCGGATTGCCAATGGCTGTACAACAGTTATGACAACGAAAACAAGTTGGCGCAAGTCTTTATTGATTGCACAATAGATATTCCAACATAAGACACGATTTTTCAACTCTTTAAAGGAAACTCAAATGGCTTTACCAACCAAAATTTTGCCCGGCTTTAGTGCGACACTTTATGCACAGCCTAGTGCAACTCCAACCGCTTTGACAACTTCTGCTTTGTCAACCTACGCAACTGTTTCTGCTTTGGCAATTTCTGGCAACTTAGTTCCAGTCGAGGCAATTCCTCCGTTCGGTCAAGACGATGCTGTGGCATCTTTCTCTGTTGCTGGCTCGCGTCAGTCGGACAAGATTCCTGTGCAGTCTGCCCCGACTAGTATGACTATCACAGCCGCTTGGAATCCTAGCGACACCGTGTTGTTGTTGTTGCGTGGCGATGCTTACAACGGTACGATTGACCGTACTTTTGTTATTTCTGCTACTGACGGAACTGGCATTGTTAACTACGCTTTCAACGGTCGCGTTAGCCAATGGGATATTGACTCAGCGCCTGGTGCTGAAGCCAAGGTAACTTTCACCATTCACCCCCGTGGTAATCAATACGGCTGGTCTGCCAGCACCTAATCATGTCACTTAAAGACGCGATAGACATATTGAGTAGCACCTACATGTCCTTTGACGTAATGGTCAGGGGCATGGAGTTAGATGCAAAGGAAGTGGCGGACGCTCTGGCAAAAACCACTCCTGATACGGAAGAAGAAACCGTCTTGCAATTTTTAGCGGCACGTTTCCCTTATGTGGCGCCAAAAACAATTGAAAAATAAGATATGACTACGACAATAAAAGATAGCAACGACCTTTTGGGTTTCCTAGTAAGCCAAGCCGAATCTCGCAAGGATTGGTTTGGCTTTTCTCAACAGAGAATGACTGCGGTCACACTAGCGCATCAAATTGCTCAACAGCACGCTGACAAACTTACGCCTGAGGAAGTTGTTGATTATGCGTTGCAAGTCAATCATCTAATATTTCACAAAATCATCAAGGCGAATTAACTATGAAGGCATCTTTCAAAATTGAAGGTTTGAAAGAAGTCTTAGCCGCTTTCGAGGAATTGGCAGTAGAGATTGGCGACAAAAAAGCCACGGGCAAAGTATTAGTGCCGGCTGTGCGGGAGGCGATGAAGCCTGTATTAGCGCAAGCGGTGGCTCGTGCCCCTGTAAATACTGGCGGACTGAGGCTGTCGCTACAGATTGAGGCTAGACGCCCTACAAAGTCTGATAGACGCTCAAAATATATTACGCCTACGGACACCGTGATTGGTGCGGTTACAACTGCGTCTGGTAAAAAACTCGCGCAAATGAGTGAGGGTAAAGGTCTATTAAGGGCTAAGAAACGCCTTTCGGGGATGGAGAGCGATGGTCATGTGGGTGCGTACAGGGCGCATAACTTTAAGGGCATAGAGAGCGATGCACGGGCTATAGCGCAAGAGTTTGGCTCGGCTCATAATTCTGCTCATCCTTTTCTGCGTACAGCAATGGAATCTCAAGCCGCTGACACCGCTAAACGGCTTGGGGATATTATCGGTAGGCGGTTACTTCAATACAAGGCAAAACAGAAATGACAAAATTTAGTTCAGCGTTTGGTGAGAAATATCAAACGAATAAAAAAAACCTGCTGATTCGTTCGTTCGAACTTGGTGGCCATATTTTTAAGGTGCGCATTCCTTTGCTGGCTGAGTCCGATGCAATTTATGCAAAAGTGACAAACCCTGATGACGAGACAATCGCAAGAATTTATGAGCAACTGACTAAACCCCTGATGCAGTTTGAAAGTAGTCAGACGGAGGAGTTTAGATTCGTTGAAGGTGACATATTGGTCGATGGTCGCTCGATGCGTGAGGCGGCTAAAAATAAGGCTATTACAGAGGCTCGTATTACGGAGTTCTTTAAATTGCTTGTGCCTGAGTTGGAGGGGGCTAGTCTGGAGGATTTGACCTACAAAGACATTGAGGACGAATTCCCTATGTCGGTGCAGATGCAAATCGTAGAAAAGATTGGCGAGGCTATTAGTCCTACTTATAAGGAAAGTCGGGGAAACTAATCGGCTCGTTGAAAAGTCAATGTGTGGCGGCAATGATTTTCAACGGGCATACTTTAGAAACTATCTCCGAACTTGATGATGTAACGATGGCTAACATTCAGACAATGTATGCGGACGGGTTGATTGGCAATTACGGATTGCTGACGCAAATTGCTACGCTGACTAATGGAGTTTTTAACTATATGAGGGCGGCAAATTCTCCTGCGTATAAGTTAGCCAATATCCTCGGAAGTGCGTATGATTACATATATCCTCCGTTGCCTCCTGAGATACAAAAAGAAGCAGTAAGCAACAGCCTGTTGGCGTTTATGACTCAGGCTCAGGGGTTTGACAAATCAAAGTTTGAGGTAAAACATGGCTAACATGATTGCTCGCCTGGGCGTGGTTCTAGGCTTAGATTCTGCGGAGTTTAGTAAAGGCTTAGAAGCGGCTGGTCGTAAACTAGAACAGTTTAGCGAAGCCGCTGAAAAGGCGGGCAAGATTGGTGCTACTGCATTGGTGGCGGCTACTGTGGCGGCTGTTAGATATGCTGACGAGTTGGCAGATGTAGCGCAAGCCAATGAGGTGGCGATTGGTACTGTTCTCAAACTGTCTGACGCTTTGGCTAACAATGGCGGTAAGGCTGATAACGCTGGCAAGATGCTGTCTGCGTTTACAAAGTTTATTGACGATGCGGCTGGCGGTTCTGAGCAAGCGCAAAAGACTGCGGCAAAGTTGGGCGTTACTTTAAAAGACCTCGGCACGCTGTCGCAAGACGAATTGCTCAATAAATTTGTCAAAAATATTGCCGCAGTCGAAGACCCTATTACTCGCGGTGCAAAGTCGATGGAGGTTTTCTCTAAGGCCGCCAAGGGTGTGGACATGGTGGGCTTTGGTGAGGCTATGGCAGAAGCCAATAAGATCACTAAAGAACAAGAGGAAGCAATTAAAAATGCGGCAGAAATGTACGATGTGCTGGCACAAAGCGCTCGTAATGCAATGCTGGTTATTGCTACGGAAGTAGGTCCGACTCTTAAGGCTTTCGCTGATTACATTAAAGAATTGAACGGTGAGACTAACGATTTTGGCAATGCGTTTAAGATTGTGTTTCAAACTGTTGCCGTGGTGGCCGCTAATGTTTTGTATGTTGTCAAAACTATTTTTGGTGAGATATATGCAATCGGCAAATACATTGATAACTTAATCAATAAAAATTGGGCAACGGCTCAGGCTGAGAACGATGCCTATATTAAAAAGACTATCAAGGAGCGTGCGGCATTAGATGCGTTTGAGGCTAGCGTGATGAATCCGTCATCGGCTTCTACACCTAGCAGTTCTGCCCCTCCTCGTGCTGGTCGTGCGGTTACAGATGCTGGAGAAAAAGAGCGTCAGAGAAAAGCAGAGGCGGCAGAAAAGGAAAGACTGCGAGCCTTAGAGCGTTATCGTAGAGAATTGCAAAAAGAGGACAAAATACGAACTGAGTGGGCGCAAAAAGAGGCTGAGTCTTTTGTCGATACAGTTTTGCGTATTGAAAGTGACGCAAGGGCTTTAAAGACTAAAGAGGATATTTTAAATATCGAGATAGCAACTAAAGACATGAGGTCTGAGGATATTGCGCTTGTAAAAGAATTGTATTTGGCAGAACAAAAGCGTGCGGAGAATGTGCAAGAGATACAACGCAATACTTTGTTGGATGCTGAGACTAAAAAATATTTAGTGGATAAAGAAAACGAATTGGCTAATGCTACAGAGCGTTATTTGCGTGCGCAAAATCAGGCGGTTAAAGCACAGCGTGATGGGACTTACAAAGACGGTATGGCTAAACAGGCTCAAAGATTCTTGCGTGATATGCCTACGGAATTAGAGATGGGAGCAAAGGCGTTTGACTCTTTAATGGGCAATATGGAGTCTGCTATTGATAAGTTCGTGCGCACGGGCAAGGCTAGTTTTAAAGACTTGGCAAAGAGCATCATTCAAGACATTCTTGCAATGCAAATGAAAGCAATGGCCAGTCGGTTTTTGGCTTCGTTGTTTGGTGGCGATATGTCACAGCCAGCCGCTGTCATGGGGATGCCAGGGTATGCCAATGGCGGTAGTCCTGCGGTCGGTCAAGTTAGCGTGGTGGGTGAAAGAGGTCCGGAGTTGTTCGTGCCTCGCACATCGGGGACTATTGTTCCTAATCACGCTTTGTCTGGTGTTGGTGGCACAACTAATGTCACTAATAACTACATCAATGCTATTGACACTAAGTCTTTCGAGGACAGGCTGTTGGGTAGTTCGACTGCTATTTGGGCGGCTAATAAATACGGTGAGAAAAACCTCGCTACAAATTACGGGAGGACGTAATGTCGTTTCAAACTATTTTTGATATTCAACAATCGTTGACGGTGAATAACCGAAGGACTGTGGGACAGCAAGTCAGTCGTTCGGGTCAAGTTCGTGTTGCTCAATATCTCACTTCTGTGCCTTGGGTGTTTACTGTACAGCCGCACAATTATTTGTACTATCCGCAAGTGCGTAATGTCATTCAAGCGATTGACAATAAAGACCGTCAATTGCCTGAGACTATCTCGTTCGCTAGTACGACTCTTTCTTGGTTTACTGCTTATCAGGGAAGTTTGTCAACTGTTCAAGCAAATGCGTTGACTCTGGCCGCTGTGCCTGCGGCTAACGCTACGACAATTACTGTGGGCAATTTGCCATCGGTGTCGTCAAGTGATTTCGTGTTCAAGGCGGGTGATTTCTTGCAGTTGGGTCTGTACCCTTACAAAGTGACAGAGAACGTTTTGCGAGGTTCTGCTTCGACTGTCTCTGTGACTTTGCATCGCCCTGTGATTGGTACGCCTAGCACCGGAACTTTGACTGCGGTTGGTAGTGCTTGCACTTTCTATGTGTTGGCAGAATCCTGCCCTACATATACACTTAACCCGATGACGAATGGTGCGTTTGTTCAATGGGATTCTCCGTTCGTGTTTCGTGAGGACATCATAGGATGAGTACAACAATTGCGGCTCTCGCAAGCCCTTCGATTAACTATGGCGAGTTTGTCAAACTGACTACGGCTAGTGCGACTTACACCTTTTGTAATGCCGCTTCTCCAATAACTGTTGGTGGAACTACTTACAGTAACTTGGGAAGTCTGCTAAGTATTGGTGACATTAAGCGTGAGACAAAAGCGACTAGCGGTGATTTAACAATCTCTCTGACTGGCGTTGACGGTGCTAATGTGGCCGTTATCCTTGGTGCGGATATTAAGGGTTCTTTGGTAGAGGTCTGGCGGGGGTTCTTTGACTCAAACAACCAAATTATTACTTCGCCAAGTTTGCAGTTCTTTAAACGCTATCAGGGATATGTTGGCAACTTCTCGGTGACGGAGGATTGGAACGAGCAAATGCGGAGTCGGGTGGCGACATGCTCTATTAGTTGTTCATCGTTTAGGACTATCCTGCAAAACCGAATTAGCGGATTAAAAACAAATCCATCGGTATGGAAAAACTTTTATCCTAACGATACAAGCATGGACAGAGTGCCTGTAATTGCCTCAACTTATTTTGATTTTGGTGCGCCTCCTGTTCAGGGTAGTCAGTCGGCTACTAATGCACCCTCTGATTCTGGTTACGCTAGCGATGGTATGTAAACATGATAAGACAGGCTACAAGACACGATATTCCAGTTTTGGTGTGGATGATGCGGGAATATGCAAAAGAAGCGCCTATCCCTGTTTTATCCAATCCAGAAACGCATGACGCTGATCATGTAGGGCATTTGATTTTTCAAATGTTAAGTGGTCGGGGGTTTATTTTGATTGACGATGACCATAGGGGAATGATTGCGGCTATCGTTACACAAAATGTCTGGAGTCCAAAGATTTTGGAACTGCGCGAATTGGCTTGGTGGGTGATGCCAAAGCATCGGGGCAAGTCAATAGGCGGCAGACTGTGGATAAAGTTTGACGAACTTGCGCAAGAAATGTTAAACAATAAGCGGGTCGATTTTGTTTGTACTACGGTTATGGCAAACTCGCCTTTGATAGATTACACAAAGAGAGGTTACACGCCTCTCGAAGCGACTTTCTTTAGGGACTAAAAAATGCCATCGACACTCGTATTAGCCGCAATGGGGCTTGAATTAACGGGCATGACATTGCTTGCGGCAAGGTTTGCTATTAACTTTGCGGTCTCTATGATTGTGACTCGCGTGTTTACGTCATCGGGTGCTAATCAAGCCGTAGACAATGGCGTTCGTCAGCAAGTGCCTCCTGCTACTACAAATAGCATACCAATTGTTTATGGTGATGCGTACCTCGGTGGCATCTTTGTTGACGCTGTTTTGTCGACTGACCAAAAGACAATGTATTACGTTATGGCTGTCTCTCAGATTAGTCCTAATGGCCAATTCTCATTTGATACGACAAAGATGTACTGGCAAGATCAAGCAATTGGTTTTGATGGCTCAGACCCGACTAAAGTAATAAGTCTGACCGATGGCGCTGGTAATGTTCAAACTAAGATTTCTGGAAACCTATACATAAACCTTTACAAGTCAAACGAGGCTGGCGTTATAACGGCTTTGAATGGCACAGCGTTGCCTAGTTCTGTAATGGGTGGCTCTGACATTGCTGTGGGGCAAAGATGGCCATCTAGCGGTAGGCAGATGAATGGTTTGGCGTTTGCCGTTATCAAAATGGTTTACAACAGGGATGCTGGCACTACGCAAATGCAACCCGTGACATTTAGGGCTTCGCATTATCTTAATGGTGCGGGTGTGGCAAAGCCAGGCGATGTTTGGTATGACTACATTACAAACACAAAGTATGGCTGTGCGATGGACACAAACATCGTGGATGCCACGACAGCAACTGCGTTGAATAGTTATTCTGACCAACTGATAACTTATACACCCTCTGGTGGTGGTAGTGCTACTCAGGCTCGGTATCGCATTAACGGTGTAATGGATACTGGTCAGAATGTATTGGCAAATCTCGATCAGATTATGTTGGCTTGCGATTCTTGGAATCAATACAATGCGGCAACTGGTAAGTGGTCTATCGTTATCAATAAGGCTGAGTCTGCCTCGTTTGCGTTTGACGACTCAAATATTGTTGGAGAGATTCGCGTTAGTGCATTTGATATTGCTTCAAGCATCAATCAGGTTCAAGCGCAATTTCCTAGTAAGTTAAACCGTGACCAGTCGGATTATGTGTTTCTGAATACGCCTTCTGGTTTGTTGTTTGCAAACGAGCCTGTTAACAAATATTCAGTCGACTTAAGTCTGGTGAATGATTCGGTTCAGGCTCAATATCTAGCAAATAGGATGTTAGAGCAAGCGCGTGAGGATTTGATTGTCACATTCTCTACGACTTATAACGGCATTCAGGTTGACGCTGGCGATGTGATTAGCGTTACAAATTCTGCCTACGGCTGGACTAATAAGTTGTTCCGTGTCATTAAGGTTTCCGAGGCATCTTTGCCCGATGGAAATTTGGGTGCGGCTTTGGAGTTGAACGAATACAACTCTCAAGTGTATGACGATGCTTCTATTACTGCGTACTCTCCTGCGCCTAATAGTAATTTGTCAAACCCAAATTTCTTTAGTAATCTGACAGCGCCTACGGTGACTAATATCAACCCGACTGCAACTATTCCTCACTTCGATGTGCTGTGCGGAATTCCTGCTACGGGTCGTGTCACGGAAGTAACTTTGTTCTACACCAATGTTTCTAGTCCTACGACTGCTGATTGGAAAACATGGGGCGCACAGACGGCTTCTAACTCACAGCCTTTTGTGCCTTCGACCAGTTTGGCGTTTACCGATTTGAATCTGCCGACTGACACCTATTACTTTTCGTTCAAGGTGGCTAACGAGTCTGGTGCGTCTGCGCTGTCTGCTATCTCTACAGGCTTTAGTTGGTCGCCTAATCCTACGACTTCGGCTGTGGCTGGTACTTTCTTGGCAACTTTCTCGCCTATCGTTATGCAAGTGCCGAGGAATTCCTCGCTTGTTCCTTCGTTTACTGGGTTGATAACGCAACTTTATGGTTCTGCGGCTGGTGGTGCTATTGACTTCGTACCATCGCAAAACGATTCGGATGCGGCATTTACAAATAACACATGGCGTATTGGCGCATCATCCACAACTGGTTATGGAGACATTACAACTTCTGGTGGTTTGTCTGTGCCTAGTCCTACGGATGGTGGTACGTTTGCCGAATGGGGTATTCCTACGGCAATGAGTTCGTCTCCTGCAAATCTGATTGTGCCGGTGCGTTATAAGTCTGCTCTAGGTACTGTGTCGCAAGCGGCTACGGCTAATTTGCAATTTGTGTTTGTAGATCAAGGTGCAACGGGTACGCCTGGTACAAATGGCAATCAGTCTGCGGATGTTGCTCTATATCAATGGTCGACAGTTACTCCGTCAAATCCTAGCGGTCAATCAACATATACATGGGCGACTGCTACAAATTCTGCTTACACGGGCGGGGGTGGCTGGAGTACTACGATTCCTTCTAATCCAGGTACGGCTGGGTTGCAACTTTGGACTGCAATCATTCCGACTGTGGTGACTGTAGGAACTGCGACTTCAACTGTAATTTGGACAACTGGTTACACAATTTCCTCGTTGACTACAAACGGTGCTAACGGCTCAAATGGTACTAACGGCACTAATGGTGCTAATGGTTTGCAAACGGCTCGTCCTACGGTCTATAAATGGGCAATCACAATTCCTGCTGGTCCGGTTGGGACTTCGACTTATACATGGGCAAGTAACTCATTTACTCCTGACCCTTCGGGGTGGAGTCAGACGATTACTTCTGCCCCTAGTGCTGGCTACACATTGTGGGCGGCAACGGTAAATATTTCGGACACGGCTACGGCTACAACGACCTCAATCAATTGGGGATTGGCTGGCATTGTCGCGTCTGGGTATGCTGGAACTAATGGCGCTAATGGTACAAATGGGACTAACGGGACTAATGGGACTCGCACGGCAATTTTGGAGATGTATCAATGGGCGGCTTCTGCCCCGACTACGTTTCCTAGTGGGTCTTCAACTTACACATGGGCGACTGGTCAATTTACTGCGCCAGCGGCAACTAATGGTTGGTCGCTAACGCCTCCTGCTTCGGTACTTGGACAGACGCTGTGGATTTGCAGAACTATTTATGCGGATTCAAATACGACTGCTACGACTAGCATCACATGGAGTGCTACAGCGGCTTATGCGGCTGGCGCTTCTGGAACTAATGGTGCGACTGGCTCTCCAGGGGCTAACGGTGCTAACGGCACAAGGACAGCGTTGTTGGAGGTGTACCGATGGTCGGCTACTACGCCTACAAGTTTCCCATCTGGAACTTCAACATATACATGGGCTAATGGTTCTTTTACTGCGCCTTCGACTGCTAATGGCTGGTCGCTATTGCCGGGTGCGTCTAGTGCTGGATTTACTTTGTACGGGTGTCAGGTTGCGTATGCTGATGATTTAACAACTGCAACTAGCACGGTCACTTGGTCTACATCGACTGCGTATGCGGTGGGTGCGGCTGGTGCTAATGGTGCAAATGGTACGAATGGTACAAACGGTTCTAATGGAGCAAACGGAATTGACGGATTGTCTTCGCGCATTTGCTACGCTAAGTCAACCTCAACATCGCTTAACTCTACTCCTGCTACTTATACGACTACGGGTGTGGGCGCGTTTCCTCCGACAAATACTTGGGGAGGCTCTGAGGTTTGGCAAGCGACTCCTCCGTCTATTGTTGCGGGTGAGGCTTTGTTTCAATCGGATGGTATTTTTAACCCTGCAACAACCCAGACTGTTTGGAATGTCCCGTATTTGTCGAACTTAAAAGTTGGCAGTCTGTCTGCAATTAGCGCAAACTTGGGAACGATTACGGCTGGCTCAATTAGCGGTACATCGCTGACGGTGGGTTCTGCCCCTGCTGTTTCTGGCACTAGCATGAGTGGCTCGGGTGCGGTTATCAATACAAACGGCACATTTGCTATTGGTAATTCGACTACAAATATTTCTTTCAACAACACACAAATGACGCTTAACGGCAATGTGGTTGCTACTGCAAATATCAATGCTAATGCGGTGACTTTAACGGCTAGTGCGTTTACTGGTGCAGTTTTTAGACCTTCAACACAAGGTACATGGGTTGATGCTCAAACAATAACAATCGTGGCTAATGGCAGTCAAATTTATATTGCATCATCAGGTAGTCCTCTAAATGGGTCTGCTATTGATGGAGAAAATATTGCCACAATTATTCCTGAATTTAGGCTTGTTAGAGGTTCTACTGTTTTGATGAACGGAGGTAGAAACCCCGCCATGAGTTATAGCGATTTGCCAACAGCGGCAACTTATACATACAGGCTTCAAGTGTATAGCGAGCCATACTCAATGCCTCTTGAGTTGGCGGGAATTTCTAATCGTTCCTTATTTGCAATCGAGACAAAACGATGAACTACACAATTTATTCCTCGACTACTGGACAAATCTTGCGAGTTGTTCAGACAACAGATATTGACTCTCAAATACAAAGTGACGAAAGTTATCTTGAGGGGTCTATAGATGATTTAGCCTATTACATCGCAAATGGTGTGGCGGTGGCTATTCCTGCACAACCTGACCAATATTCGGTGTTTGATTTTACGACTAAGCAATGGGTTCAAAATCAAACAATGGCGGTGTCGGATGTAACTTTAAAACGGCAAAAATTACTATACGCAAGCGACTGGACACAAATTCCAAATGGTCCGTTGACTACTGCGCAACAAAGTGCCTGGGCGACTTATAGGCAAGAACTGAGGGACATTCCTGCTCAGTCTGGCTATCCGTTCAATGTAATTTGGCCAACACCTCCGACTTGATTTGGGGCATAATTGCCGCAAGACATGACAAGATTTCGTCCCCCGCGAGTACGCAGGGAGCGTCAATAACCTGAGTACAGGAAATCATCATGGCACTTTTTAGCCAGAATACTATTACGCAAGTCAGCGGATTCGATAATCCTCTGATTACGGGTGAGTTGGTTTACAACCAATCGACCTACTGGAACTTAGTTTTTAACTCAAACGGCTCACCAGTAAACCTGACTGGTGCAACAATTAACGCACAGATTGTCCGTAGAACTGTAAGCAATCTGCAAGACACGCGAAATGGTTTGTCTTTTAGCATTGGCAACTACGAGCCTACGCCTACGCCTGTTAACCTGACTATTTCAAATCGTATTGATGCAAACGGCTCTTTCACATTGGTGATTGACGATTCGGTGTGGTCTTTAATTTCAAGTGACCCTGAGTTGGACATTAATGCTGTCAATCCTGCTTGCTTCTCTGGTCGCATCAAGATTTCATTCCCTGCTGGTGGTGGCAATCCTGCTGACGATGGCATCATATTCTTGATGTTCTTAGTTCGTTCAGACGGTATTGTTGTTGTTTAAGGGGAAATCATGCAAATCAATGTAGCAGTCACAGACGCAAACAATATTGTCTGCGAGGTAACTCCTCCTCAGCCTGAGATTATTGTTATCGACAGGGGTGTAGCGGGTAATGGAATCGTAAGTATTGTCCCTGTGACAATCTCGACTTTTCAATATCTGCGAATTACTTACACCAATGGTACGGTGCAGGATGTTGGACCGCTGACAAGTACAGCGTACACAGCGACTGCACCGATAACAATTGTTGGCAACACTATCTCTTTGTCTACTGTGCCAATTGCTTCGGGTGGTACGGATGCTACGACTGCGGCTGGTGCTATTCAGAATTTGTTGCCTTCGTACACGGGTAATGGAGGCAAACGCCTGGGGCTTAATTCAGGCGCTACAGCGTTGGAATGGGTCACGGATGGTGGTGGTACTGTCACTAGCGTAAGCGGTACAGGCTCGGTTAACGGATTGACATTAACGGGCACGGTTACAAGTTCTGGCAGTTTGACTTTGGGCGGCACATTAAGCAATGTTGCTAACAGCGCCCTGACAAACTCAGCAATCACAATCAACGGCACATCGACAAGCCTTGGCGGTTCAATCAATGTTGGCACGGTCACAAGCGTTGCGGCTTCGGGCGGCACTACAGGATTGACATTCACTGGTAGCCCAATCACGACTAGCGGTACATTGACCCTTGGCGGCACTTTGGCTATTGCTAATGGCGGTACAGGACAGACTACGGCTAATGCGGCATTCAATGCGCTTGCACCTAGTCAGACAGGCAACAGCGGTAAGTATCTGACTACAGATGGAACTGACACATCTTGGGCAACAAACCCATTAGGTACTGTGACTAGCGTTGCGGCAACTGTGCCATCGTTCTTGTCTATCAGCGGTTCACCTATTACAACAAGTGGCACATTGGCATTTGGTTTGTCAGGTACTGCTTTGCCTACAACTAGTGGTGGTACAGGGCTTACATCGTTTACTGCCAATGGTGTTGTCTATGCTTCTAGCACTAGCGCATTGGCTACTGGTTCTGCGCTTGTTTTTGATGGTACAAAATTAGGTGTTGGTACTTCAAGCCCAGATTCTGTCATTACATTTGCGGGAAACATAACATCAAAAGGTAACGATGATTATGGCATTGGTACAAATGGTGGCAATAATCATTTCAATGTATTTGCAACAGGCGCTTCTGGTGCTGTTCGTTTTTGGACTGGTGGTTCTTCTGCTACATCAGTTGGTGGTGGTGGTACAGAACGCGCTCGCATAGATTCGGCAGGAAATTTTGGTATTGGTACAAGTAGTCCTAGTGCAAAACTGCAAATTGGTACAGGAGGAGCAACAGGTTTAGTTGATACTGTGTTCCTCGGTGGAAATTCTACGAATACTGCTCAGTTCAGATGGGTTTGGAATCATGTTGGCGCTGGTTATCTTGGAATCGGTACAGCAAGTGACGCTTATGGTGCAATGATTTTTGGTCAAGCATCTGGCGCAACTGGCGCAGTTACAACTGAGTGGATGCGTATCGACGGCTCAGGCAATCTAGGCTTGGGAGTTACTCCTAGTGCTTGGGCAGTATATAAGGCTTATCAAGTTGGTTGGGGCGCATTGGCAAGTTATGCAGACGCTGATACTGCTGTATTTTCTAATGCATATTTTGATGGTGGAGCATGGCGATATGTTGGTAATGGCACAGCATCACAATATCGTCAATTGTCTGGCGCTCATTCTTGGCAAACAGCCGCATCAGGTACAGCAGGAAACGCTATTACCTTTACTCAGGCAATGAGTTTGAACGCAAGTTCAGAACTAAACATTGATAGCGGTACTGGCGGTGGTCGTTTGACATTTACGCCATCTAGTGCAAACAACACTATCAGTTCTACAACTACTGGCTTTGGTGCATACAATATTCTTAGATATTACGCAACTCAGCATCAATGGTTTAATCCATCCAATAGTCAGACAATGACTTTGGATGTTTTTGGGAAACTTGGGATTGGCACAACATCGCCAAATTCAAATGGCGGGTCTACTGCAGGAGTTATTCATGTAAATAATTCAGCAACTGATGGATGGGCTATATCACATTACACAAATGGCACAACCGGACCAAATTCAAACGATGGTCTAATTGTTGGCAACATTGGTGCTGACGCATACATATTTAATTATGAAAATTCAAACATAATTTTTGGCACAAATTCTGGGGAAAAAGCACGCATAAATGCATCTGGTAACTTTGGTATTGGCACTACAAACCCCGGACAAAAGTTAGAAGTCTCAAGTGGCGATGCTGTCACAAGAATTGCTATTTCTAATACTGCAAATGCGGCAAATGGTTCTGGCTTACAGTTTCTGGTTAGCAATGGCGCAACCACAGTAAGCAATGTGACAATTCGCGCAGACAATGCTGACAACATACAGTTTTTTAACATTGGTGGTGAACGCGCTCGTATAACTTCAAGCGGTGAATTACTTGTTGGTCGCAGTAGTTCATCAGGTCTTGGACAAATTCAATCCACTATTGGCGCTGATTTGGCAACTGATAGTGGAAGCGTTTATTTGGTTCGTGGTGGTGGTAATGTTGGTATTGGCACAACTTCACTTGCAGGATTAAAATTAGTTGCGTTAGGTGCAACTGGTTATCCCGCAACATCAGGAACAACACAAACAGGGGTTCTTCGCTTAACTGGTGGAACTGGTTTATACAATGTTCTTGACATGGGTGTTAATGAAAGCACAGATACTGCTTGGATTCAAGCGACCCGTGCTAATTCTTTAGGCACTTATGACAAACTAATAATTAACCCGTATGGTGGCAATGTAGGTATTGGCACTACAAATCCAAGTCAACGATTGACTGTAGTTGGTAATATTACAGCCACAGGGCAAATTATTGCGGATGGTACATCAGCAGAACAGTATGTGGCATCAAGTAAAGGAGGAGTTACAACTTCTTATCTCATTACAGATGCAAATGGCTCAAACTTAAAAGTTGATGGTGCATGGCCAATTCGTTTTACTACAAATGGTTCAGAACGCGCCCGTATAGACTCAAGCGGTAATGTAGGTATTGGTACATCTTCACCAACAGGAAGATTGGATGTTTTAGGTTCATCTAACAGGTTTACTGTTAACCCATATTATTTTACCGCTTTTAGCGGGGGCATGAGTTCATACGCTAAACGGCTTTTTGGTGGCGCTGTTGTTGATGATTATTCATATATTGGAGATATGTATTATGAAAATTCTGGAACTTGGAAAACACCGCAAACAAGTTATGCCGCTACAACTTTTGGTGGTGGAGTAACCACATTTTATGGCGGTACTGGAGTAACTGCTAATACTGCTTTTTATCCAGTAGAACGCGCTCGCATTACAAGCGATGGTGTTTTTTACATGAACCGCACAACGACCAATTCATACGATACAAATATCTGGGTTCAATGTGATATTTCGAGTTGGTTGATTGTTAATAACCATACATTCTCTACACAATATTTCAATGTATTTAGATATGCGGGCACATCAATTGGTTCTATTATTGGTAACGGCACATCTACTACCTACGCAACATCGTCTGATTATCGATTAAAAGAAAACATTGCGCCAATGACAGGCGCTTTGGCAAAGGTTGCACAACTAAAACCATGCACATACACATGGAAAAGCAATGGTTCTAGTGGCGAAGGTTTTATTGCACATGAACTTGCTGAAGTTATGCCACAAGCCGTTACTGGTGAAAAAGATGCTGTGGACGAAAACGGAAAGCCTGACTATCAAGGCATTGACACATCATTTTTGGTGGCTACATTAACAGCGGCTATTCAAGAACTTAAAGCAGAATTTGATGCCTACAAAGCATCTCACCCCTAATCAACCGAAAGGAAAATCATGTCAGCAACTATTACTTGGGTAATTGAATGGATGCAATGCAAACCTACAGAGGGTTCATTGACAGATGTAGTAGTAACTGCGGGATGGCGTTGCAATGGTGCGGAAGCATCTGGCACACCACCTGTTGACTACACAGCAACTGTTTATGGCACTTGCTCATTCCCTATGCCCGCAGAAGGTCAGTTCACGCCATACGCTGATTTGACGCAAGAACAAGTGTTGGGTTGGTGTTGGGCTAATGGCGTTGACCAGACCGCTACAGAAGCGGCTGTGCAATCTCAAATTGATAACCAAATCAATCCGCCAATCATTCAGCCGCCATTGCCTTGGGCGGCATAAGTTAACGGGAAGCCACCACCCGATTTTGGTGGCACATTAAAAGGAAAGCAAAATGAGCAACAACACAAAAACCTCATTGAGCATTGATGGCGTGGAATACTTCTTTGAAGATATGACACAAGAACAGCAAGTATTGATTTCTCATGTTTCTGATTTGGACAAAAAACTAGCGTCTGCTAGGTTCAATGTCGAACAGTTGCAAGTGGGTCGCGATGCTTTCTTTTCTATGCTGAAAAGCAAACTCGAAATTGCAGATGTAGAGGCAAAGTAAATGAACGAACACACCGCAGAAGCCGCAACAGCATTGGCGACTAAAGCATCATCTGTAGCAACCTATGGTGGCGCGGGTAGTGCCATCTTCTTTGGCTTAACGGCTAATGAATTTGGTGCAATCTGCGGTGTGATTATTGGTGTCATTGGTTTAGTTGCAAACATTTACTTTAAGCATCAACATTTGAAGTTGGCGCGTAAAGAAGCGGGATATGACTAAATGGTTTGCCTTGTTGCTCATTTCGCTAGTGTTTTGGGCAACAGCACAAACCAAATGTTTGATAAGTGATTTTTATGGGCTGTCTAATTTGCACAACCCATCAGAGAGGCATCAGCGGCTTTCTGAATGGTTAACAACAAATGGTGATAGTTGCAGTACAGAACAGTTAGTGAGTATCTGGAACAACCTTGCGATGTGGGCAGGGGTTGCTGATAGCGCAGAGATAAGACAGAAGATTTTGTTTTATTACGCTAGGGCAATGGAAAGGGAAAAAAAGTGATTACCTTTGACAAATGGTATGGCTTGGTAAGACCTACACACACAGCGGCACAATTGGCTTTCGATAAGGCAGTTGAAAAAGTGCAAGAGGAATATCACTACGCAATTGCGGCTAACAAATTGGAATGGAAAACGCTTGAGATGGAACTCGAACTCTACGATAAGCGTGCAAGACAAAACACAATAGAACTTGGTTCGTTTGAAAATCGCAGACGATTTCAAATTTTTGTGTGAGGATGTATGGACAAACCGATACGCAGACCCAAACAACCCGTGCCTGACACAAAAGACAAACTGACTCTGTGGGTCACTTTAATGGTTAGCACTACGCTTTGCATTTCTGTTTTGTCTATGGTGTTTGCTTTTATGCTTGGTCTATGGGCTAAAGAGGTCGACAATGCGGAAATATTCAAAATGATTAGCCCTGCCTTTAGCACTCTTATAGGTGGCATGATTGGCTTTTTGTCTGGCATCAAACTAATGCAAAACGAAGATTCTAAAAAGGACAGCAAATGATTGGACTTGATGCACTACTCAATGTCGGTGGGAAACTAATCGACAAACTTATTCCTGACCCTGAGGCTAAAGCCAAGGCGCAGTTAGAACTGCAAAAGATGGCTCAGGATGGCGAACTGGCTAAGATGGCCAACGAGACAAAACTTTACGAGACTGAGCAAAACAACCTGACACAGCGTGTTCAGGCTGACATGGCTAGTGATTCTTGGATGTCTAAAAACATTCGCCCCATGACGCTTATATTCCTGCTGGTGGCATATTCTGGCTTTGCTATTGCCTCAATTTTTGAATACGAGACACGTGGCGCGTATGTTGAACTCCTCGGGCAATGGGGCATGCTGGTCATGTCATTTTATTTTGGCGGTAGGACTATGGAAAAAATTGCAGATAGGATTAAAAAATGAATCTGACTACGCATTTCACTTTAGAAGAACTCACGCACACCGATCATCGAACATTGGACAATACCCCAAATGAAACTGAACTCGCAAACATTCAAAGACTGGCTGAATTCTTGGAGGGTGTCAAAACCGTTCTTGGCGGCAAACCGGTTATGGTTAACTCTGCGTTCCGCTCTAAAGCGGTAAACGATGCCGTGGGGAGTAAGGACTCCTCTCAACATAGAGTCGGCTGTGCGGCTGATATACGAGTTCCAGGTATGACTCCTGACGAGGTGGTTAGGGCTGTGATTGCTTCAGACTTAGGATTTGATCAAGTGATTCGGGAGTTTGACCGCTGGACACATATCAGCATTCCTAATTCTGCTGGTGGTCAACCTCGTAAACATGCTTTGATTATTGATAAACAAGGGACTAGGTTGTTCGCTTAAGCGCCTGGTCGGTTAGTTCGAGCAAATCGTGTTCGCTGACACCGTAACGCTTTTCAAAACCTTTGTGTCCAAGTCCATGCACACCCGTGTTTCCTCGGTGATGTTCAGGGCAAAGCCCAATGACGGGTGCGGAATTACGTCTCCCTCCAAAACGACGAATGTGATGGATTTCGCAAGGTGTGGCTCCGTACTGTAAAAATTGGCAGAGGATACAACCAAGACTCGCGATTTCACCATAATGCTTTTTTGTCGCTTGGTTCATAAAATGGATACAACTCAGATTGAGAAACCGAATAATAAGGTCCAAGACGACCTTGGCGAATATTTTTTTCTACAAGGAAACGCTCCCGTTGTATCCATCCGACAATGGCGACATGAGTGGAATGAATTTCAGTTAAGACAAAGACATCGCATGGCTTTGAGAGAGATTTTTTTACAGCGTTCAGATTGCCGCCAACTGTCTCGGTAGATTTGACCTCGATAAGCGTACCTCGATGGCCAATAAGGTCTGCCCCAAATGTTCGGTAATCGCAATCAAGGTCGAAGTTGAGGTTTAGAAACTTGGCGACTGCGTATTCTGTGATGACCCCTTGAATAGCGATTTCGATGGGGTCTTTTTGGCTTTGAATGTTCTCGACTGTCTGTTCTGAGGTTTTCTCATGTCTCAGTTTGCCGATGCCTCGTAGGATTCGGTATTCTGTGCCGGATAGTGTTACGCCAATCATATTTCTACAACCTCTTTGGCTTTGCTTTGGATTCGCTGGCGGGTTTTAATAATGATCTTTTCGTATTGACTTCTGGGGATGCTTCTGCGCTGGAGGTCGTGGTACTCAAAAACCTCGCGTAAGGCTTTTATTCCTGTTCCTGATAAACCCATCCTCATTGTGGATTGATAACGCAGGGCGGCTTGTTCTAGCGCCTCCTGTGCCTGTTGGCAGTAGGGTAGGACTTCTGGACCAATGCCCTCGATGGCCATGACCTCGGAAATGTTCATCATGTCGGTTAGTTCCTGCCAATCCTGTACTGTGCCAAACCCTTTTATCATTGCGTCTAGGGCGGTGAGTTCGGTCATCCTAAGTTTGTCTAGTAGATGTTCCTGAGTAATGCCAGCCCCGAGAATTGCGTGACGAATGGGGTCGATGAGTTTCCAGACTTTGCGTTTAGTTTGTTTTCTCATGGTTCATAGTCCAAACCTAGTTTGCGAGCGTTGTCTGCTTTTTTGTCTAATGCGTTTTCGATTTGCTTAAGTGCGGCTTGAAGTCCTGCTAGACCTCCGACTCGTTGGTCGTTAATGAAAATCTGGGGCATCTGTTTGGCGTCTGGGTATGCAAAGAAAAAAGATTCTCTGACGCTGGCAATGTTCATGTCGCACTCGATGAATTTAAGGTTTTTTGACTTCAATAAATTCTTGGCCGCTACGCAGTTTGGGCATCCCTTTTTTGTATATACAAAAATGTTCATTTGAGATTCCTTACAAACTGTGCAAAACTTTGGGCGGTGTCTCCAAATGGCATCCTGTCAAAATGCTTGGCAACCTCCTCTAGTGTGGCTTTTCGTACTGGACAATCACGACCTTGGATGCAGTCATAGGTACAGCAGTCCATCCCGCTACTTTTTGGTTTTTTGTCTTCATCTGTCATGCTTGTCCCCTTGCTCGGATGGCTTTGATAAACTCAAACAACATACCCCCAACCCAGTTTTGTAATGGGTGGTCTCTTAACCCACTCAAATCCGTATTTGCCAATATCTGAGCACACGCCTCACGCTCATTCTGTGCTATTAACTTGGCAAAGCGTAATAAACCTTCCTCATCAAACTTCAAACCATGAATGGTATTTTTTATCGCCAAGTTAATAATTTCATCATTGGTCATGTTTTCACCTGTAAAGAAATGGGCATGTAAATGCAAGCCTTGTCTTTGCTATTTATTACATGCACGGTGGTTTTATGCTGTGACAATGGTCGCTTGCAATTGGCACATTTTGCATCTGGGTGCGATGGTTTGCACCTAAGGTAATTCATCATTGCGTTGCCCTGCCTTCTGCCCTAGCGCTGGACTCTAGGCTACGCCATACCTCAATTTTTGCCTCTGCCGCGACCATAAGCCAACGAAGTCTCTCGCATTCGTTGACTGCCTGAGCAAGTGCCGCAAGGTGTAATTTGTAGTCTGGGTGCGAATAGGCGTATGTCTCTTTGGCTGACTCTGTTTTCTCGCTACTGGAGGCCATCAGCGTGGCTTTGACTGTCTTGCGGTACTCAGTCATATAAACGACATGGGCTTTGGCTTCTGCGTAATCCTTGGCGTTATCGCGGATAAAGTCTAGCGCCTTAAATGGGGAAATGTCTTCGTTCATTTTGCTATCCTGTTTTGTCTGTTTTGTTTAAGGTTACGACCGCTGATTTTGCGATTCCAGCAGATTTGGCAAAGCCACTTGGCGTTAACTTGGATTCCGCCCTCTGGAGGCTTTTCGCAGTCACAGCCGTTGCAAAACTTTAATTGGTGGACGGGTGTAGATTGTCCGAGGCTAATAGGGTCAAACATTCATAACTCCTGTACTGTGATTCGGTACTGTTTGCCCTGCATGTCTAAAACATCTATGGTTTTGGCGGTAGAGCAAAACTCACCAAATTCGCCAAGGTCAAATTGGACTTTGCTCACTTGGTCGATTAGGTGTTCGCTGTCTTTGTTTAAGAGTGTCTGGTGTATTAGGCTGGCGATATAGTCGCAGTAGGCTAATTTCAATACTTTGCTCATCATGATTTCCTTTTTAAAGATGCCAGCATTTCACGCTCGGCTTGGGTTGGGGGTCTGGTGGTTTTCTCGTCTGCTTTGATTTTGGCTAACGCAGGATCTGGGGTGTTGGACATTGGAACTGTGACTCTGGCAATATCTACAATGTTTGTCTTGGGGGCTAGCCATTCGGCTTTAAAGGCTTGCCAGCCTCTTACACAACATTCCGCTAAGGCTTTCTCTAGTGGCCATCCTGCTTTGTCTGCCTCGGCTTTTAGGCTTTGCAAAACTCTGGGTGTAATTGGTGCGCGTTTGGCTTTGCGTATGGCTTTAAAGTCTTGCCAAACAGAATCAGAAACACCGTCAGGTGTAGCGACTTTAGGCGCTTTCTGTTCTCTCTCTGTCTCTGTCTCTCTCTCTGTCTCTGGGATAGCAAACTGCTGACAATCTGCTAGCGTGTTGCTAGCATTAACAAAGAAACCGTTATCAATCAATGGCTTAAGCCCGTCTCGATAATCTTTCTCTGTAATATGTAGTCTAAAAATTAACTCCTCTAGTGACCCATCAAAAACCCCGTTTTTTGATTCACTTGCAAGAAGCCAAAGCATTGGTGCTAGTGCTTTGCTAGCAATTGGCAAGCGCATAAAAGTGCGGTCGTTAAGAATGTCTCTATGAAGTTTTATCCAAGGAGGGCAACGGTCTTTGTAATGTTGAAAGACTGCCCAATTCTTAGGCTGTAAAAGCATAATTTTTGCCACTTATAAAAAGCCACTTAAAACAAAAGAAACATACGGCAGGGAAAAAGTGGGAATCCTTTTCGGTCTGCTCATGACTTCAGACCTAGCCGTTGTTTCAAACAATTATTACATCAAGTTTGTCATATTTCTAGTTTTGTCAAAATTATTTTTGCCGCGCCCCATTTGATGACATTACGCCTGGTCACAATTAGGACGTCTATCTGGCCATCATCATCAAAAATTCCTGCCTGACATAGTGCGTCTAAAGTGGATTTGACTACATTGTCAATGTCGCGAATCCTTCGGTCTGGAGGGTAAAGGTCGATTTCAACTTTAAGTCTGACTGACCCTAAAGGTTCAAAACCTTCGCGGATAAATTCGCTGGCAACTGCCTGTTTAAAAATCTTCGCCCTAGAGGTAAGGAATCTCTGCGAGCCTTTAAAACCCCAATAGGTGTTAACGCTGGGCGGAAACGGAATTGTAATATTTATCATCTTTTCTGTCATAGTTCGTCAAATCGTGTTTATAATACCTCATCACGCTTTTGTGATGTATGAGAAAACGGAGTAAACATGACTGGATTTGGACAAGCATACGACAGGTGGTTAGACGATAACAACCCTGCAAACAATGATTATCAGTACGCGTTCGAAGAAGCGCACGAACACCTGATGAATCATAAATACAACCCTCATTCCCTCGAAGTTTTTATGGATGCACTCTACGAGTGTGACTTGCAAACTTATGCAAAGGAATTGACGCAAGCAATTGCCGAAGGTGAAAGTGGGTACGACAAACTTGGCAAAGTAGTTTGGGACGCTGTTTATCGATACCTCGATGGTTTGGCAAAACACGATGCTAAAAAACAATGCGAAGCAATCAAAGACTTTATTTAACAGGAATCATGATGACTAAAACATTCAGCGAACTTAGAAAAATCAATGTAAACGAACACATTGAGAAAAAAGGCAATTTGTCATATCTGTCATGGGCGTGGGCTGTTGACACTCTGTTGCAAAATGACTCAAGCGCACATTGGGAATTTGCCGAGCCTAGGGCATTTGGCGAAACGATGATGGTGTTCTGTACCGTTCACGCGATGGGCAAGTCGATGACTATGCACCTCCCCGTGATGGATAACAAAAACAATGCTGTCAAAAATCCTGACGCTAGGAAAGTATCAGACGCAATGATGCGATGCCTCGCTAAGTGCATTGCGTGTTTCGGAATTGGTCTATATGTGTATGCCGGAGAGGATGTTCCGCACGAAGAAGCAGAGCCGTTAGACCTCGAGTCAATGTTGCAGTCTATCTGGGCGGCACAGACTCTTGACGAACTGCGTGAGGTGTATATCGCTACTGTCAAGACTGCCAAAGGCAATCAGACTGCAATGCGTGAATTGGAAGCAACTAAAGACGCGCGCAAAGCCGAATTGATGCCTCCGGAAGTAAAGGTGCAGTAATGACTAAAACAGAAATGCTAGATCATTTTGCGGTTAACGCAATGAAGGCTCAAATTGAAAAAATGGGCATTACAAATCCATTTTCTACGGCTCAAACCGCTTATCGCATGGCAGTAGAAATGCTAGAGCATAGAGAGCGTATTTTGCGAGAGTGGCAAAAAGAGCAGGAAATGCAACACAAACAACAAAACTCTGACATTAAAGACCTTGATTTGCCGATTAGGTATCACCGTTGCTTGGTTTCGGAGCAAATCTTAATGAAGCAAGACCTGTGCAACTGGACTGAACGAGAAATGAGACGGATTCCAAATTTAGGCATAAAAGGGTTGCAATTTGTCAAAGAGGCAATGGTTTTGCATGGTTTGAAATTTAAGGGGCAAGAATGAATCAGCCGTACATAAACATTGAGCAAGGGTCGGACGAGTGGAAAGTTGCTCGTCTGGGTCATGTGACCGCTAGCAATATGGCTGACGTTATGTCTAAGGGCAAAGGGTCTGCTGAGGCGATAGGGCGTTATAAATATAAAGTCCGACTGGTGGCTGAGAGGCTGACACAAACAGCGTCTGAGTCGTTCTCAAATGCGGCTATGGAGTGGGGCGTTGAGCAGGAGCAGTTTGCGGCTATGGAATACGAAGCGGCAAATAATGTGCTGACTGACAAAACTGGCTTTTGGTTGCACCCTGACATTAAGTGGTTAGGGGTGTCACCTGACCGCCTGGTCGGTCACGAGGGGCTCATCGAAGTCAAATGCCCTAATACAACGACACACCTTGGCTATTTGTTCGAAAACAAAATCCCTACGGATTACTTCAAACAGATTCAATGTCAACTATGGGTGACTGGCCGCCAATGGTGCGACTTTGTTTCCTACGACCCCCGACTGCCTAAGCGCAATCAATTACTGATTGTCAGGACAGAGCGAGACGAAAGTCTCATTTCAGAGATGGAAGCCGAGACACTCAAATTCTTGGATGAAGTCGAAAATTTAATCATCAAACTAGGAGTCTAAAACATGGCTGTAAACAAATTCATTGGCATTGGTAATTTGGGGCGCGACCCTGAAATGCGCTTCATGCCTGATGGCAAAGCGGTGTGCAATTTCAGTATTGCTATCAGCGAGAAATACAAGGACAAGTCTGGAGAGGCTAAAGAGGTCACCGAATGGGTGAATGTGGCGTTCTTTGGCAAGTTGGCTGAGATAGCAGGGGAGTACTTAAAAAAAGGCTCTAAGGTCTATATCGAGGGCAAGATGAAAACGGAGAAGTATTCCAAAGATGGCGTTGACCGCTACACGACAAAAATCATTGGTGAAAAAATGGAAATGCTGTCGGGTAAGTCTGAGGGTGAAAGTAAGCCTAGACAATCTACAGAGCAACCTCAGGCTGGTGGCTTTGACGATATGGATGATGACATTCCGTTTTAATTAGGGCAGAATGACTTGGAGTGCGGTTGCCATTGCGCTCTTTGTTCTAGGGGGAATGTCGAAAGATGTTCCCCTTTTTTTGTAACCCCATCCCGCACTAGCGTTACCAGTTTTAACCCGTGGTAGTTGCCTAATTAGGCAAACATTTTGGTCTTATGGCAAATTGTTTGATCTTTATTCTGAATCATAGTCAATGCTTCGTCTTGAATACAGGGGTTTTCACTTTTAACATTTGCAAGGCAAAAGTATTAGGGAAAGTCCTAGTATTACAATCATGCAAGAATCGTGGTTATAATACTTCTCATGGCAAGGTCGCCATGATGTTAGAAAAGGGACTAATCATGCGTAAACAAAACAAAATCACAGAAATTTATCTTAAGCCTGAGTATTTCAATCATCGGGTTAATGCAACAATTCCAGGCGCTTGGATTGCAGTTTTTAGTAACGACCAAGAAGTTGCTATTTGCCGTGAGTGGGAAGCCGCTACAGCAGAGGACGCTCAAGCCTATTGGGAAATGAACAATCCAGAGTTTGCATAATGACTGTATGGCCATTTCCTCCGCCTGGTGGTCCGATTCCTTGGACTGCTAAACAAAAGCAAAAGTACAAAGAGGAACAGCGAGCCAAATGGCCGACTGCCCCTTTTTAAAAATATTTACGAGAAGTATGTCAAAACCACGAAATCCGTGTTTATAATACTTCTCATGGCAACCAGCCATAATTTTTAAACATCTTAAAGGAACGAATCATGAAAAAAATCACTCTGGCAACTGTTAAAGCCTTCATCCGCAAAACTCCTGACCTTTACATCAATGAGCGTTCACGCTTTGACGGTATGGTTGACTGCGTGGTGGCTAGCGAAAATAATGGCTTTGACAAGGCTTTGCCTACTGAGCGCCACATCTCTAATACACACGGTGTGCATGGTGCTTGGTTTGTTGGTCAATCCCGCGATTACTTTACTGCGTACAACGATGGCGTGTTTCAAGGCTACGAGGTGTACAACTGCTGTGGCAAATTTATCTTGGCAACAAAAATTTAAGGGGGCAATATGAACATTCTTAAACAACTCGGTGTCTGGTTCTTGCAAGGCGTTCTCGGCTTGGTTTTTGTTGTTGGGGGGGCTTTGTTCCTTGTGGAGTACATGTCGGGCTGTGGCGAGACATATACCGACTCTAAAGGCCGTGTTCACCAAAACGAATGTATGTTTATTCGGTGAAAGATATTACAAATCGGTTATCATACCCTCGTCTAATACATGAGGGTTTTTTTATGAGTAACGCAGTTTCAAAGATTCGAGCAATTTTTTCTGACCACGATGGGCAGATGACTTTGGCAGACATTCGTAATGCGTTGCCTGAATTAAAGTCAAATCAAGTGTCGATGGCTCTGTGCTATTTCATGCGTCAGCGATATATGACGCGAGAACAAATTTCTAATGTGCAGACTTCTGGGCGCAAAAAAGTTTGGCTGTACACATTCCATAAAGTTCGATTACCTCCCACAACAGTATGACCTCAAATCAAATTGGCGAAGTGTGTAGGGACTGCATTTATGCTGAAAAAAAGCAGTTTCATGGTGGATACAATTTCAAGTGTTTTAGGTGTCGTGACAGACTGCTACAAAGCGAGGTCTGTAAGTTAAAGCGTGAAACTCTGGCAAAGATGCTTAGAAAATGGGGGGAAGTGCCGGAGTGGAAAATCGAACCCCATTGTGGTTGCACTAAGTCTTGCAAACGCAGACAATATATGCGAGGTGAATAAATGCCAATTAGTAAAAAATCAGACGGCTGGTATTGGGGGTCGAAAGGTCCGTTCGATACTAAGCAAAAAGCAATTCAAGTGGGTCAGGCGGCTCACGCATCAGGATTTAAAGAGGGCGAAATCATGAATAAAACAATCGGTGTGTTTGTCAGTACTTTGTTGCACTCTGCGACTCTGACTCACCTCATGCACTTTAAAACAACGTCATATTCTGAGCATGTGGCATTGGCTGGCTATTACGACATGATTCCTGATTTAGTAGATCAGTTAGTCGAGTCGATTCAGGGTGCGTATGGCGATATTGTTGACCCATACCCTTCTATGTTTGGCGCTGGCGATGCTCAACCTCTGGCATACATGCTTAGTCTGCAAAAGTATGTGCGCGACTATCGCAACGAGATGCCCGAGGACACAGAGATTCAAAATCAAATCGATGAAATTGCTGACTTGATAAACACGGTCGTTTACAAACTGAAGTTCTTAAAATAAAGTCGACAAGATATGACAAGACCGATAGAGATAAGATATTACAAGACCAAAGATTTAAGCCCCTACGGTAATAACAGCCGTACACACTCTGAGGGGCAAATCGATCAGTTGGTGGCTAGTATTAAAGAGTTCGGGTTTACTAATCCGATTCTGATTGACGAAGGCAATGTCATTATTGCTGGTCACGGACGCCTGGAGGCGGCTAAACAGTTGGGCTTAAGTGAAGTTCCAACTATTATGCTGGCAGACCTTACGGACGAGCAAAAGCAAGCCTACGTCATTGCTGATAACAAACTGGCGCTCAATGCCGGCTGGGACGAAAGTCTATTGCGTATTGAGTTGGAGGGCTTGAAGTCTGTCGGCTTTGATGTGTCTCTAATTGGTTTTAGCAAAGATGAATTGCGCGACCTTTTAGGCGTTGGCGATAGTGAGACTGACGACCTAGAGTATTCCAAAAAGATAAATACCCCGACATATACTCCTAAGGGTGACAAACCTGAGTTCGCTCAGATGGTGGACACTTCTAAGTTCGAATTGATGGCTCATAAAATTTGCGAGTCGACACTAAAAGACGAAGAAAAAGAATTTCTGCTAAATGCGGCTCGTAGGCATATAGTCTTTGACTATCATCAGATTGCTGAGTATTACTGTCACGCCTCTATTGAAATGCAGGAACTAATGGAGGAATCGGCACTCGTTATTATCGACTTCGAAAAGGCTATTGAGAACGGCTACGTTGTTATGTCTAAACAACTCGAGGGAATTTATTTCGATACATACGAGGGTGCTGACGATGATGAAGCATGAGAAGTTCTGTGCATTCATTTTGACTCATGGTCGTGCGGATAGGGTTTACACCTACAAAAGCCTACGAAAAAGCGGATACACGGGGGCGATTGTCCTGCTGGTAGATAACGAGGACAAAACTGTCGAGGACTATCGCAAGACATTTGGCGCCCAAGTTTATGTATTCGACAAGAAATATTGGGCAACACAGACTGACGAGGGTGACAATTTCGATGATAGACGGGCGATTATTTATGCTCGCAATGCCAACTTTTCTATTGCTCAAGAGTTGGGCTACGAGTACTTTATTCAATTGGATGACGATTACACGGATTTCAGGCACAAGAAAAACCACAAAGACGAGTACGTTGATAAAAAAATCTTGAATCTGGACGCTGTCTTTGATGCGATGCTGGAATATTACAAATCAATCCCTGCGCTGTCGATTGCAATGGCTCAAGGCGGAGACTTTGTAGGCGGTAAGATGGGTAATGCGTGGAAAAAGCCTAAACGCAAGGCAATGAACACTTTTATATGTTCGGTGCATAGGCCGTTTAAGTTTTTCGGTAAGGTCAATGACGATGTGACTACATACACGACTCTAGGTTCTCGTGGCCATTTGTTCCTGACGCTAATGAATTTGGCGATTCAGCAAAAACAAACACAGCAGAATAAAGGGGGAATGACTGAGAATTACAAGGACAATGGCACTTATGTGAAGTCGTTCTACAGCGTGATGTTTCACCCATCATCTGTGCGTGTAAGTGTCCTAAATAGTAAGAACTCACGAATTCATCATCAAATTACATGGCGTAATACTGTGCCTCGTATATTGTCCGAAGACTACAAAAAAAGGCAACCTAATGAGTGAGACGCAT
>Ga0247722_10000261_pt1 | contig 34521 bp, 61 predicted proteins | sample MSEWelMarce3H_FC_FD_189094 | JGI IMG/M metagenome (GOLD analysis project Ga0247722, IMG submission 189094) | Subsurface sediment microbial communities from gas well in West Virginia, United States - MSEEL Well Study Marcellus 3H_FC | ecosystem: Environmental > Terrestrial > Deep subsurface >... | reverse complement strand
TCAAGTCAGCACCTCTCAAGTTAGCACCTCTCAAGTCAGCACCTGTCAAGTCAGCACCTGTCAAGTCAGCACCTCTCAAGTTAGCATTTATCAAAGATTCAATTTCCAATAATGTTTTCCCTGTTATCCTATGTTTTATTTTCATGATACAATTAATTTAACGTTGTTTTTCTTAAAGATTGTCATTTCTAAATCGTACTCGACAGAATCCCAATTTATGTTTAAGTCGTCGATTAATACATCTTGTTCAAAAGCTCCGAGTACAATATCATGTCTTGTTGAACTAACATACAAGAACTTTGAAGCATCGACCTTCTGAAGTATCAACGCTAATTTTCTTAGATTTTTTTTCATTGTGTGTTTTGTTTTAGTTATTTACTCTTCTTCTTCTTCATTCTCATCTTGATCATCATCTTGATCAAGGTATTTGTCTAATTGTGCTTCCCAGTATCTATCATAGGGATCACTTCCGTAACATCCTGCCATAATTGTGTTTTGTTTTAGTTAGTAGTCAGAACAGGATTCAAACCTGTATCTCCGTTGGTTGCTACCTGGTATGTTGTACTTATTACACCACCTGACTATCAGCCCAAAGGCTCAACTTGTTTTCTAATACGTCAAAGAATCATGTTACAAATATAATCATTAATAATTAATCCGCAAGTATTTCTTTAAATTTTTCTAAACTTTTTATTAAATAATATTTGAAGCCTTGGTCAATTATTTGTTTCTCAACGTATTGTTGTAAATGAGACTGAACTCCTTTTTCCGCTTTAAATTCAACAAATATCGTTTTACCGTCTTTAAATAGAATTGAATCGGACATTCCACTCATATTGCATTTAATAATTTTCAATGCTATCCATCCTTTGGCTTTAGCATACTTAATACACTTACTTTGTAGTTCTTGTTCGCTCATTAAAATAGTTTTTGTTGTGCTGTATGGTTGTTAATACGTTGCATAGCTTTATCGAAATACTCTTTATCAAGTTCGCAGGCTGTTAAATCAAAGCCGTAATCGTGGCAAGCTATCGCAATACTTCCACTGCCTAAATGCGTATCAAGTATTTTCATATCCGAATTACCCCATTTATCAAGTAATGTTTTGTATAATTTAACAGGTTTTTGCGTTGGGTGTATTTTACCGTTTTCATCCATACCTTGAAAACCAGAGTAAGGCACTTCTAACTTTACAAGAGTTTTGTCGAATGAAGTCCAAGCAAGCTCTCCGTCAGCAAAATCAACTCCTTTAGGCACTTTTTTATCCCAAAATATCCAAGGTTTTGTTAACGGCAAAGGAAAATAATTTCCGCCCCAAATAATTTGGTTTTTTGATACTCTAAACAACTCTTTAAAGTATTCATCACTTGGTATTGAATCATCCCATTTTTTTACTGAATGATTTTTATTTTTGCCTTTTCTTAAACCCATATTCATATTAATAGAAATCCCATAAGGTGGGTCGCAAATCGCTAAATCAAAATAGTTATCAGGATAACGAGCCATAAGCTCCATGTTGTCTTCGTTAGTTATTTTTAACATATTGTTTAAGTGTAAAGTTTTTCTTTTGTGATACTGTCTTATAAATCTTTTCGGTTAACGAATCTTTGCCAAATATAAAAAACACATCGTTTTCTTTTCGGTCTTTCGTCGTTAATCTGTCAATTGACTGAATAAAATTTGTCCCTGAGAAGCCAAACGAGTAAAACACTAAACAATGTGCCTTACTTAAATTGATACCCATAGAGGAACTGTACTGTTGTCCAATATAATGTTTATCCGTTGTATTAAAATCGTTTAAATCACTCGTAGAGTTAGGAAATACTAACTTCAACAACTCAAGCTCCTCAACGTAATAATAGAATATTGCTAACTTTTTACCTTCAAAATAATCTCTAATAAACTCAGCTTTGCGAGTATTAAGAATCATTGATTTACCCGACTCAAATTTAATAGTACCCCCTTCAAGTTGATGAACTTTCTGCATTAACTTTGACCCCGAATCTGCTAATATTACGTTTTCTTTACCCTCAATGATTAAATCTTTCTCTAAACGTTCAATTAAGTTTCTACATAATGTAGGGTAATAGATCACGTGTTCTTTTACTTTGCTTTCAAACCCGCTTTGTTCTTGAGTAAACTTAATAATATACGGTTGTATAACTTCGTCAATCAATGCAATTTTTGCATCGGAATAGTCGTTAATCATTGCATACCCCATGTTCTTCTGTTTCACGTTTACGAATGTTTTTGACCACTTGTAAAAGTTAACGTCTTTGAACGGGGAATAAGAACTCACCCAAAATTGGTGATACATTTGAGAATAACTTTCGCTTGCTGGTGTACCGCTTAAAAATATCATTGGTACACGTGAATATTTAAGTTTAAATTCTTTTACTCGTTTACTTGGTTTTGGGAATGCTCCGAATCTGTGATGCTCATCGTGGATTATTAAATCAAAGTTTCCCTCAATATTAGCCAACTGCTCATCATTTGTAACGGTTAGATTAAACGTATATCCGAAGTTAGTGTAATCGCTTTCAATCGAGCTTATAGCTTTCTTTTTAGTTAAGAACAAAACGTTATTAGCTCCGTATAGTTTAGCAGTTTCTAAAGCGGTTAAAGTTTTACCTGTACGTACTTGCATCATTAGGTAAACTATTCGCTTTTCTTTGAGTATAACATTTGCTTTGTGCGATATCTCAGTTTGGTAATCTCTTAGAATGGGCATTCTTCTACTTTTTTAAATTCGTTATTACTTGTAATCTCAAACCATCTTTGACCATTTGAATTGCCTTCCGTGTATGTCTTACCATAATAAACGCAATACTTCTGAATCCAAATTGTAAAACGTTTAGACTTTAACCAACTTCTAAAATCTTTATGTTCCTGTAAGAAGTTTTCAAAGCAAACACTTTTAATTAGTCTGTTATCTTCTTGTACGTTCCCATCTCCAATCCACTCTAAAAACTCAGAAGACGTTTCATTTATCAATTTTCTATGCTCTAAATTCGTAAAGTCAAATGGTACTAATCCTTTTTCAAGATAAAACTTTTGGCAGTTAATCATAAAATGGTCAAACCTTGCCCACTCATTTTCGTCCCAATCATCAAATAACATATGACCAAACTCGTCTAAAGGTGTATGATTCGCATTAAAATAACTACTCATTTCAACTTCAAATTTCCTGCGTTCAAAAGAACCACCAACCCCTCCAATAGTGTAGTTTGTTGTAATAACTATTTTAGGTGATTTAGTAACAGGTAGCTTGATTGCGTCCTGCCCTTTATATTCTAAGGTTATACCCTCTGTAATTAATGAGAATAAAGATTCAAACTGAAAGTTCTTTTTAACGTCATCAAATACAAGTAATTGTGTATCAACAGGAACCGACTGATAAGGAAATGATTTTGTAAATTCAAACGTTTTACCATCTATTGCGGATACTTTTTTCATTTTACCCAACGCATTCCAAAATAAAGATTTACCCGAACCACCGTTTGGATTGTCAGAAATTGTTTCATCGTTGAATATTATCGCTTTATTGTTTGCACTTGTTTTATAGGAATGCATCAAGTAACCAATAACAGATTTTAAACTTTCGTATTTATTTTTATTTTGTGATGAAGCCAACCAAAGAAATCTTCTGAACTCTGAGTCGTGGTGATCAGCATCTATAAAGTCACGGTCAATTACTTGTTTTTTCCAAACAAAACCTTTTAAGTCTTCATAGTTCAATTTTTGGTAACCATCTTTAAATACTTTGATTACACAATTACGATAGTATAAAATTGCAAAGTCAGAAGCATCTTCTTCAATGTTAAATTTTGCAGTTTCTAACATTGATAAATATTGCGGTGTAAAAGACTTTGTACTACCTGCAACTAAATCAAAAGGCTCTAAACTATCACTACTTAACAATTCGTTTAGTACGTGGTCTTTGATTTGAAACTCTGTTACCTCATCTACAAAATTACCTTCCTTTGTTATGAAAGTAAAAGTCTTTGATTTATCAATTGGAAAATGCTTAAAAAAGTTTTTGTTTTCTAAATAGAATTTAAATTTGTGGTGTGATACTACTAACTTTCCCTCCTCATTGTGACTCCAAAATTTGTTAACGTCAATTTTACTTTTTTGTGCATTTATCTCAGCATCTAATTTCTCATCGCTTAAGTCAGGAAATGATTTTTTAATATAGTCGTTTGTCTTACCAACCAAAATCATATTTGAAATAGTCTTTAATTTTACCTTATCTTCAAACTGTTTTGTCCCAAAGTTAGCGGTATGCTTATAAGCTGAGTTTATTAATGCTAATATTTCTTTACTATCAAAATCCTTTTGCTCATTCGCTAAGATATACCTTTCTGCAATAAATCTTTCAACTCCAAAATCATTAAATGCAAGTGCTAATTTATGGAAGGAATTATTACGATTTACACCGTTATAAGACTTCTTAAACCATACCATTAACCTATTAGCTATTTGGTCTTGGTCTGTTAAAGGAATGTTTGTTACAACTCCTAAAGTACTGTTTATTTCAACAAGTTCAGTTCTTTCAAAGTCAACGTATAAATTAGACTCTAAATTAATATAAATTGTTGGGTCGTATGATTCAAAACATAGTCTTGAAATGTCCTGTCCTGAAGTATCGATTGTATTATCTCCATACTCTTTATTTACCCATTCAAAATGCTTTACAATTGATTTATAGTACTTGTTATATTCATCATTTGATTCTATACAAGGTATTTTAACCAAAGCCTTTAAACCATCTCCAGAAGGACTTATCCAAGTAGAATAAACATAATTGTCTTTTGTTAATTTATCCTTTAACTCTAAAACTAAATCATAGCTTTTAAGTTTGTCAAAATCCAATATACATAAACCACTTGCCTTTTTTAAATTATCCTTTGACCTTGTGGTGAAGGTTCCTGCAAATGTAACAGCAGGTAATTGTAATTTGATTTTAGATTTCTTTTTTGAATCTAATTCTGACCTTACTAATTCAATTGTTTTTTTACTATCTCCATTTCTAATACGGTCTAAGTAAAACAACACGTTTTTTGGTCTCCCTATCGGTGTGTTCTGATATGCATCTTTATATAAGTCTACTAACATGTTATTTGTTTTTTATTTCGTTTTTTAAGATTAAAACTTTGAGTTACGACTTGCAAATTATCCAAACGATTATCAGTTTTGTTATCGTTAATATGGTCTATCACTAATTTATTACCATTTGGCACGTGGTTTAAAAACGCAATACTAACAAGTTGATGAACTGTTATTTGTTTTTTAGTATCTGATTTATATAAAATAACTTTCATATAACCTCTACCATTTTTAGTTGGTCTTAAAATCCTTTCTGTTTTATTCCAAAACGATTTTAAATTACCTAAATTACTAACCTGATACAATCCCTCGTATCCAATTACATCTTTCCAAACTTCTTTTTCTATCATATTTTTTTAAATGCAAAAAGCCATCTTCAAAAGGTGCGTGAGATAACCTTTATCAGATAGCTTTTTAAATAATTTCTTTAGGAAGTTCTCACGCTTCGATATGCAAATATAGTAAATTATTTTAATTAAATACAAATATATTGTAATTTATATTCATTCTAAATAAAATGTATAATTTACGATTCGCACTGGATGTGTTGTGTAATGCGTTGCGTATAAAAGTCTATTTATCAATCTATTATACTCAATAGTACGAATCAAACGCATTTTTTAGCTATTTTTTAAAAAAAAGGGGAAATAAAAAATAAATATTTCGCATAAATAAATAATATAAAATAGTGTAAATATATTATACAATAGGTATTTTTTTGAAAAAGCGTACTATTTGGCATTAACATATTGTTTTGTAGTTATTTAAGTGAGTACAGATTATTTTTAAAAAGTACAGATAATAAAAAAACCGACTTATTAGGTCGGTTTAGTTGGTTATTTCGTATTTATAAAATTTAATACTTTTTTAAATAAATAAGCAAATAAATATGCTTCAGGCTCATCGTTTGTTTTTGACTTTTTAATATTACTATCGATGTAAATAAAGTTTACTAAATGGACTATTTCGTGTGCTATTTGTGGTATGTTATTAGTCTTTAAACAAATGTAATAATCATGTTCAGTTTTCTTGTAACAAAATTCTGCGTGCCTTTCATCTACTTCTATACCTATAATATCATATATTTCTTTCCAACTATCACATTTTATAATAGTTACTTTACCATAAAAAATCGGTAGTTTAAATGTTTTTCTTTTCATCTTTTTTATCTATTATTCTATAAATTAATCTCATCAAATTTACACCTGAAAACATCCCAAGCATAAAATGCACTTTTGTATTTTTAGACCATGTTTACCACTATCAAAATCTTTAAACGGAATTTCTTTTTCATTAAAATCTAATTCCAGTTTTGGAAGTTCCGTAAACATATCTACTGATTCCATAAATTTAGGTGCTAAATCTTTGCGTAATGCAATAAAAAACACTCTTTCACGTCTTTGAGGTACTCCCATTTTAGAAGCGTTTAATAGAAAATGTTGACACGTATAACCTGCTTCGTCAAATGCTTTGTAAATCTCAATAACATACTTTTTAGCTTCACCTAACAATAAGCCTTTTACATTCTCAGCAACTACTACTTTTGGTTGTAACTCTTTTGCTAAATCTATAAAATCAAAGAATAGAGTATCTAAAACTTGTAACTCTTGACCTTCTCTAAATTTCTTTTCTTTTCCCCAATCTTTTTCTCTATTGCCAGCCATTGAAAAACTGCTGCAAGGTGGTGAACCGTCTAAAATATCTAACTCATATAGTTCTTTTGGTAAATCTTTACGTTTCGCAAAAGTTGTAATACTTTCTAAAAATGAATATTTAGGCTTATGGTTTTCTTTATAAACTTCAACCATTTAATGGTCTATATCATTATGTCCTATTACATCAAATCCAGCCAACTTGTACCCCATAGTAGAACCACCACCACAAGCAAAGCAACTAAATACTTTTCCTTTGTCTTTTGTGAAATTTGCTTCACTTAATTTCCAATTGTAGTGCATATTATCTCAAAAAATAAAATTGTTTATTAATACTTTCAAAAAACATTCCCATTACTATTTTTTCTAACTCCATACCATTAAAAAAATACTTGTCATTTTCAACATATGGAACATACCCTTCATAATGAGTATTAAATAATTTACTTATAAATGTTCTTTTTTTAAGATTTTTTAATTGCAATTGATACAAATCCTCTTTTACTTTAATTATTCTATATTCTCTCATTTTAAAACTGTTTTAACATTTGAATATATCCTTCTTCTTCTGCGTATCCTATTTTTTGTAAAAATACATAATAATCGCCTTTAACGTATCTTTTATCCTGCCAAGTCTTGTAATACTCCACACACTCTGAAACGCTCTTAAAACGCATTAATTTACCTTTTAACATAAATCCAAACGCATTGTTGTACTCTCGAAATGCTCTGCTCTTCCCGTTGCCTGTTTCTAATCGATATTGTGCGTAAACAATCTCAGGATGTTTTATCCCTTTGTCCTTGATTTGCTGTAAACTCAATTGACCGATAGATAGCTTGCTCATCATCAGAAAGCTCGTCAAAAGTAGGGGCTTTATAAATGTAATCTTCTTCATTATATGCTTCGTTTTTATGCCCAAAATATAGGCTTGTTATGTACTTTTTACCCTCCCATTTCGCTATTGCGTGACCAACAACTGCAACGGGAACGTTTAAATGTTTAGCGATGTCCAACTGAATCCATCCAGCTTCGAGCATGTTACGTACACGCTCGTAAATGTATTCATAACTCGAAGGGCTTTTCACAATAGCAATTTATTAAAATGTTTTGAAACGGTGCGTCTTGGTCGTAATCGGTAACGTAATACTCACCCGACCCTCCACACGTAATACACTTGTTTATTTCTGCAAACTCATCAAACTGCTCTAATTCCATTGTTGTACAGATGCGGTCTCCTATTTTATCATAAACTAATCCTTCTTGTATGTAAAGACGTTCTTTAAGCTCTTCAAACGATGCGTATACACTATCACTGTCAATCTTTGTAAATTCAACGTCTGATGGCATAATAAGCATATCAACGTTAAATATTTTAGTTATTATCTTTTTCATAGCTTAATCCTGTTAATGTCCAACCTAATAATCCAAATCCAATCCAAACCGCTGTGGATGCATTCCAATATTGATTTACAAATCCAACAATGATAATACAAACCAATGCATACACTAAAATTTTAGCATTTCTCATGTCCCATAATTTTTAAAATGAATAAATAATTTTCTCCTACTACTTTTTGCGTTTCGGTTATTAATTCCTCTGAGTAAGGAATTTTGTAAAAACTGTTACCATACCCCATTTTCTCACGGATTTCGGTAATTTGACTTTCGATTAATTCTGCTGTTTTCATGTGTTTATGTTTTTAATTATGTTACAAATTTAAACATTTATTATTAATACGCAAACTTTTAAGCAAAAAAAAAGCGATTTATTTCTAAACCGCTACAAAACACATTGTAAATATACTAAAATTCTTTCACACAAAGCATTGTTGTAAGTCCATTTTTTTCAAAACTTCCTATTGTTTGATAGTATTTTTCCATATTGTTACATATGAAGCAACCCGCTGACCACTCACCTATTTGTGTTTTGGTAACTTTTGACAATACATTATAGTCCATACCGTGAAAGTTAATACCAAACAGCCCTTTTATAGGTGTTCCAATCTCTTCGCTTTTACCGTCTTTATTTCCGTCACGGTATACAATGATAGGGTTAACCTGTTTTAATGCTCTCATACGTCCCATATGTAGTCCGTATTGCCACACGTCATGATACCACTCATCTGACTTAACAACTGCAGCACCTACCTTGTTATATCTAAGAAAACCACTTTTTAAAATAGGCGCCCCAGGATTAGTTGATCCTGTTAACATCGTGATAAATTTCTCCTCTTCAAAAATATAATGTTTATCATCAGGTACGTTTTCACCATCCTCATTTGAACGAATGCTGTAAATCCATTTGTTTTTTGGAAACCCTTTAAAACCATGAATTGTCTTAGCATGGTTTAACAGTTGTTTATCTGTATAGTTCTTAACGTTGTTCATCGACTGTAAGTTGTGATAATACTCCAGCTACTGAACCAACAGCCACCATGTAAGGCGCAATTGCTAAACTAAAAGGTGGAGCGATTAAAACCGCTCCTATTCCTCCGATTGCTATCCCAACACTTTGGATACGTTTCCAAAAGTTGGGTGTTGGTGCATTCCATCTATTTTTTAATGACTTCAAAACTTCCATCTGTATATAATAATATATGATTACTTGAGTCGCTCCATACAGTTTTTACGACTTTATTGTTTATTATTTGCCCTTCGTAGAACTTACACTTCATGTACAATTGGGTTGTAATCTATTTCGGGCAAGGTTAATAACCACGCATCGCACGGTATTGACTCAGCTTGTTGCAATGTACAACCGTTAACTTCTTCATTTGATATGAACCAATTACCATTGGCATCTAATTGAGGGTTAAATAATTGCCCATCATATCCCCAAACTTTGCCTGTAAGGATATTTTTTTGTTCTAGTGTTAATTGTCTAACTTTCATAATTAAAATGGATAATATTTAGTGTATAATTCTGTTACTTCGGTTGATGTTAATTCTTTATTCCAAAAGTATGTTTCATCCATTTTACCATTGAAATAATATTCAAAACTTGTTGAGTTATATTTTGACACACCTATTGAATTGTAATGTGTAGAAGCATAAATAGGGTCAACAGTAGAAGTATTGCTATTGTTTAATGACCCATTAACATATATTTTAGTTCCTGTCGCTGATTTTCTTGTAACTACAATATGATTCCATGTGTTTGTAGTAAATGAACCAGATGCATTTAATGTTATAAATGAACTTCCCAATACTCGAAATGCCATCCCTGCGTTATCTAAAATTAATTGAAAACCTCTATCATATGATGACTCCCAAGTATAATTACCTATTAAACATTGAAAACCTGAAAGTACACCCGCATTAAACCATAATGAAAAACTAAAATCACCAGCTAACTTTAAAGAATTATTAGGTAAAGAAACATAAGCATTTGTACCATTATACACAAAAGCGTTACCATCCTTCCCTGATGCATACGTTAAACCACCTTGAGCTGTTGCATTGTATGTACTTAAAGAATCATTCGCATTACTTTCAGCTTTATACACGGCAAATAAACTTTCGTTTAATGTCGTTGTAATCATTCCACTACTTGCTATTATTCCGTGACTTGCTAATATCATTTAAGTATTGTTTTAGTTTAATTATGTTTTCTTCCTTTGGTTTATACTCTTTCTTTTTCTTCATAAATACCAATTAGTTAAATAGTTATTATGTTGCGGGTATACGTCACCGTTTGTGTTCGTTGTATACTCAGGAAATAAACTATTGTTTTTACAAATATAGTCTAAAAACCTTTGTGAATACGATTCTGCAATACGTTTTTCTTTCTCTATTAGGTAGTCAACTTCCTCCTTAGATACGATTTCACTATTCTCCGATTGGTGTTTATATATCCCCTTGTTACTAATTGTGTAAGCGCAAAAAGGCAAATATTCAACCATTGTGAAATGAATCAACATCGGCTTTAAATAGGACCTTACAAGGGTTATGTAATTACCCGACAAAGTGTTATTGGTAATATCTGTTTTTATCTTATCCAATAGCTTACTACCCGTGTATTGTTGAATCCAAATATTTTGTGCAACCAATACGAATTGAATCACTTTATCAACGTCTGTATTTGCGTTAAGTGAAGTGTATTCTTGTAGGTCTTTTTTTGATATTAATAGTGCTTCTGCCATGTCTTAAAATTATTTAGGTAAAAATCCCTTATTAGGCATATCAATCGGTCGTGTGTAAACAAGTTTGTTGTTTGTAGGTGCAATTTCACCTTGTTTACGAGTTTGTGACGGTGTAAACTTTTTAGCAAGTGGTGAATTAATGTCCGACTTTCTTAAATAAGTTTCTCTCACCCATTTATGGTGGCAAGCTCCACCTCCCTTATATAACCATATAGAATAATTATCAGCTCCTTTAGGTCCAAATCCTTTGTTTACTGCCTCAGATTCCATTCTGATTATATCTTCCTTACGATAAACTTTATTCGCTTGAGTCATCTTTTTACAGAATAATCTTGAGTCATCAGAAGTATCACCTGTATATCTGTAACGATGTTTAAACATTTTCCCATCTTGTTCTGATGTTGCGTTTGGTCGTGCTGTACCCGTTTTCACAAAGTTTAAAACCTTAGAAAGTGTTGTAGGGTTGTTTAGTTTTTCAAGCTCTGCATCCAACTCATCCTCTAACTCATAATCAACCTCTCTACTATCAACTAATACCCATTCATCTAAATCAATATCCTCCCCATATTTCGCAACGTCTAAATCATCCTGCGCACTCATTTTTACCTCTTGTGCAGGCTGTGGATCATCTCCTTGTAAAGGATTCAACGTTTTAAACTTAAGGTTAAGTGAAACACCATTAAACGAAAGTATCTTTTTAACCATTTCAACTATCATTTGTTGCTTTGGCTTTATTACCATGTTTTCAAACAATATCGCTCCCGTTTTCATCTCGTCAGCATTACTACTAAATCCTGTAGCAACCGATACACCAAACAATAAAGGAGTAGTAACGTTATGTGAACGTAATATTTTAAATGTAGCCTCTTCACTTAAGTAATTGTAGTGACTTGGTGCATCGTTCAAAGGTATTGAATCAACAGTTGTTTTTGTATTCTCGTTTTCGTTAAATGATATTACAACTTTTTTACCTTTTGAACCTGTAAGCTTACTAATTACTTGAGCTGAAATTTCATCCTTCATCTCGTCCGTTGGGGTACCATTGTTAAAATTTACGATACTGGTAGGTGCAAAGGAGTTACTAACCTCATTAATAAGATATTCCGCTATTTTCTCTTCTAACAATGCGTAATCAATACCACCTTGGTAATCTACATTTGAAAAGTATTTCATCCCAGCACTATAAGGCGCTAAATATAAAATCTCTACTTCTTTTTTAGATGTTCCAAAAGCATCAAATCTTTTAGGCACATACTTCTTTGGGTCAGTCCAATTGTCAGAATAGAAATACCCTACAATGTCACCATCTTTGTTACATTTCTCAGGTCTTAATAACTGAATAGGTGTGTGAAAAGCCCTTGTAATAGCCTTATGTCCTTTATCGTAATGAATCTGTAAGGCACATTGACCTAATGCGTACAAATCAAATATAATACGTCTTAAATCATCCTCCTTAAGAATAGATAATAGTTGCGCCCATTCGTTTGGCTTCATTGAACTATCCGTAGCTGTTAAGCCTTGACCATATATTAGTCTACAAATGTTATTTATAACCGCATTATTCGTAGCTGAATTGCTGTATCGGTCGATTAAGAATTGATAGTAGTTATTATCTTCACCATATTCAACCCACTCATTCTTGTTATTCTCAACAATTACAGGCGCTGTATAAGATGATAATTGTATAATATTATTCATAAATTATAAATTCGTTTGTTGTTACCGTTTGAGTAAAGTTCGAGCTTGGATTATCAGTACAGAATACACGTCCGTAAAATCGTATATCGTTTGTTTTTCCAATCTTGCAAATATACGTATGTCCTTCAATTAACGCAAATGTAGCTGTTGCAGTATGGTAATAATCACCCGTTGCATATGTAGTGATATTAATCGTTGTGGTGACGTTTGTTTGTTCGTCTGTTAGAAATATCTTATCCGAGTTCCCCGAACCTTCACGTGGGATAAAATAAACCGTTTGCGGTGATGTGGATGTTGTTAATACTATCATGTAATAGTATAACTAAAAAAGAGTGTTTTTGTTGCAAAAAAAAGAGGGGCTATTAAACCCCTCCGTGTATTAACTTGTTACAATTACTGAAGCTGTTTGTCCTCCTGATGGGTCAATGTCATAATAAAATGAACTTGTACCATTTTCAACGAATTGCGAAGGTAGTAGCTCTTCACCTTGGAATGTCAAGGAATATCCGCTAAAATCACCCAAAGCACCTCCATTATTGATACTTCCTGCTGTTAAATCACAACCTCTCAAAAGTCCAACTAAGAAAAATTGTCCTTCGTTGTTTTCAACTAAAATCCTTGGTTTTGCATATGCTAATGTCTTAACTGCGTTATGCGTTGCAATGTCCTGTTTTTTTAATTTAATAGTCAATGTTTGCCTAAAGAATGTAGTACCATTTTCACGTGATGTAACAATTTCTTGGTCGTAAACATTTTCGTTAGATTTCAATTCAAATTTATAAAGATACTGCACGAAGTTTACATATTCGATAGCCTCACCAAAGTAGTCATCTACTGCATAAACTCCGGGGCTTGTTTCTTTATAAATAAAATTAGCTGTTATATCTTCATTAATGAAGTAAACATTGCGTAACCCTCCAAGGCTGTCCTTGCATGGCTCTATACGTCCTATGGTTAAGTTGCAAGCCATGACTAAGCAGTTACAATTGTAGCGCCTGTGAAACAATCAGATACGATAGTCGCAGCACTTGTAATGTCCGTAAACGGTGCTGGTAAAGCCTCTTCAGCGGTAAATGTTAAAGAATAACCGTTAAAATCACCTAAAGCACCACCATTGTTAATAGAACCCGCTGTCAAATCTGCACCTCTATACAATCCCATCAAAAAGAATTGACCGTTGTTATTTTCAATTAGGACGTGAGGTCGACTATAGGCCAAAAGTTTAATTTCTTTGTGAGTCGTTGCGTCTTGTTTTTTAAGTTTGATTGTTAACGTTTGTCTAAAGAATGTTGTACCCGCTTCACGGCTTGATACGATTTCCTGGTCAAATACGTTTTCGTTTGACTTTAACTCATACTTATATAAGTTATCCACGTTTGTTACTGCTGTTATTAAATCATTTGAGAAAGTAACGTCTGCAGGTAAGATTTGGTAATTAATGAAGTAAACAGCTTTGAGTCCTCCGATTGCCTCTTTACATGCTTCTGCTCTTCCTATTGTTAAATTGCAAGCCATATGTTTATATTTTAAAGTTTAAAAAAAAAGGGGAGGGACTTTTAGCTCCTCCCCCGTGTAACTTATTGGTTATTACTAATTTGCGGAATTCGTGATTCCGTAAGTTACGATATCAGAAACTGAATGATAGTTAACAGCCATTCCAGCACGTAATACGAAACGTACATTTTGGTCACCTAATGTATCAGCAGTATCGATAACTCTGATTTCGTTAGAATCATTTAATAAACCGCAACCAAAAAACAAGTTAGAAGTCTCAGCAGCAATTGCAACGTTAGACGCTAATCCGTTAGCTACGAATAATGGAATACCATCAAAAGTAACATCACCACCATTGTACCAAGTTGTTCCCTTAGCATCAACACCTGCGTTAGATGTAGCAGCAACTGAGAAACCACCTAATGCTCTTACGTAAGCTCTCATAATATTTTGAGAAACGTAGATTTTCAAGTCAGTAGAACCGTACAAAGCAGCCGGAATTGCATCGACAATTTTTCCTAACTCAGCCACAACATTCGCCGATGTAACCGTAGTGGAAGCAATTTCTTGAGCAGTTGGTAAAGCAGCATCAGCAGCTAACAATGTACAAATACCATCGATTTGACCTGCAGTTGCGTTAGCACCTCTCCAAATAGAAACCTCAACAGATGAAGCAACTTTCTCAGTGATGTAAGCTAAGAAGTAATCTACAAAAGATTTAGCTAAAACTTTGTTTGCAGAGAATCCCATCTCTTCCGCCTGCCAAGAACTGATAAAGTCTTTTTTGCACAAAGTCAAATTTACTTGAAATTGCTCTAATGTCAAAGAACGTTCTGTAATAGTTACAGTTGACAATGGGTCAAAATCACACGTTGCGTTTTTCAATAGGTCGTCTGTACCTAATTTAAACATTGTTGTTTTGTAAGCAATGTTAGGAATGATTGTCATACCTCCATTTGCCAATGTGTTACCGCTTAATAAAGCAGCCTTTACCCATAGTTTAGAATCTTGTCCAACGTATGAAGTAGTTAACGATGTAGTTGTAGCCATCTTTGTTTATTTATTTGTTATTGTAAATTGTTTCTAAAATTGAATCACGAATTGAACGTGTTTTGTTTGGTGATAGGTCAAAGTGTTGAATCTCTTCAACGTTCTCAGGATTGAACTGAATTGGTTTAGGCTCTTCAGCTTTGAACTCAACGATGTCCGTTGGTTGCTCTTCCTCTTTTACTTCCAATGCTGCTAACTTTGTTTCAAGCTCTTCAATCTTTGCTTTCATTTCTGCGAAGTGTTGCTCAGTGATTGACACAACTTTTTTCGGTTGCTTTACTTCAACTTCGGGAGTTACATCAGCCTCAACAGGCATCTCTTCCTCTTCAGTTTCTTTTGGCATCTCTTCGATTGAAGCTATCATTCCTTTTTCTTCAACGATAAGTAAACGACCATCTTCAAGCTCGTATTTACCAACTTCCAAAGGCACCGCTTCGCTATCAGGCACTAAAATCATAACACTCGCTCCAGCTTCAAAAGAATCAGCTTCGATTACCGTGTTGCCATCGACTAACTTCATTTGCTCCAACTTAACTTCCATTCCTAAGAATGTCTTGATAGTTTTCAACGCATCTTTTATTTCTTTATTCATAAACGTTTTTCTTTAATAACTTATTTAACCTCTTTCTGTTGTAATTTGTCGTGCCTCAATGGTGTGAGTTACATTACTAATTGTTTGTTGTTCTGTATTTCCAACACCTTGTGACTTACCATCACAACACTCTTTTGAATACGTGCCATCTTTACATTGGCATCCTTTTTTACCTGATTTTCTCATAACATTAATAAATTACCGATTTGATTTGTGAACCTTTTGAACTTTTCAAAGTCTATTTCTTTCTTTTTATCTTTTACAAAGTCTAAGCCTATATAAGCAACAAAGTTGTTGTTCTTAAAATATGGTGCTATTACAATGGATTGAATCCCTTGATTTAACAATGCTATTTTTGTGGCATGCTCTTCAATATCACGAACATCACAATAGTTCATTTTTTCTAACATTATTTGCTGTAAAAACATAGGGTATAAACTAACAGGGATATTCTGTAAGCTTTGAGCTTCTGAACTAATACCATTTGCACACACTTCAAATGTCATTGATTGGTGGTTTCTGTGCGTCCCATCGTAGTATTTAATTGTGTTGTGAAACTGAAATATATAAGCCCTATCTGCATCATATTTTAACATCAACTCGTTAAGCATCTGTTGAATCAAAACATTGTTGTTGATGTCCGCTTTTACCTCGTCACGTTTAACTTTTGTAATAACTACCTCAGTAACTAAAGACTTGTAATAAAAAAGAATGAAGGCAAGTAAGATTATGATTAGCACTATTGTTTTCGTCTTCCTGATTTGCTCTAAAATGTACTTGACTTCATTCATGATTATATAACTTTTATTTGTGATTTTGTTGTAAATTACACGGGTATTTTCACAACATTAAAATTAAAATCTGTTACTCTTATATCTGTTGAAGATGTGTTTCTAACAAATAGCTCTATGTAGTCATTTGCTACCATTTCAAGAACCGCTTGAGTACTTCCTCCATGTTCAACGTTTGCTGTTGCAGTTCTAACTATACCCTCACTTTCGGTTATTATAGTTCCGTTTTTAGCAACACCAATTGAAATAGATTGATTCGTACCCGCACTTCTTACGGTTGCGTTTAACGTTACTAAGAATGAGTTTGTGAATGCTCCGTTATATGTTAGTCTGTTTGTTGTATGTGTGAACTTTGAGTTTGTTCCACTTACGGTTGTTCCGTTTGCTTTTACCCATACGTTCACGTTTGCCACTCCGATAGTTGTATCGGTTGTGTTATTAAGCATATACATGAATCCTTTTGTAGATGTGTTTGTAATACCAACACAATTCACAAATAAAGCTTTGTTATCTGTATAGGCAACACCACTTTGATAAGTGCCACCACCTGAGAAATTAACAGTATCTAAAATATATCGTTCGCTCGATATTGTAGCACTCGCATTTACATTAATACCTGTTTCACCTGACAACACAACAAAAGACGAGTAAATAATTCTAAATCTTCTACTTACTGTCAATGTAGATGGTAATATCAAAGCAGTTGACGTAGTAGCGCAATCAAATAAACAATTACTCATTCCAATCGTTCCAATCGTACCGTCAAATGTTAGGTTTCCACTATTCAAAAACGCACTATCACTCATCACAAAGTTTGTATAATCTTTAATCGTTCCAACCGTTGCGCAATCAGTAAAGTTAACTCCGAACCAATCTAAAGCGGTTGTAGTACCATCACCATCAAGATTTAAGGCTGTACCGTGAGTTATCGTAATATTACGAATAGGCAACGAATAAACCGAAGTTATCAATGCAGTGGATGAACTTAAACCAGTCGATTTTAATATGCAATTCTCAGATGAACCTCCGATTATAGTGCTATTAACACCCCCTACAATTCTATCGCCTGTTAAGTCAATTGTTTTAGTGATAAAATACGTATAATTATCTACTAATGTAATTACACCACTCACAGGTGTTGGCAAGTCTAATTTTGAGAATACAAATACAAACTCATTACCTGCAAGTCCTGTCGATGTTGGAAACAACTCAACTATTGTACTTCCGTAACGTGTGTAATTCAATCCGTTTGTAGTGTCTAAGTATAGTTCACCCTCATAAATATCACTAGCTAACCACGTACCATCTCTATGGTCTGAACTTGTTGGAACGGTTGGAGTTCCTGCACCTTTTTTTATTATTATTCGTTTTGTTATATCACTCATAAATTGTATATGTCTGAATTAATACTCGTACCAACACCGCCTATAACCTTGTAAACGTCTTCATCTGTACCCGTTCCGCCAAATAAAATAGCATTATCTTCATCCTCTAAATAGCTTTTGAATTTTAGCATTGCTATTCTGTTCGGTATTTCGCTATCAATTGGTTGTAAAAATAAAGAGTCACTATCTGCTACGGTAGTGACTGCTTTAAATCTTATGAATGAAGGAGTTATTTTGTTATTAAACTCAGTCATGTTATGCTGTTAAATTACCCGAAACATAAGCCTCACTTGCACTAATAAAAATTAATGTAGCTGTTGCGTATTGGTCAGTTAGTTTTAATTTACCTCCCGAGCTTCTTAACGTTACACCAGCACCTGCTGCGATTGTTGTTTGACCTGCTCCATATTGTGTGATTAAAACTTGTTGGCCTGCTGAAAAAACACTATTCGGAACGGTTAAAGTGTTAGCAGTAGCTTTGTTAATTTCAATAACTTGACCGTTATCAGTGGCTACTAAAGTATAGTCGTCTGTTTTACGATATAAAGTTAGGTCAATTACTTTTTGTTGCGTATACGTTGCCCAACTTGTACCATTCCATCTATAAGTAGTGTTGTTTATAACAGAAGTTACTAAGGTACCAACGGGAGTTGTTGAGTTTTGTAATACATAAGCCCAAAACGTCCCATCCCATTCAATTACCCCTGCATACGTACCACTTGCAAATAGATATCTATCTCCAATCGTTGGTGAAACGGGAACGGTGGTAATCTTATCTAATACAGTAACTGCATAGTCAACACCCACACCCAATTCTTTAATCGAACCATCAGCATGATATTTTAACTTACCATCAATGTAGTGTATCGTTCCGTTTTCTTTTACTATTCCGCTCTCAGACGTGATAACATCAGGTTGCACCCTCCAAGTTGCGTTATTAATAGTTTGCGTAGTGTCAATTTGTGTTACTGGCATAATTATATTTGTTTTAAAAGTTCCTTAATTTCGTTTATTATATCTTCGTGGCTTTCAGCTTCAAGTTGGTCTAACCCGTCAAACTTCCCCTCGATACTAAACCCTTTGAATTTACCGTCTTTGATTTGTTGCCAAACCTCTTCATTGTAAACTTTCATCTTAACAACCCAACTACCTTTAACAGCATTTAATTTGTATAGGTTAGACTTATCAAATTTCTCATCCTCAACAATCCAACTTTCTATTAAGCTAACACCATCAACATTATGGTCATGGTCAACCGTAACGTTATTGTTGTAATTCTTTTTTAAATAGAGTTCTTGCACCTTAGCGATTGTTTCCTCACTAAATGAAATAGTAAACTCTTTGTCTTTAATGCGTCTTAATATCTGTTTATGTGGCACTAATGCAAGTCCCACAACTTCTCTCTTTTCATCGTTGGCAACTTGTAACTCAACACTAATCTCACTTAAGAAAATAAACGTTTCTTCTATGGCAGGGCGGTCGACAAGTGAAATTGCGAAAACCCCTTGGTCATCATCTTTTATTGTTAGCTCTATATTCTGCATATCTTTATAACTTAGAATTGATTAAAATGTTGCATTTCTTACTCTATTACGGTCTAAGGCTTGCGCTGTCGATACTTCACCACTTACTACATAAGCTTTAATAGGTTGTTGTTGCAAAGCTCCTAACTGCATTTGTGGTTGTGCTTGTATAATATCAAAGCTCGGTGTACGTGGTGCGCTTGCAATTGGTGTGTTGCCTCCTCCTGCGTTGTTGCCTCCTTGAAATTGTGTGTTAGCTATCTTTGCAATGTTCAAAGCTCCAATCGTACCAATCAAACCAGCCTCAACAAAATTTAAACCTGTTGCCACTTTACCAAGGTTGCCACCTCCACTTAACGCAGCAGTCACACCTTGAGCAGTGTTCATAATTGCCTGACCAATGTTTACCGCTTTGTTTAATTGAAAAGCTTTCTTTTGGTCCTCTTCATTGCCTTGAGCGAATAAATCCGCAACACCTTGAATAATACTAAAGGAATCATAAGCCATTCTGATTTTTGTATTCTTGGCATCTTCTTCAATTGCTTTCTCTTCTGCCTTTGTCTTTTGTAATTGCGCTAATTTCTTTTCATCAGAATCAATTTGTATTTTCATCAACTCACCAGCATCAGAAATCGCTTTTGCAGTTATCGAATTTGGGTCATCCTCTAACATTTTAGGTTTTAACCTTAATGCTTCAGTATCTTCTTGGAATTTTAAACGTTTATTAAAGTACTCTTCATAGGTTTCAACTTCTTTTTGTAAGTTTTCCTTTAAATCTTTATGAGTTTCTTTAAAACTTTCTTTTTGTTTTGTTAGTGTGGATATGTTAAGCTCTTCTTGTTTTAACTTTATCTCCTCATTTTGGTCTTTTTTAGCCTTTAAAATAGCATTTCTTTGCGCTTGTAAGTCCTTGTACTCTTTATTTAAAGCCTTTGCCCTGTCCCAATCTTCATCCACATAAGCCTCGATATACATATTTCGCTTGTCTTTAAGCAATTTATCAAGCTCTGCAACCGTTCTTTTCTGTACTTCTACACGTTCCTTGTTACCTTTTTTCTCAATGTTCAACAATTCCTGTTCACTCGCACCTCTTGCACGTGCTAAACGTAACTCAGCAGCTGTATTTTTATCTATTTGTTCAGTGTTTCTTTGGTATTTTATGTTAGCTTTATCAATTTCACTATTCAAAGCATTTTGTCGACGCTCTAATTCCTTAGTACCGTCAATCCATTCCATTATTTTAGGTAATAGAAAACCAATAGTAACTACTAAAGCCCCTATTCCAGTAGCAATTAACGCACCTTTTAACGTTGCAAATGCTGCTACAACTTGGTTTTTAACAACCGAAGCTAATTGAATAAACGAATCCTTTGCACCTCCTAAAGCTTGTAAGCCCTCAGCTAAAGCCATAGCACTCTGAACCTTCAAAAGTTGCTCTTCTACTTTCTTACTTTCAACACCAACTAAGCCTAAAGCACCCTGATAAGCAGCGAAGCCACTTGCAACACCTCCCAACGATGAGGATAATGCTTTAAATTTCGCATCGGGGTTAAAGGCATCCGTTAAGGCTTTCGCATCTTCGATTTGGTCTTTTAGTTCCGCTGCTCTTTTCGCTGCATTAGCTGCTTCTTTAGAAGTCACACCGAACTGCTCCGATAACTTAGCTACTTCAGCCTGTGCCTCTCTAAGCTGTGATTTAAGCGAACCTAAATTATTCTTAACCTCTAACTCTATTATTTTCTTTTCTGCCATGTTGTAGCTTGTTTTAAGTATAACTCACGTTTGGCCTGTTTGTAGCTTTCACGCACCGAATTAGTAAGTTTATATTTGCCTTTAGCGATGTCTATAATTTCGCTTTGACCGTAGAAGTCACCCGACTTCAATAATTGTATAATTGTATTAAGCATCTTGGTAAATTGTTGTGTAAAATTCTCCGTTTCGTTCAAAATAAAAAGTTCTTGGAAGTCCTGTTACATTTGCTGTTACCGTGTATGTTATTAATTGGTCTGATGTGTAATCGTAATAATCTGCATTGTTTACTGTCATATTAGCAACTCCATTTAACGTGAAAATTGGAATTTCAACATTTCCACCTGCAGCAGGTTGCACAGGAATATTAATATTAGCTACTGGCCTAAAATCATTGATTAATGACAAATCAACTTCACCACTTGTTAAATTTACTTTCATCTCATTAATTATATATCGTTTGTCACGAATAATTAACCTGTCATTTAGTTTTAAGCTTGTAAGTAATGAAATTGGAAACAATGCTTTAACGTTTGTTAGTCTATTCTTTTGGTTGAATAGATTTTGTAAGTAACTTCCATAATACTTAGAATACAATGAATTGTTAATTGTCACACCATTGAACGCACTTGGCTCTGTTGAAAAATGATTTGAATAAACACTATTGTTATACGTTATTTGATTACATAGCGGTCTGTATTCTGTAATTAAAACCTCACCCGTTCCATCGTCAAAATAAAATGAAGTGCTTTGGTACGAATCTAAATATAGCAATATTGGTTTATTGTCATAGCTTTCAGTTGCTGTGTTTTCATTCAATAAATATGCTTTTGGTGGCTCGTTTGCGTCCGTTATATTTTCTTTTGCGAAGTAAATATTTTCAAACGGAACATCTATTTTATAATCGCCACCATCATAATTAGCGAATGACTCCTTTACATTTCCGAACTCTCTCGTTGCGTTGGTTGTTTCGTTAAAATACTTTTCGTTTAAATAGCTTTCACACTTTTCATAATCAAAAGATATTTCCTTATATAGTTTGTGGCGCTCTATTGTTATTTCATCCGTATCAACATGTTCTGTAATATCTACAATTGCTCCACGTGTATACCAGTCATCCAAAGGCTCTACTTGAAAATTGTCTACTGAAGTAGCATAGCAAGTAAGATTAAACATTTTAAACACACCACTAACAAAGTCACTTATCTTCATATTAGGTGCGTATACCGATGGGTCAATATAAGGATTTGAAAAAGTTACCGTTCCGCTGTTTGCTGTTTCGTTTTGTCTATTGCCCTCCGTACCGTTAATAGGATTGTAGTTTCTGTAATCTAATGTAAAGAATACCGTAGCTGTACCCCCAACAGAAGAACGTGCCTTAAATTCTAATTTATTAGCTCCAATTAATAAAGCAGATGAAAAAACACTCGTTGGACTGCTTGATTTTATCTCAGTTGTTTTTACTACTTGACCATTCAATAATGCGTCTACAAAAACTTTAATTCCTGTAACCCCACTTGTAAAACTTGCTGTTACACCAATACCCGAAGCATTTAACAAATCTATATAAGTAGAATAAAATCTCGCACCTACTATCCCTGTAAATGAAACATCTTCAGATTCACTTAATGCTTGAAACGTTTTTGCATTCTTTAACCATAGAAACAACTCAGTAAATAGCTTTTGATTAAAGAAATTAGAGTTAAATGTCACTCCGAAGTCTGTTTGTATAGCCTCAAAAATACGTTTAACTTTCAAAGCAGGAAATAACTCATCGTAAATAATCGCTCCTCCCGTTGTATCGATGCAAGTACTCGTACCTAACCCATATGTCCAATGTCTTTTTGAGCTAATCAATGGAAATTCTAAGTCGTTTGATACCGTATTTATGATTCGACCTCTAACATTTGAGCCGCTGTAATTCATCCCATATGAACGCAAATCTAAATCCTTTAAAGTCTTATCCCCAAACTTATCTTTAAGGCTTGTTAAATCCCCGTAAAACGTTATTGAATAGCTTTCAACACGTCCCTTAACAACATTGGAACTCTCGATTGATATCTTCCCACTCCTAAATGGTATCGTTCCTATCTCTATAAATGCGTTGCGCTTAATGTTAGGGTTGTTATCTGCGTCAACATCTACATCAGTTTGATAAAAATGATTAAACAATCTATTATTACGTGGTGAAGCAGGAATAGTAAACGACTGAGTGAAATCAGTATAAACTTTTGCAAGGTCTTGAACGTTTTGTATAGAGCTATTAATCTGGATTTCCTCATCGTTAAACAACTCTAACTTTTCATAGTTATCGGTAGTAACTTCAATATATATGTCAACCTTTCTCATTATACAACACTATTAATTAAATCATACGCAAATTCAAACTCCAAACTATAATTAATCTGTTTTGTATTAATAGATTTATTCAGCTCGATTGATTTAGTTTTTAGAATAGCAGGCTTTTCATCTACTAACACCTTTTCACTTAGCATCAATTGTTTTAAATTATCTTTGAAGTCCTCTTCAACCCAACCGCTATTAACTTTAATACTTTGTGTTCCGTTTTGGTTATACGTTGTACGTTGACCACCTGTTAAGCTGTAATTGTACGGTTGCATTAAGTTATAGTCTTTGTTAGTCACTTCGATATTATCGTTTGAAGCCTTAAAGAAAAACTCACGTTGGAACGCACCGTGTTTATTTATGAAGTCAACCTTTACAGGTGTGTATAAACATTCTTCAACAGGGTAAAATGTCCATGTAGCTTGCACTACATTTGAACTATTTATTACCTCAACAATCCAAGGCTCTGTAAATAGACTACTATACGCACGTGGAAAATAATAAAACCCTTGAGTAAGTGATGAACTTAAATATGTAGCTCCTAACTCATCAGTCCATCTAACCTTATCCCCTGTTTGAACGTAAGACAATATCACACCTGGGTTTGAGCCACTATGGAAGTAGTAAGTCTTTTGGTCTAACAAATAATCCCCTCCATTGTAATTAATACCGTCAGCAAAATCACTGTAACCATCGGTTGCTATTTCGTTTATTGTATCAATCAACACACCATCTGCATAACGTTTATATCTTACATAAACTTTATCGTTGTTTAAAGAAGTTGAAGTAAGCGAAGTAATATCTAAATAGTTGTTATGGTCGAAATACTCACGAATAAATGGAGAAATATCGTAATAAGTTGTAGGCTCGTTTGAACTTGGTATTGCTTTACTTAGTGTGTATTGAACACCTGAAAATGTAGGCGTTACACTTAAAGAAAGTTCTAACCTTGTTGTAGTTTGCCCAAACTCATTTATTTCTACTATATACGGTGATCTTGCTCTAATCATTTCGGTTGTTTAATTGAGTAGTTAAATATTTTCTCTAAATCTATTTTTAAGTCGTTCACTAATTCTTGAGGTAAACGTTTATATGCCGCTTCAAAAGGCTTGGTAAAAAACAAAGTTGGTCTTATACCTTTCGCATAAATTGACCGTGTGATAATCCATGCAGTTTGTTCATACGATAAGAACTTACCTGTAGATTTCTTTGTTTCGGGGTCACGTTGTCTAAACTGAAACTTACGTGCCTTAACCCATCGTTGTATTCCTTCAGTCAACCCTCCTTTTGCTCCTGTTCCGCTCCCAAACTTGTATGGTGATTTTGGCGCTCGTGTGTTTGAACGTTTACCCCTTACCCCTTTATCTTGATAGTTACCGTACTCCTCCATCTGAAAGTTTAAGAAGTAACCTTTAGCGTAAACCTTTGCTTCACCTTTCAAAGAGTTGTATAACCTACGTGTGTTGTTGTGACTTCCAAAAGGCGCACGTCCTTTCGTTAAGTTAGTTCGAGCTTGTTTAATTACAGATGCCTTGAACTTATCCAACGCAGCTTGTAAACCTGACTCCCTTAAATCACTTAGCATATTGTCATTTCGTTAGGTGCTAATATGTCAAATGTCATAGTCCAACCTGCAACCGCATCGGTGAAACGGTCCACAAAAGGCTCGCAACTTGCTGTATCGTCTAACACTTCATAGCCAGCATCGTTAATGTCTCCACGTCTTACCCTCTCAAATATCCTGTTTAGTATGCTTAAAGTAGTATTTAACACATCATCCTCATTGTCATTTCCCTTGAATATATCAACCACATCGTCTTTGCTAATATCAACTATACTCATCATAACCAAAGATATATTGTACACCGTTGTATTACCTCTAAATGCTACATCGTTAAATATAATGTGGCACAATGGGTACATGTCTTGTTTCGCATTTGTGATTTTATCCAAACTTCCCTTCGTTACTCTATTCACTAAAGGGTCTGCAAGTATAGAATCATGCAATAATGTAGATAGGTTATAATAGTTTTTCATGTGACTTCTTTAATTGATTAACTTCAATTCTACTTTTTTGTTGTTCGAACGTTAAAAATGTTAAGCACTGATGAAGTCCCAACGCTGTAACCTCGTCAAATCTTCTAATATCTCCTTGAGCGACGTGATAGATTGAGCTATACCATCCCCATTGTTTTGAGAATTGAACATTCTCTGAATATGGGTTTTGTTCTTCATTTTCTCCAAAGAGTGCAGAGTACTGCTTATTAATTCTATTCCTAAAGTCCAAAAAAAAACCGAAGCAGGTAGTACAACGTCTAAGGGTGCATATTTAAGAGCCTCTGAGTAACTTAAATCACCTCGGTAAGGTTCTATTTCATATTTGCCTTTAACGTCTTTTACAATTGGTCTATACATCACCGCAAGTGCTTTGTGTATGTTTTGAAAGTCACCAATGTTTGCCTCTATGTCTATATACTCACCCCAACTTATTTCTTCAATGTCTGGTATAAATCCAAACTCAACATCATTTAATTTAAACCTATGTTTGAACTCAGTCTTTTCGTTAAATATTTTATTGAAGTGTTGCACCAACTCGATAACGGTTGATGCTTTCATCTTAACAACTTCTTTCAATTCAATACCGCAAAATATTTCAATCATTTTTCGAAATACAAACTCTTCATCGTCAAAGTTGTTCAAAATAAGCATGTACTTCTGATACCTATCTAAACTTATTTCGGATAGGTTGGAAGGAATTTCTATTTCAATCTTCATATTAATTCTTCTCCAGTTAGTGCAAAGTATAAATTTTGTAGTTGGTTAACGTACTTTAAAATTAATTTAACTCCATTAAACACAGTGTAAAGATTGTCGTCTGCATCTAAATTAATAATTAAACAATGCTCGTAATCATCTTCAATAAAACGACCGAAAACTTTACTAAATGTAGGTATATCAGATTTTTCTTTTTCAAATCCAAACTTCAATAACCAATCTTCTGTAATTGGAATAGGTTGATAAAAGTCATCCAAAGGGTCATCATATAAATCCAATATTTGTTCTGCTGTAATTTGAGCATACTTTGGCTCTAAAGTATCTTCTTTAAACCAGTTACCAATTCTTAATTCTTCTGCTCTCATTTAGCCACCATTACTTTAGCTCTTACACCTTTCCAATACTTCAAAGAAGCTTCTGCTTTCGCAACTTCATTGTCTATTGACTCAACACATTGAAACTTCCAATTGTCCCCATACTCATCTTTATAAGCATCTACAACTTTAACGCTGCTTTCATTAATCATTTGTCTTAAACTCTTACCTAATTCCATATTTACCTTTGTTTCGTTTTAAACCTATTGTTTCCATTTCGTGATATCTCGCACTATCAATTATGTGATTGAACGAGTCTATTGGCTTATTCAATTTAGCCCCTGTTTTCTTGTCTTTATCCCACGCATATTTACGTAATTCATTCACCAAATTTAGTGATTTACTTGTTACCAAATAACTTTCTTCTTGCATTATTTGTATACCAAAATTAATACTATCAGACCCTTTGGTAACACCGTACGCATTCACTCCGTACATTCTTAACTCTGCTATTGATTTTGGCTCTGCTGAGTCACAATAACAAGGTAATTTTGTATTAATATACTTTGCTATTTGCGAATTGCTTAACCCCTTGTTATAGCATATCTCATTTAATATCCTTTGGTCATTGTACTTGTATACTTCTACTATTGCAGTAGGATCATTGGTATACCCAAAGTCAAGCCCATATCCTATCAATCGAGCTTCGTCTGGTATAGTATCAATAGTTTTCCAATTATTGAATATGACACCTTCTAAATTCCCTATTTGACCTAACCCATAAACATTATACCAATTCTGCCAATAGCTTGATGTATTAGCTTTTTCTTTTGCCTTTAAGATGAAGTTTAACGCACTTTCTGGACATGCTTCATTGTCTTGATAGGTTACCGTAATAAAATCAACGTCACTATCATTTTGCAACTCTGAATGAAACCAAAACTCATTAACTGGATTCCAATCTAAATACACACCTTTCTTTGTTCTTGATGCTAACTCGGTGTAAGCGTGAAATGTCATGTTGTTGGCTTCGTTCATATATAAATAGTCACGTCTTGCACCTCTTAACTTAGCATCGTTATCAGCACTGAAGAACTCTATTTGTGAACCATTCGCAAAGTTATATTTAAAATCTGTTGCATTCCATCGAGCATCTACAAAACGTCCTGTTTCAATCATTATCTTTTTAAAGTCTTTCATTGCTCCACGTTTCAAATGTGGTATACTTTCAGCAACAATTGAAATCTCAGTCAATGGATTCTTAGCAGCTATATCAATCAAAACAGGAAGGACACCAAAAGTCTTACCTGCTGATGTCCCCCCTTGAATACCCTTAACAAATTTAGTTAAGCCCTTAATTTTATTTATAACTGTTGTTCTTACAAACATTAATCAGGAAATAAAGGTTGTTCAGATATTATTGTTGTTTCTTGCTTCTCTGTAAGTCCGTTAAGTCTCTGAGTAATAGACGCATTATATTGTCCTACCATTCCCCCCTCGATTTGGTCTGCTTGTCTTTCCATCCTTATATGCGAACAGATGGCAATATAATCATTATATAATTTATCTTGATTATCAAAATACTGGCCTATTGTCCATCCATATTTCTGCTTAACATATACCTCAAATCTTTGTTGTGTTAGAGGTATTTCGTGAGGCACAGGAACTAAGCTACCGTTTCGGTCTAATTGATAAATTAACCTTGGATTCGTTTTTACGTGCGCTTTGTATTCGTCCCAAAGCTCTAATAATTTCTCAGGTGTTTCTATGTATTTATTTTTCCCCATTATCTATTAAATAAAAATAGGCAGTCCAAAAAATCAAACTACCTAATGTTATAAATCCAACAAACTTCGCTATTGTAATCATCCTAATAACGCACCTTTGTCTTCATAAGCATTGTACACTTGTTTCATCTTACGCAACATTTCGTTAAGACAAGAAGCACATGAAGTTGGTTGCTCGTTTGTTTTAAACACTCGGTTGTAAACTTTTAGAAACTCTAATTGTTCGCTTGGTCTAACCTTTACAACCATTTTAGGAAGTAAGTTAGTAAGTGTTCCGTGTTCTTCTTCTGTAAGACACTCAGGTGTTTTGTAAGGAAATAGTTTGTTTAGTTTCGCTTGTCTTTCTTTGCACCCACAATCTTCTCCTGCAATAAAGTTAACAAGTTTATCTATCCCTGTTGCCTCTGTGAATTTAGCTACTGTATCGCCAAATCCTTTTGATACTCTTTTTGCCATATCTTTAATTTTCTTTTACATTTTTTAATTGTGTGAAAAATCGAGGTGAGACTAATCGTAGTTTCCTTTTCTATTTCACGCATTGATTTTCCGCTTCGCAAATATAGTAAGAATAATTGTTGGTCAAACCACTCCCATTTCTTTATTTCATTTTCAACACTCTGATAGTATAACTCTATTTCGTATGTTTTGTTGTTTTCATCTTCGGATAGGTCAACAAGTAGGTCTATGTCAACCATTGAAATCTCACGTTTGCAGTAGTCAAAAAAGATGTTACGCAGCATTATCCAAATGAACGACTTTGTTATTACTTGACCTTTACCGTACTTGTGAAAACGTATATACATATCTTGAACAATGTCCTCTGCATCTGTCTTTGCTCCGAACCTTTTTACTATTCGTACCCATTCATCGTGGTACTGCGCAACTTCTTTTAAATCCATGTGTATAAACAAAAATACCCTTACACCAATTGATGCAAGGGTAGTAAACTATTCTTTTATGCAAACTCTAAATTTTCAACTTGTACTTTAGATAAAAGCAATAAATTATTAGGAAAAAACCCATAAAAACAATACTTTCCATCTAACATGAATCCTGCGTATTTAATTGTTTCACCTTTATACTTATACATAACTATTCTTTAATAAATGTTCCGTTTTCGGTTTTTCCTTTTCGGTATTCAATAACTTTAAAGGCACGTTTTGCGCAATCTTCAAGTGAGTAGCCCATTTGATTAGCTAATATAACTAAAGTTATGTAAGTATCACCTAATCCATCGATTGTAGCTGCTATATCTTTCTTTAGTATTGATGCTGATGTCTCCCCAATTTCCTCCATTACCTTTGCAAGTTGTTGAAACTTATTGTCTGGGTTGTCTAAGTTACGAGCCTTGGCCCAATTAATTATTTCTCTTTCCATTCCTTTAAATATAAATCAATTAAAAACTTTGTCTTCTCTAAATCCTGTACAAAGTTACCTTTTTTTCTGCATCTTACCAGGCGTTTAACTAAATCAAATTCGTATGCGTTTAAGTCATGGTCTTCTGCAAACTTATACAAGCTACCTTTCTCATTATTGTAATAGCTTGGTGCGTTGTCGGTCACTACCTCAAAATGATGAGCCTCGGCATAAACTCCGCACTCTCTGCCTGAATCACTTGTTATTTTAAACGCACCATCTTTATAAACACTTAACACTTCATAGATTTTATTTATTGTATGTTCAGGGAACCTATCGTATAAACACTTTACTTTATCACCTTTTTTTACTTTTATTTCTTCTTCTACTACTTCAAAGTAGTTTTCGATAGTGTCAAACGGAACTTCCTGCCCTTTGTCATTCATAATCCAAATATAGCTATTATCTTTTTTAATCACATCGTAAACTTTGCCAAAAGTAAAACTCGCAAAGTGTTTTTCTATACATCTTAGTTTCATAATTTAATATTTTATAATTAATATACGCATTGCGTGTATATGCGTGTTATAACCAATATTACCTACTAACGTAAATATCGGCTTCAGGATATTCTTTACACGCTTCTAAATACTTTTCTACAAATGGAACAAAATGTTCGTACATTCCCCATCCATTTGGAGAGTTAAATTGTTCAAAATATTCAGGTTTAGATTTTAATTCTGCTAATCCTTTTTCAAGCAATTCAATAATATCTTTTGCTTTATACTTCTCAATTTCTTCAGGTCGCCAAAGTGCATAATAAATTCCTGCTTTATCTGCCATTTCTCCTAAATTATGCGTAATGTTTGCATCATAAACGCAATCTTCTTTTTCTTCTAATGTTTTACCACTATCAAAACTAATGTGATATTTTCTGTATAAACTTACATCTAAACTCATAATAAATACTGGTTATAACAACTACTACAAGCAATAGCTTCAATAGTCATTAGGTTAATAATATTTTGTGTTTGCATTGTTCAGGCAAACTCCGATGATTTGACTTACTTGGTCGCTACTGCTTGTAGTAGCAAACGTTATAAACCAAATGCTTTTAATGACTCTGCAAAGTTACCATTTTCTTTTAACAGTCGTAACATTTCTGAAACAACTTCACGTGTCTCTTGTTGTGCATCTGACTTAAGACGTTGTTTGCATAATCGAATGAATGAATATAAACTGCCTGTCCAAATCATCGTTGTATTTAAGTTCAAAGGTAATATAGTTCGTGCCTGTTCTTTGCTTACACCTAAATCAATTAGTTTTTTATAAGCATTTTGGCAAAACTCTTTTACTTCATATTCAATAACGTTACAAGCTTCTTGACCATAAAAGTCTAAAGGCTCTGCACTACCTTGTTTGCTATCTTTCGATTGTGTTCTCCACTCACTGATTAAGCTATAAGTATCGGAAAAATCACAATACCGACCACTTATCGAGTTATACTCGACACCTGCCTGCGTCTTAACTAATTGACGTTCAACATATACGGGGACTTGTAGTCTAAACTGCACTTTTGCGTGAGCGAAACAGCTCCAATGATTGTGTCTCGCTAAATAGCTTAATAGCCTTAAATTTTGTTCTGGTGAATAATTATCTGCTTTTTTATCGAATGATACCCTTGCGATATCACAAACTGATAAATCATCTCCCCAAACCGATAGTAACTCTGCTTTCATAATGTTCTTTATTTTAATTAACTAACTACCGCAAAAAAGACAAGATCCGTCTTCATCTTCATCCGCTTCGGGATTGGTTTCTATTTCGGGATTAAGTTGTTTCTTCAACTCATAAATTTTTTGCATCAAATCCCCATCGGCAAATAAATCACCTGTTAACATTCCTTTTAACTCTTCAATTTGTTCTTTAATTTCCATCGTTATCCTTATTATAAAATACTTTTCTAATTAATCTACCTACGTTAATAACGCCTACACGATTCTCTCTGAACTTCCATCTGCAAATGTCAAACTCAATCGCTATCATCCATCGGTTGCGGTTCTTGTTGTCCTTTTTCATAGTTTTAATAGTTCTTCTTTAACTTCTAATAAATACATTGTTTTATCAAATCTTTCACTTAAATCACCTGTGATAAATTCACGTGAAAATTCAACTGCAATTAATGCGCATTGTATTGCCATTTCTTTTCTTATAGCTCTATGAATTACTGGCTTGATTTGCTTCATTCCTTTGTCAACATACATCATAAACAATTCTTCTGATTTTTCTTTCGGTGTCATTGTATCTGTACTTTAATGTTTTCTTTGAACTCGTCAATCTGTTTGATAATGTTGCTATAAGTCTGAGCCATTGTCTCATTGTTGTTCTCTACAAACGTATTGGCAAACCTTTCAACTCCATTGATGAACTGATTTATAGTGCGTTTTATTTCGTGTTTGTGAAACATATTGTCGCTTACATCATCTAAAGAGTGTAGTGCAGATTGACAAAGCATCATCGCTCTTGCAACGTGACTGTAGTATTCAATCGCCTGTCGGCGCTTAGCCTCACTTAAATCAGCAAGGCTTTTAACGTCTTTCTTCATTTTAATCTAATATTTTAATTCTTTTCATTAATCTGTACGGAACATTTCCTTTTGTAAAATATGGAACAGATAATTTAGGTTCGTAACGAATAAACTCTTTTAAAATCCAAGTTCTATCTTCTCCATCAGAAACCAAACACAACTCCCCAACTTCAGGCAATATAATTGGTCTTTCTTGACTAAACCCTTGCAATGTATATTCTGTGAATGAAAGCAACTTATCATCTTTTTCAAGAAATTGAGCTGATTTAGTAAACTCCACTCTCATAAGAAATTGAGTATAATCAGTTACAATACCCCATCCTTGTTTGTAATGAAATACTTTATCTCCTACTTTAAACATAACTAAAATGGTTCTGTTGATTCAACTTTATTTACTCTCCACGCATCTATTGACGTGAAATACTTGCCTTGCCACTCGTTGGTTTTAAATTTAAATAACACTTCAACTTCTTGGTCAACCTTGTTGTACTGTAAGAACTTATCTACTTTTTCAGTTCCAAAGATTCCAAACTTTACAGCTTGATGGTATTGACCATTTGTCTCTGTTACTACAAACTCTATTTTTTTGTTTGCTCCTACTTCAATCACTTCTAAAATACTTGTAATCTCACCTACAAACTTCATTTCGTTTTTCATCTTCTTTTATTTTATTGTTTGCTATTTTAAATGCTTCCTTTACGCATTCTGTTACACTATACTTTTTCTTCTGATACTTTAAACGCATCCTTATCTCATCGATAGGTATATCGCTAAAATCAACGATTGATTTTCTCATGTATTTGGTTTATGTATTGTTGATAATATTCAATTGCGGCTGCTGAGCGCTCTAACATAAGCTCTTCAAGTTGATAGTCACGTTCAATGGTTAACATCGTTACAAGGCTTTGAATCGGTGTATCTCGAACTCTGTGTAGTTCTTCGCTTTCGTGCCCTATTAAGTCGCTTGGTGTATCGACCATGCAGTAAGCAAGTGCAGCACGTTCTACATTATACAAAAACATATAACCCCTTAACTGATACTCATAATCTTTGATGTTAATATCGCTTGGTGTTGCGGGAAATGTATCAAAGCTCCACGATGTTTTAATGTCGATTATTAACTCAGGGGTGTAGATGTCGCATTCACCTGTTAGCAACTCGGTTGTTTTACGTTCCGTGTTCTTTTCGTAGTTAGTAAATAGAACATCGTTAAGTAGTTCAATCGATTGCTCTTCGCATTGTATCCCTTTAGTAACGTACTTGTTATTTAACTCAGTAGTATAACCGAAGTAATCTTGCTTAGCAATTGACTTGATGTATGACTTTGCTGTTTCGGATAAACCCCCGTCTTTTGAACGGGAGCTAACCATAATTTTCGGTAGTGATGAACATCTGATCAGCATAATTCCAATTGTTTAGTAGTTAATTCAAACTTTTCTTTTAGCTTTTCCATTGTGTACTCACCTTTCTTAATCTTTTCAAGTGCAGCCGCTAACCTATCGTCTGATATTGTTTCTTTCTTCTTTGGTGTTGGTGCTTTAGAGTCTGGGTCTGATTCTGTTTCGTCAATTAAAAACAAACCATTCAAAGCATATTTACGTGCGTAACTTGATGCCGTCCCTGTTGTCTGTTCTGACGACATACCTTTGTGTTCTCCCATTTCAGCAAAACCAGCCACTTCTACTGTTTGGCCTTGAACTGTTAAATAAGCGGTTGCCTTTAAGAATAACTTATTGCCTATCTCAACAATTGAATCAGAAATAAATAATAAAGCCTCGTATTTATCTAACAAGGGTTTTACCGATTCTAATATTTGTTCAGCACTTCTATACTTGTACTTTCCAAATGCGTTGAACGAACCTTTCGGACATTTCAACTCTGCCTGTATTTTAGTTAAATTTTTCATTTTTGTAGTGTTATTAAGTAATGTTTGCAAGCGTTATAAACTGCTTCTATACGTTTAAAATCATCGGTGTTTCTTTCGGTTTCAAAAACTTCATCAGAATTAAAAAATAAATCCCAATCTCCAATTGTTTTAACTTTACAGCCTATTCTTATTTTATCTCCCTGAATGCCATGTGTCCATTTGCAAAAAATAGGCAAGTCAGCATCTGTCAAGTAAGCACCTCTCAAGTTAGCACCTATCAAGTTAGCACCTCTCAAGTCAGCA
>Ga0247722_10000260_pt1 | contig 34522 bp, 30 predicted proteins | sample MSEWelMarce3H_FC_FD_189094 | JGI IMG/M metagenome (GOLD analysis project Ga0247722, IMG submission 189094) | Subsurface sediment microbial communities from gas well in West Virginia, United States - MSEEL Well Study Marcellus 3H_FC | ecosystem: Environmental > Terrestrial > Deep subsurface >... | reverse complement strand
TCTTTAAATAATATAACAAATCATATAGTAATATCATGGGTATATGATAATTATGATAATACACTTACATTTGCATCATCCAATTATATCAAGTGTAAAATATCATGGTTATCTTGTATCATTAATATTGACGATAATAAATATGAAATAGATGATTTTATTGAAAAGTTGTCTATTAATATAGATAGAGATCTTCCTACATTGCGTATATTATTTATGTCTTGGTGTGCATATAAAAAACAATGGTTTAATACAGATAATATTACATTTAGCGTAATTGATCATATGGGAAATGATATGATTCTGAATTTGAACGACGAATTTATTATTAAAAATAATAAATTATATAATAAAAATTGAATTAAATATCGACTTAAAGACTGTATATCGCATAATAGCTAATATGACATCTCCAGCCGATATTTCCAAGAATTCTCTTATACCTACTGGGCCATGGACTATGTATTTCCATTCTCCAGAAGAAACAAAATGGACACTTAATACGTTTGTAAGTCTTGGTCCTATGAAAACATGGAATGACTTTTGGAATATTATGGAAGCGCTCAATATTGAATATTTATCAGATGGAATGTTCTTTATGATGAGGGATCCTTCGCCACCTCTTTGGGAAAGTTCTCAAAATATCAGAGGTGGATGTTATTCCTTTCGTTATCCCAAAAAAGAAGCACATGATGCATATTTGGATTTCATTATTGGTGCAATGCTCGGATCTGTTACATCTCCAGAGAATCGTATTAACGGTATTACTATAAGTCCTAAACGTGGATTTAATATTATCAAACTTTGGAATACAGATGCCCAAAAGTTTTACAGTCCGTCAGATATTAATATTCCCAGTAATAATGAAGTTATATATACCCCGTTTGTTCAAAAGAAGATGTAATAAAAAAAATTCCCCTCCATTTATACTTTTTGTGCCCTCCCTGTTTCTGTTTTTTGCTTCTGCGGAGCTAAAACCAGGCGCACTTCTCCCAAATTTGCAACCATATATTTAAGAACCAGCGGATAATCATTTTTAAGATGGATTTGCGTACTAGTGCACAAATTCGTACATTTCGTAAAAAGAACTAAATATTTAAGTTCAAATATACCTTGTACAATTTCACTCGTATTACGTTCTACTTCAATTCCACTTTGATTATTTGACATTATCACCGTTTCACCATCTACGAAATCTCCTACACATCTGAAAATTAGATCTGAATTTGAACTCGTAATTTCTAACTTTTCTGCTAGTGCATTAAAATCACGGCATATTTTCTGAAAATCAGTTGATGGCATATTAATAATAGATGTAAATGATATATTTGGAAATTCAATATGCTCCACATTTGTATCGAACAATTTCATCATCCATGTATTAATCGTTCTTTTTTCTGCATTTTCTGCACGAATTCCCAATTTATTTGGATTATTTGCGGGCAAGAAAAGAGTCAAGCTATCATTATTACTTAATGTCTTGATAAGCTTGAAAAGATAAATCATATTGATACCGAGAACATATTTCGCGGGACAATAAAAATATTCGAACTTTTCTGCATTGAGCCGCAAATATGTTAATACGGTATGTGTTTCGTCAACATCAATCACTTTAATACCGGTCGAATCAAATTCCAAGTTTGCTTCTGTTAGAATCTCTTTGAGAGCTTCAATTAATGTTCGAAAAGCTGCGGATTGTACAGTACGGATTTCAAAAAGATTACCATTCGCGTTTGAACGGACAGACACACTCATTGTGTTTAATTCGCTCTGATTGCTTTAGACTAGTATTTTTTGTATTTTCTCCGGTTGTCCGGAATTGGATGTATTATTGATCTAGACGCATTTTTAACGTTTCCCTTTTTTGCCCTTTTTGCGAGTCATCAACTTGTAACCAGCAAACAATGCAATAGGAACGATATATTTTGATACGGCTCCTACAAATCCCCCCATAACGGATGGAACAAACCCTCCTTTTGTTCTTCTGGTCCTTCTGAACCTTTTCGTCCTTTTGGTTCTTTTCGTCCGTCTACCTCCAACAGAAAGTCTATCACGTACAACATTTGAATATGAATCATTTAGATTCTTGCCAGCTGATGCAGAAAATGATGATATCGAATCAAAAAATTGCGACGGTAAATTTGTTGCCATTCTTATTATTGCTTTTTTTTTAATTTCTCGGAAAATCAAGACCTCTTTCTACAATATTAATTTTATGGGATGCTGGTTCAAATGTATCTAAAATTACATCAATTGCTTTCTGTGTATTAAATGGGCAACAACTAAAAATATCTACAAAACAGTAATTCTTTTCTTCAAATGAATGAATGGAAATATGACTTTCTGCGATAATAACAATGCCTGTAATGCCTTTATCTTCTGGGACTAATCCACTATATGGAAATACATATGGCTGTGTGATCTTAGTCATTCCTATTTTTTCAGGCAATGTATTTAATAAATCAAAGTGGAGTTGCAAATTTCGGAGCTTCTCTATATTACACCCTGACAAGTCGAGAGTAATATGAGGTCCAAATACCATTTTATATTAATATTAATCGTATCGTTTAAGTTATAAAAAATTTGATTATCAGATTGCCAATTTAAAGAATGTAACAACTACAAAAACAATGCGCAAATATCAGAAACATACGCACCACCAACATATTCTGGAACTTCCAGATACATATGTTGGTAGTACGAAAACGAACGAGGAAACTCGATGGATCTTTGACTCCACGTCCAATAAAATGGTGTGGCGAAAATTCCAATTCAATCCAGGACTTTACAAAATCTTCGATGAAATCATTGTAAATGCACGTGATGAATTTATACGCTCCACGACAACTGCTGGTATGACACCGATTAAACATATTGATATAAATGTTCATTCATTGAATGGAGATACAACTATTTCCGTTGAAAATGATGGTGATGGCATTCCTATCCAAGAAGATCCTGAAACGGGTGTCATGATTCCTGAACTCATTTTCGGACATTTATTGACCTCAAGTAACTACGATAAAGGGGAAGAAAAGATTGTAGGGGGTAAAAATGGGTACGGGAGCAAATGTTTTCGTTTTGATACTAGAGTTCTACTTTGGACGTCCGAAATAAAAACAGTTGATAAAATTAAAATTGGAGACATCCTGATTGGCGATGATGGACTTCCTCGCACGGTTCTTAATACCATTCGCGGCAAAGGTCAAATGTATGAAGTACAACAGGCTCATGGTCTACCCTATACTGTAAATGATGAACATATTCTAACATTACACATGCCTGACCATAAAGTTATATTTTGGAATACACATAAAAATGGCTGGTCTGTTGTTTGGTGGGATCATGAAAATAAGAAAATTGGACATAAATACATAAACAGTGCTATTAAAATAAAATGTCCTGAATGCAACATAGAATTACATAGCCATCTTAAAAGACACTATAGACGAATGCATCCTAATACAGAAGTTCCAAAAACTGCTCGCAATTCTCCCATCAAACGGCCTGTCGAATCGGAAGACAATCGTCTGAATCGTAAAAAATTAGAAGAATTTTGCGAAAATATTCCAGACAATAACGTATTTGATATAAGCATCAAAGAATATATGGCTCTTAATGAAACTACTAAAAAGAGATTGGCTGGTGTTCGAGGTAAATGTGTACAATGGCCTCGGCAATGTGTTGAACTGGATCCATATATGCTTGGTCTTTGGCTAGGAGATGGATGTCAAACAGGATATAGATATGCTTGTTATGGAGAGAAAGATCCTCAGATTATTGAATACATTGAAGATTGGTGTAAAGAGAATGATGCAACATTAAAGAAAACTGGGAAATATGATTATAATTTCAGTTGTACAAGCAATAAAGGGAAAAAGGGTTGTGCACCTCTTAAGAAACAACTTGAAGAATACAATTTAATCAAGAATAAACACATCCCTAGAGAATATTTAATGAATGATCGTGAAACACGATTGGCAGTTCTAGCTGGTATAATTGACACAGATGGACATGTATCAAGAAATGGAACTCGTATTACAATAACACAAGGTTTAAATCATACACAGTTGGCAAATGACATTGTGTATCTGGCTCGTTCATTAGGATTTGCTTGTCATACGACCATTAAAAATACGACTTGGACACATAATGGCGAAAAGAAAGAAGGAGAAGCTCATAATATGAATATTTCAGGAATGGGCTTAGAAGATATTCCTACACTTTTACCACGCAAAAAATGTGCGTCTACTATTGATAAAAATACATCAAAGAGTACTGGATTCTTAACCATTCGTGACGCAGGAATAGATGATTTTGTCGGTATTAAAATTAATGGAAATGAACGCTTTCTGATTAATGATTTTACAGTCACTCATAATTGTACAAATATTTTAAGTGACAAATTCACAGTCGACATTAAACATCCCACCACAGGCAAGTGCTATTCTCAAACCTGGTCCGACAACATGTATAAAGTGGAAAAACCCAGCATCAAAAAGTATGCAGGTTCAAAAGGCTTAGTCAAAGTCACTTTCACACCTGATAAAAATCGGTTTGCAGGAGCATTTCAAGAATCAGGAATCATTGATGACATGATTTCAGTCTTTCACACACGAACCGTTGAACTTGCTTCACTTGTCGGCAAAGATGTAAAAGTCACTTGGAATGGAACTGTTGTGTTGAATAACAATTTTGAGAAATTCATCAAATTATTCTTACGTGATGGAATGACTGGATTTGCCTATGAAGAATGTGGACCTCGTTGGCAAGTCGGTGTTATTTTAGCTCGACACTTGTACTCAGACGAAGAGGAACTTCCTGAAGACAAACATATATCATTTGCAAATGGAATCAATACGAAAAAGGGAGGGAAACACGTGGAAACCGTGACTCGAAAAGTTCTATCCGATTTCTGTGAAATTGCAAAAACGAAAAAAGTGGATATCAAGCCAGGGCAACTCAAAAATTCCGTGGTGTTATTTATTAATTCGACCATTGTGAATCCGAGCTTTGACAGCCAAAGTAAAGAGTTTCTTACCACACCTGCATCTGAATTTGGATCTCGTGCCGATTATAGTGGAAAACTAGTCCAAAACTTGGTAAAACTGGGATTATTGGACGAAGCCAAACACATTTTGGAAGCAAAATCATTGCGTGATGTGAAAAAGACCGATGGTAAAAAGCGCTCTACCATTCGTGGTATTACTAAATTGGAAGATGCGCTCTTTGCAGGGACTCCGAAATCAAATCTATGCACTCTCATATTAACAGAAGGAGATTCAGCAGCCACTTCTGCCATTTCGGGCTTGAAAGAAGTCGGTCGTGAAAAATGGGGGGTATTTCCTCTTCGAGGTAAACTACTCAATGTGCGTGATATTACCATTCAGAAATTCAATGCAAATGAAGAACTCACTGCCATTAAAAAGATCTTAGGATTAGAACAAGGAAAAGTCTATAAAAATGTTTCGGAATTACGTTATGGTCGTGTCATGGTGATGGCTGATCAAGATCACGATGGTTCCCATATTAAAGGCTTGTTAATGAATTTATTTCATGCAGAATGGCCTGGACTCTTGAAATCTGGATTCTTATGTACTTTATTAACTCCTATTTTGAAAGCCCTTAAAGGTAAATCCACCGTTTCATTCTATTCGATTCCTGAGTTTAACGCATGGAAAGAAAAGAACTCATTGACGGGCTGGAAGATTAAATATTATAAAGGGTTGGGTACGAGTACACCCGCAGAAGCCCGTGAATGGTTCAAAGACTTGCATGAAATTCAGTATATATGGGATGAGAAAACGGATGAATCGATTAATATGGCATTTAACAAAAAGCAGGCCGATGATCGCAAGAAATGGCTGAGTCGATATGATCCAACTCGAATGCTCATTCCATTGGAAGGTAAAGCTCCATATACTCAGTTTGTCAACAACGAACTCATACACTTCTCCAATGCAGATAATATTCGATCCTTGCCTCACTTGATTGACGGCTTGAAACCATCCCAGCGCAAGATCCTGTATAGTTGTTTTAAGCGTAACTTGAAAGATGAGATTCGAGTAGCACAACTCGCTGGTTATGTCTCAGAACATGCTGCGTATCATCATGGGGAAGCCTCGCTCATGAGTACCATTGTTGGAATGTGTCAAACCTTTGTAGGGTCCAACAATATTAATGTACTTAGACCTGTGGGGCAAATGGGATCTCGTTTATTGGGCGGAGCCGATGCTGCTTCTCCACGTTACATTCACACCTATTTGGAAGATATTACTTGGAAAATCTTCAGAAAAGAAGACGCGTGTTTATTAAAACATATTGATGATGATGGAGATTTGGTAGAGCCCGAATACTACTTGCCTGTAGTACCTTTACTTGCAATCAATGGTTCGGTAGGAATTGGTACAGGTTATTCTACCAATATTCCTCCGCATAATCCACAGGATGTTATTACACTGTTGCGTCATCGATTAACTGGAGAAATTGAGACTCTTGAGGATAGACCATTTGATCCTTGGTGGTGGGGATTTAAAGGTAAAACAATTCGCAGTGATGACAATACGTGGATTACAAAAGGTATTTATGAATGCGATGAAAATAAAAAGACGATAACCATTACCGAATTACCAGTTGGGACTTGGACGAAAAACTATAAAGCGTTCTTGGATGAACTATGTGAAAATGATGACAAGAAATCGAAAGATGCAAAAAAAGAGGCTAAAAAGTGTGAAACGGGTAGTAACAAAAGTACCGCTTCAGACGGCGAGCCGATTGGACTGAAAGGATTTGACGATTTGTACAATGATATTGATGTGAAATTCATTCTATACTTTACAGAGTATGGATATGATACGATTGTTGCAGATATAGAAAAGTTCGAGAAGAAATTTAAGTTGACCAGTTCATGGAAAACGACGAATATGACTTGTTTCGATGTCGACTTCAATATTGTAAAATACAAAACGGTTGGTGACATTTTAGAGAAATTTGTTGAAACACGTCTTCCAAAATACGAAGAGCGTCGTTTGAGCATTTTGGAAACACTTACAAAACAGATTACAGAATTGGATGCAAAACGGCGATTTATCCAGGCAATTTTGGATGATCGACTTGTATTACAGAAAAAATCCGATGAGGAAATTGTGAAAGGGTTAAAAGAGTGTGATATTCCTGCGCTATCAAATATGGAAAAGCCAGATGAATATGATTCTTATGAGTACTGTGTAAAAATGCGTATTGATCGTGTGAAACAATCGGCAGTGATTGAATTAGATAAACAAGTTTCGGAAAAACAATCAGAAATCGACAGGCTAGAAGCAGAAACGGCTAATTCACTATGGTTATCGGATTTGGATGATTTTGAGAAATGTTGGAAAGAGATGAGTAACATACGGCTGAGCGATTCTGTCTCGGTTGCAAAATCGGAAATTAAACGGAAACGGCCTGTTGTTAAAATGTGAGGTATAAGTATAGATGAATGATAATTTGGAGATATTTAAAATACAAATATCTTATCTACCATTAGATAAGTTAAAAAACATACATACTATTTTATCTAATAAGAATATAAATTTTGAATCTTTAAAATCAATGGATATACCTTTAAAGGTGGGTATGAACAGTGATAATATGTTAAATGAAATAAACAATGAAATAAACAAAAGAGAAGATATGTTAAAAAGTCTTACATTAAAGTCCAGAGATGAATTATACGATATAACATCTAATTTATTATCTATACCAGATAATAAGATTGTAACATTTGTATATTTAAAAAATATTGGTTTAGATATTAAATCAAATAATATGAATGATGATAAAGTTAGTAAAGCGTTTTTTATTGATATCATGCATAAAGCTGCGTATGAATTAGAACAAAAAGAAATACAAATAAGAAATAATGAAAGAAGAAATATGAGTGTCCCCAATAATCGTCCACTTACACAAAGGATGATGGGAAGTGTACGTAATATTTATGGAAGAGTGAAAAATGCGGGTAAAGATCCAAAAGGAACAATTGGACTTTGGACTCTAGAAATGAGAGACAAGTATAAGATTCTTAAACAAAAACTACGAGAAAATATACAACACAGGTTATATATGTTGGAAAAAGAAAAACAAGATCTAATGAAGAATGAAGATTTAAGTGGTGGAAAATACAAAAATCCAAAAAAGTCCCGTAAATTACATCATAGGTTGAAACGGAAGCGACTTCGTACCCGCCGACGACATATGCATCGGCTGAGGTAAAGGAACCGGTAAGTGCGAAATATCATTTAGATAGTAATTATATGATTCTATTTCCGACATAATACGGGGAGAAGCCCATTTAACAACGAGATCATTTAATTCGTTTATCTGTCCTTCTATGTTAAAAGTATTATTTTTAGCATATTGTAAATACATTGCACGCATAATCATTTTAAGTTCATCTATATCTTGATTATCAATAACATACTTTTTGGTTCCACTCATACGGTAAACCTCTTTTTTGATTTCTGCTTGGATCTTATTTGCGTTGCTACGTGTAAAAAAAGTATCAGAAAGAACGGTATGGTCCCAGTTTCCCCGGAGCATATCGCCTGCAAAAGTATTTTCGGATTCGGTTGGATAATTAAATCCCAAATCCGGTACGGATATTTTAGAATCTAAATTGACTCTGCCATTTTGACCTCCATACCCATAGGCGGTATACGGGAGTTTGAAATCAGGATTTATTGGAGCACCGGCTGACATATTTCTATACTCCGTGTTTTTTTTCTAAGCTCTGAATATAAAAATGTCATCTGTTCAGAGTTTTTTGAAACAACGCGCTCCTGGGGAGCATCTGTACACTTATTCTGCCAGTGATCTATATGTTTTGGTTTCTGGTTCTGGTAACGTTGTAGGCAACTATGCAAATGACGTTGGATTTATGGTTACTCTTTCGCAAGCTGCTACTAATGCAGGTATGACTGGTATTCCCAGCGCCTCTCCAGTTATTATACGAGATATGGGTAAGACTGTAAAGGCAACTGTTAGTTCCTCTGTAAGTGTTCCTACTACTACTGCGATCGCTGGATACTTTCGTCAAGTCCAGTGTTTGAGTCCTACCTTGACTAGTCTAACGTTTGGTGTAAACGGACAGGCCGCTGGAACTTTTCCTTCTGCTGGTAATACTGGTGACAAGGGATTCAATAGCTACTATGTTCCCATTATGATTGGAGGTAGTTATCCATCGAATGCTGCAGGAAATGCTCTTGTAACCAATTCTCTATCATCTCTTCTTGGAGGCCAAATGTAAAAATCTTTTCGTTTTATAAAATATTTCATTGAAAAAAATCCAATCAAATATTTTTAATACTAACATAATAGAAATGTTCAATATATATATATTAATTTATATTATTGTAGCTGTATTTATTATCGGATTTGGTTCCAAAAAACTGAATGAAACTGGCAAATCCACCACAACCATGATTTTCTTTATCGGATCTATGTTAATATTCATTATTTTCGGTATTAAATGGTTCGGCCCAAATTCATTGTTTTCTAAAACTCCGGTTTCATGGCCTCCCACCATTAATACATGCCCTGATTATCTTACATATTACCAACGTGATAAAGATGGGGAAAAGAAGAATACTTGCATTGATACAATTGGTGTAAGTAAAAACGGGGCATTGTCTATTTTTCCTAAAGATAGTGTTCCGACAGGAGACAATTACTATTTTTCGCTTGAAACAAAAAGTTCAGATCCTGCTGGAAGAATTACAGAATTATGCCAAAGAGCTATTTATTTCGGTGTAACATGGGAAGGTATCACAAACGGCGAAAGCTGTATAACTACAAATGGATTACCTATGTCACCTGGATCTCCTGGATCGGAAAATTGCCCTCCATAGAAATATTTTTGGAAAAGTCCATTCCTATCCAATCGATTATTCGGTTAAATTATTATAATATAAATTTATTTTACTTCGAAAATATTGTTGAAAAAATAAAAATATAAATATAAAAACGGGAGCATTTTTAAGCTCACCCAAACGAATATGATCAAATCCATGTATACCATCAAAAGGAGATGGTATTAATTCTATAAGATTTCTAACAATATATATTACAACACCATATACCCACATCATAAATATTAATTCAATTGTTTGTCGAAACATCGTTTTCATTTTTTCTTTATGTTCATCAAACGTTCCATATATTATATCGAATATTTTTGATAAAAAGATAGCTGATAAAAAATATAATATCGTAACGTATCCTATATCGAATATTTTTATAATTCGAAACAATAGTTCGTTCTTCATTACTTTTAATTTAGAATATAAAGAAATACCAATAAAGTCTATTAATGGTTCGCACAAGTTTACCGGAATCCGACACAACATGTCTTCATCCTGAAATTGAAGAAGCTATGTTAAAATGGATCAAAGTACGATCGCACCCTGCATTTTTATTAATTGGATCACCTGGTGTTGGTAAAACAACAATGGTATATAGAGTATGTAAACAAGCAAAATATTGGATTCAAGAATTTAACGCAAGTCACACAAGAACCGGTTCATCTTTTCGGCAAACAATTATGCCTCTTCTTGTTGAAACGGGTGTTTCAAAATGGATTCATCCAACTACTCCAAATGGACGCGTTGTACTTTTAGATGAAATGGATGGGTTATCTCAAGGTGAAAAAGGAGGTTTGCAAGAACTACTCGATTATCTTAAATCAAAAAGAAACTTTATAGATGATTGTCCATTAATTCTAATCTGTAATGTGCTGGAAGGTCGTATTATGCAACAACTTTTAAAAAACTGCTGTGTACATTATGTAAATATGCCAAAAAAAGAGAAATTAATCGAATTTTTTAAAAAGGATATACCAGATCATTTATATAATTTGGGGGACATTCGTAAAGTATCTCAGAGTTTAATATATCAAGATAATTCTTCTGTAAAAGTAAAAGATGAAATGGATAAAAATATTCATGTGGCGATTCGAGCTGCATGGTTTACACTATTTGAAAATTGGAATGATAATGACGAACTTGATCTTGAAACAAAAGATGCGAATCTAGCTGGTCTTTTATTCCATCAAAACTTGCCATTATTTCTAGAAAATGCACCCTTTGAAGCATATGAAGATATTTTGGATTATTTGCGTTGGAGTGACAGAGCTGATTTCTGGGCATTTTTTCATCAATGCTGGAATTTATTACCTCTTTCGTATCATTTAAAACTCAAATATCCGAATTTATATTTACATGATTTTGAAAAACCTAAAGTAATTCCAGATCCGCAAAATTTACAGTATACGTTTGTATTAACAAAACAATCTGCATTATTTAATGCATGGAAAGAAATGAATCGCGTATCAAATGAATATGATATTCCTTTTCGATGTGTTACTCAATGGGCTACACATCAAACAGGTAAGCTGTATGATACACTCGGCGTTAAACTTGAATCTCCGAATGTAAATGAATTATCTTTAATGGGGTTTGGCGCCCAATCCTCTGCCCCGCATGAATTAAAATCTGTTTTAGTTCGTAAACGGGTTGGTCGTGGTAAAAAATCAAATGAGAAGTAGATTCTAAAGATAATCCTCGTATTACCTCAATATCGGATATAAAAATTATATTCGTTTTCCCTTTATTAAAGTTTTTAACAATTTTAAGGAGTGAAAATAAACCATCGATTCGTTCTGCTTTTAATCCCAATTTATCGATCTCTTCAAATAATTGATAAAATATATTACTAAATGCAGAATATATGATAAATTTACCAGATTTATTATTATTTAATATATCCAGAAATACATTCATTTTTGGTTTAGATTCTTCTATTAATGTTAAACAGCATATATTATTTATTGATAATGTGGCTCTACATGTAGGGCATTTGCATGCAATTAACATTGCTTTTAACAGACATTTTCCACAGTATAGATTGTAACAACAATTTACGATTGTAGGATATTCACATGTATCTAAACAAATGACACATTCATTTTCTTTATATTTTCTATTTATTACATCCTGCTTTTTTTCATGATTTTTTGTATAATCGTGTACATCTTTGCATTCAATATCCAATGCCTGAAACAGATTTGTTACATTTGTGATCTGTGCAGAATGTTTCGATAAATAATGACTTAGTGAAGTCAATGTCATATTTGGTTTACACTGTATTACTTCATTTAGTAGAGGTAAATGTATTGAATCCATTGATTTATTTCGTAACATAACCAATCCTCTATTTTCATGAAATAATGGCACGTATTCTTTTAGAAAAGATGAGGCAAGTGACCCGTTATAATGTATACCGTCTAATAACCATCTTTCTAAATCTGGATTTATGTTTACTCTATCTTTTATATAATATAAACTACTCTTTGGTATCGACGGATTCTTAAAAAATAATGGTATCCAGTTGTTTGTAATAAACCACAAAAATTGGAATTTTAAAGGAGGATCGGACGAATTAAAATATATCGAAGTTGCTTCATCTATAAATATATTATTCCATTGAATTCCATGATCTATTGCATATTCTTGCACAAACTTATAGCATTTATTTGTAGTCAATACAAAATTACTATGAATAATATTATCTGCGATATTATTTTTAAGAAAACGCCTTGTTTCAATTGGAACATATGAGATCGTAGTATGTTTTGCTATATCTTGTACCCATTGATTAAATAAACTATGTGGAACAATTATTAGATTAGCAGATTTATCTGATAATTCATATAATTCATGTGAAAAAAAATACTTTGATGAATTGTATGATAATTCAGACGTCATTTTTGAATTCATCCTTTGAGATGCTAGATATGCTAACACGCTCAATGTTTTACCTGTACCTGGAGGATCTCCTATAACCCCAATTTTTCCATTTATTACCTTATTTCCTACTATAAATCCGTGAATCATTTTATCTCTGTGCAGATTCATACCGTTTACCATTGATAGTTGATGTGGAAATAAGGGTGTCTTGATTGATTCTATACACTTTGTATCATTTATTTCAGGAAGTGTATTATTATATATAGTGTTTAACATTTCTAACGTATTGTACAAAAACCCATCCATCTAATTAGTATGTTGATATTCGTAAGCTTTAGGCCAGTCGTAGATAAAATTCCCGTATTTTATCATTTTTTACTAATTCTTCTAATGGATACACGCATGGCTTGCATTTTTCATATGTACGTAATTCACTCTTATCTACAGTATTATCCGTGTGACACATTACCAATATTGTACTTAAAGGGTTTAATTGTATCATTGGATGTGTAAAGTTATCTAGATATGTAATCTCTTCTGCTTTTGTTACATAATTGTCGTATGTATGTTTATTGGAATATGATTTTCTCCAGGCCATTGTTCCGTTTGTTGCATGATTTTTATCATATGGGCCGACTGTATAGATCTTTTTCGTATCAATGTAATATAAATTCATTTCTGAACTCCCTGCAAGTTCAATGGTAGGATTTTTTTGAAATGCTTCTACTACAGAGGAAACTCTGTCTGGAGGATAATAATCGTCGTCATCCATTGCTATAATAATGTTTCCTTTTGCCTCCTTGTTTAACATATTTCGTTTTTCGCCGATGCGCATCTTTTTTTCAACGCGGATATATCTTACATTTGGTATAGATTCATTTATGAATAGGTCTTCTACTTTATCTCGGCCATCATCGATGATGATCCATTCCATTTTGTCTTTTGGGAATGTTTGTGCTTTATATATATCGATTAATGTTGGAATAAACATGCGTCGATTATATGTTGGGGTTACAACAGATACTTGCATTGTATAATACTTATTTTATTTGCCTTAAGTTGGGATTATGGACCAGAAGGAGGACCAGAAGGAGGACCAGAAGGAGGAGCAGGAGGAGGAGCAGGAGGAGCAGGAGGAGCAGGAATAGAAGCAGGATTAGCAGGAGCAGGAATAGAAGCAGGATTAGCAGGAGCAGGATTAGCAGGAGCAGGAATAGCAGGAGCAGGAGCAGGATTAGCAGGAGCAGGATTAGCAGGAGCAGGAGCAGGATTAGCAGGATTAGCAGGAGCAGGATTTGTATTAAGTACTAATGACATCATATCATATGATCCTAATTTATCTTTTGCTATATCTATACTTGCCCCTGTTCCATTTAATTCTAAATCATTATATGATTTAAGCGAATCAATTAAATGGTTCCAATATGTTTGTTTTATTTCAGGTAATTTATCTTCTGGTTTATCTGGTCTATAAATAAATAATCCAAATATAATTGATTGCCATAACGGTAATCCTTGTGTAGTACATTTAATCGGTAACACTGCAAAAATTGTAGGAAACAACTTTTTAATTTCTGCTTTTGGATTTTTCTTTAATGCATCATTATTGTCAGTACGTATTTTAACTGCTTTTATTATATAATATAATAATATAGATACTAATGCAAACGGATTAAACATTGTTAACACTAACGTAAATATAAAAAATACAATCCTTATTGGAATAGGATATACTATCATATCATTCGTAACAATGATTGCTAGCACAACTGCTAAAAATGGTATCATAAATTTCATCGTTTTATTGAATGCTTTTCTTAACACATGCCCCCAGTTAAATTTATGAGGCAATGTAGCAGGATCAACTGGTGGAGGATCTACAGGTGTTACTGGTACTCCTGTTGCTTTTGCGGCTTCTGCAGCCAATCTATCTGCTTCTGCTTTGTCTGCGGCATCTTTAGCAAATTTATCAGCTTCAGGATCATATGCAAACATATGTAAATTATATAAACTTTTATTCCATATATTTGTGAAAAATTCACCTATTACGTCTGCCATCCCTATGACAATCTTTTATTTTTAATTATTAATATAATCCTGGCGGAGATCCTTATAGTGCATATTTTAATCCACCTGTACCAGAAGAAATAGATACCCAATTCAAGCTTTCAACATATACTGTAATATTATACGTATAAAAAGTATTTGTAGGTAAAGGGTAAACATTTAAATCAACTTGAAATAACTTAATACGACTGCTATTAATAGTTCCAACAGGTTGTGTAGTAGGAGAATGGAGTGCAAACGGATATATTAATAATTCCGTATCTGGAATACCTGTTAAATATTTCCATGGTACGACTTCTTTAAAATATTCAGCCGGTTTTTCTTCTTGTAATGGGTTACCATCACCCAATACTGTTAGTGCACGCATGATAGATCGTTGTCCATTGATTACATAATTTCCCGTAGCAGATGTGAGATTTACATTTGGTGGCCAAGGATTTACAGGAGGCCCATAATTTGGTTGGGGTGTTCCTGATGTAATAAATGGAGGTTTTAATGGATTTATCCAATTTGAAAAATTTGCGGTTTGATTTCGATAGAGCAATGAATCTGATCGCCGTGGTACAATAATCATCCGTTCAATTGGATTATGTGTTCGAAGTTCCACAATTTCTCTATTTGTCAATCCTTCAAATTCATATGTTGTTATTTGTCGTGTTAAATACTGCAACGGTTCAGATGAAAATTGTTTACGCTCTTCGTCTGTTAAAAAAACATACGTCATCTGAATTCTGGGATTTAACGGCCATGTATTTAATAATGGATTCGGAGTACCAATATCCGTTAAAAAATTATTAATCGTTATATCTGAAATATTTGATATGGCGGTATAATATACATTTTCAGGTTGATAAATAATAGGAGATGAATTATATAAATATCCAGGGGCGACTGAATATCCATTAATATCATTCACTCTATATAACTGATTGATAGGTCGCAATGTGATTTGGATTTCACACTCTTGATACTGTAAAGATACCAAAGGAAGTGACTCAAAAGTAGATTCTGTAAACCAGAATGAAAGTGGAATTTGCAGTGTTCTCCCTTGAATCGATGGGCGATTTATATTAGGTGGTACACTTGTTAGTGCATTTATGCCGTTATTATTGTACACCAATGGATATCCTTTTCCTGTTATTCCACCACCATATAGTCCATTAGCAGGATCATATATTTCTGGTATATTTCCGACTAAATTATTCCATTTTTTGATATTAGTTGCATCGAGGTCTGCTTGAGCCTTTGCAATCATATAAGTCCCATCAAATTCCTGAATTTTTTGACCACCAATGAAAAATCCGAGATTTTGAATAATATGGCACCCAACATATTCGACCCATGCAAAATTGTATTGACTTTTTCTTATTCCATTTGGAGTATTTGCTGGTAAATTCTCAATATATTTACAATATATATCTGGTAAATCTATTAAGAAGTACATATCACGTACTAAATCAGCAATACGCTGTATTTTAAGACGTACTTGAATGGGCTGATCATATGATAAATCTTGAGGCCCATCCATGGAAAATGTCACTGATTCTTCCGCAAAATGTGCATATTTTTTATATGTTTTATAAAAATAAGTGAAGTCTGGATTACCACTTAAAAGTACATTTTGTGCTCCGTAGGCAACTAATGAATATAGACCTCCACCTGGCATTGCTAGTTGTGTATAATATATATCCTTTAAATGGTAAATATGATAAAATTATCGTACATTTCCATGAAATCGCATTAAGTCTTTTACTCTTTCTGATACTTTTTCCTGAAATGCTTCAATTTCATTTAATAATTCTATTAATCCTGCTTTTTTAACATCATTATGTAATAAACGAATATTTACAACATATTCATTTATCGTAAATATGTTTTGCGAACAAAACGTGTTTTTATAATCATTAAATGTATTTCTAAATTCTGCATGCGATGGTTTGATACACGGACAAAACATATCTACTTAGGTTTTTCATCTATATTTAATTCATTCGATTCATCCAAATATTCCCCTGCTTTAATATTTTTAATGTTTTCTAATAATTTATTCGATACAGACTTATTTATTTTTTCGTACACACTAATGAGAGTGGCAAGTGCATTAATTCCAATACCAACCCATAAGATTTCTTTATATTCATAACTAGCAGATAATGTAGTTGTTATCATACCACATGTTTGTAAAAAATGAAATAGATATGTTAAATACATATTACAATTATTTAGACACGCGCGTTTTTTAATAAATTTTTCTAAATCTTCGATTGAATTCTTTTTCAAGATAGCGTCAATCTCCATATTATATCTCCAGATTAATATCCCTGATTCCACCAAGTATCATCTAGATATGGAGGGATATTTGCATTATTCATAGAAGGATCTATTTTTTTAGAAGGCCCTTCATTCATTAACTCTTGAATTTCGGCATAACACAATGCATAACTAAAATAAATAAGGCGACTCATCATACCTTTCATGGATCCAAACACATTAAACCCAGTTGGATCAGTAGATGGCACAGTTGTATTATTTAATGTAAGTCGTCTCTGACTGAAACAGGATATATCTTCATAGTTTTGATACGGTGCAAAACCTTCAAATGACATTTTCTTGGATAAATTACCGTTTATGTAAATTTCAAGGGAATTTTCCTTGCATACAACCACAGTGTGAACCCATTTACTAATTGGAAAATTGTCTACTTCTACGTAATTATTCCATGTCTTATACGTATTCATATATACACGAAGGGTATTTGTATCGGATCGCATATAAACACCAGGTGCTAGAAGAGGAAATTGCTGTGAATATCCTTTGTGAAAAATATGTAGTAATCCTAATTCTTGTCGAAATGCGGATGGATGTGCATATAAATAAAAGGAATAACTAAATTCAACGCCAGTGCGTTCATTATCTGAAAAATGGACTGTTTTAGAATCATCTAAGTTAGGATTTTGCGGAATATTAATAGATCTATCATCCATACTGCATGTATAAGGGAGCAATTCAGTCCTGTTTATTGCCATTCGGTTTAGATATTTATAGACCACTTCCACAAATACAAATGATAAATATACTGCTATTACTAATCCTATTCCAAACATAAATTCATTCATTGTACCGGAATTTTGATTAGAATTTTGATTAGAATTTGTTTTGATATATGGGGCATTCATTCTCTTATTTATTTGTATTATTTATTTGTATTAATTAGACTAGTTTGAATTTTTTGTGTTTGTGTTTTCGTTTGCATATAAAATATATATATTACTATTACACTTATGGAAATATATGTTATCATTTGACTATTTCCAGTCAGTGAATATATTAATATAATAATCAATAATAAATATATGATCCAATTATTTGTATCATTTTGAGGCTCAGGGCCAAGCATATAATTTTTATAAACTTGCTCAGGGTTTAATGCAGTATCGAACATATTTGTGCAAGAGAGTTGTCCTCCAAACCCACCGTATGCCAATAAATTTGCCGAATATCCTCCTCCATCCACCTTAAACTGTTTAGGTAATACACATGATCGTGCTAACTTACCACTTAAATATACATCTACTGTTTTATTATTCACTGCTACCGTTATGTTAACCCATCGTTGCATCTCGATTTCAGGTAAGTCGCATATCTGCAACGAATCCATTAAACCAGATCCAGTTTGTAGACTGTTAAATACCATATTTACAGTAGACCTTTCAAGCGATTCTGATGTATCTGAACCAGATTCTCGTGTATGTAACCTAACATTTAATTGTGGTTTATAACCCCCTAAATAGATACGAATTATATCAAAATTAGGCCCACCAATGCTAATGATTGATTTTGAAAATCCATTTCTATAGGACCAATTATTAATATACAACCATGTTGAAATAGTAAATTCACCACCTTCATATAACATTGGTAATTTATCGGATGTAATTATGATTGGTTTAATAGGATCTATCGTTGCGGATATGTTATCATCCAGTAATTTATATATTTTATTGATCTTAGGACCGTATAAGTAATAATATAAGTAATATAGCCCAATAATACCTGCTAAAATTAGTACGACTGGAATTGACTTTCGAATCGGAGTTGTATTAGCACCTTCCATCCCTGACAAATACAGGGATATTTATACATAGGGTTACGCATAGGGCGTTTCCCATTTTAATAAATTGTGATTTGGGGGCTGTGTTACAGTATCACAATGTAAACCGGAAGGACATCGAGCTAGTAGTTTTAAGTTTGGAATACTGATATTCGTTAAATCACTTTCTAATATATTATTGTTTGTATCTATATATTTAAGTCTTTCGCGTTCAACGTCATTAGGAGACATTCTTTTTTTATGAATCATAAAATGAATAGCGGATCCACTAAGCCCTTTATTTCCTACAGATAATGAATTACCCATGACAACCGGATAATTTGTTAGTCTCTGTGATGCTACAATTGCATTATCATAAATAATATCAAATCTGCGACCATCCCTTAAAATCGCAATAAATATCCATTTTTGTTTTGAAATTTGTGGTAAATCTATGATTTCCTCTTTTAATCCATTGCTATTTGTGTAAACTCGGAGACGTGTAGATACTTTATCCCTTCCAAGTGGTGCAGGAGTTATTTCTAAATACCAGTTATTATCAACATATAATAATGGAGTAAAACTGTTTGCATATTTTACAGTCCTATCTCCATCATTTAATCTGAAAAATCCCATTACAGATGAGCCAGCAGTGGTAAGTAGGGTTGATTTCGTAATATCAGAATATACGATATCATTTTTTTTATTCAGAGATAACATAGTATGTAATATATTTGTATCAGGATCTTTAAAAATTACATATATAATTATATACGCGGCGACCAAAAATACAGCGCATGTAATTAGAACCGTACGTAACATTCTAATTATTAGAAAATGAATTTAATGCACTCGTTATTCCAGATATGTCTTCTTCTGGCACAGGTGTATCGGGTACAACATTTATTCCACATGTGGATGAACTAGGCATTTGATCTGCATTAAAATCTATATCTGAACTTAATTTGGGAGTGGCATATTTAATTTCTGACACGGTGAGAAGTTTTGCCCATATTTTAAGATTTCTGAGTTTTGCTATATTTTTTTCCATACCAGATGCAGGATATATATCATCTTTTACGTCTTTTGGAGGAGCACTAAACTGTCTTGTTTTTATTAAATGCCCATTTATGTACACTTCTAATGCTACTTCCATGACAACCACGCTAATTCGAAAGGATTCCTGTATAGGTACATTTCTTATTATTGCATTTTCCATTCCATTATCCTTATTTAGAACAGAAACGAGAATATCATTTGTGTCAGGTAATAATGCAATTACTAAGTTATAATTATCTATAATGCTTAGAAGTGTGTTATTAGACGAATTACTTACAGATGGAGTAGATACTTTACCACGACTCAATAGGATTCGTGGATATTTTGAAAATTGGAATGGATTTTGTATGAATATATCAAGATTTAATGTATAATTATAATACAAAAAACTAATTGGCAAATCCTTATTGAGAATCTGACCAGGATTTGTTTTATCCCAGAATAATTTACCAACATCAAACCCTGGAATAGGTATTATACCGGACGAACCTGGGGAAAAACTAAATACTGGCACAATAAAGTAATGGATAAATAAAAGCATAATAAATACTACGACCAATATTGAAAACAAGTATGCAAATACACGAGCTATTACACTTGCATTTGCACCAAATGAACCCATTCCCATCCCAAACGAACCCATCCCAAACGAACCCATCCCAAACGAACCCATACCTGTTGGCATCCCTGTGGGCATATGAATAGCACCAATCCCACTTGTGAATTTATTTTTTATATAACTTGTATCAAACTTTGCTTTATTAAATAGTTCCTTTCCTTTTGTTTTAATATCAAAATCTTTTCCTGGTCTTCCAACATCTTTTGCATCTGTTGCACGATAGCTTGAATTCAAAAGATATTTGTCTATATTGCGAGGACCAGATGTTGCTTTTATGTCACCCATTCTAAATATTCTTTTTATTAATAAAATAGAAAGTACTACCCACAGCTCCAAATATAACAAATCCTGTAATAAATCCTTTTATAAATGAACGATAGTCTACTTCTTTCATATCTTCTTTGGTCCATACTGGGGAACGATTTCTACGTCCTAGTCTTTCATAATATGATATTACTTCATATTGGGTCCACTCAGGTTTATTTAACATTTTATTTACGGAATTATGGATATCAATCGTCCATTTAATTAGATCATCTCTAGAATCTAAAAAGGGTGTCAATGGATTTTTTCCAATATGCTCTTTATAATGTTGTCTGCAAATTGCACATGGAATAATAAATGCAAGTGATTCATAAAATTCTTTTGCGCATTTTTTATCAGTATATGTTGGATTTTTTGGATATCCTAAAGAAACAATATGCATCGTATGCCAAAAAAATGGGCCCCATACACTCGGTGGAAACTGCATTCTATTAATTCATTATTAAATCATTATTGACTTTTTACTCAATGATCGATTTAAAGCCTTTATAATTATTATATCATAAATAGATCCTAAAAATGGATGACCGGATACAACATTGTACAAATTGTGGATTAAGTGGCCATTTTTTTCGCAATTGTACATTACCTGTGACAAGTTATGGAATTATTGCTGTTAAATATCAGAATAATATAAACGCGCCTTTGTTTTTAAAATCAAATAACATCAGTCAAGATGATTCTATACAATTTTTACTTATTCAGCGAAAAGATTCCATAGCATATGTTGAATTTATAAGAGGAAAATATAATCAATATGATGATGACTATATTGGTAAACTGTTAAGGGGTATGACTCAAAATGAGCAACGTAATATTATTTCTATGACATTTGATGAATTATGGAATAGTGTATGGGGTGAAAATTCGAATCTTAAATCTCATAAAAATAATTATGATACTTCTGAAAAAAAATATGCACAGATTAAATCTAGAGTTGAATTATTAATTAAAGAAAATCCGAGTAAATGGGTTGATCCTGAATGGGGATTTCCAAAAGGGCGTCGCAATCCTCATGAAACCGATATAAATTGTGCGACACGTGAATTTCAAGAAGAAACTGGACTTAAACGGTCTGATTTTATAGTAATTCAAAATACATTTCCTATTTCAGAAACATTTTTTGGTTCAAATCAGGTGCATTATTGTCATAAATACTATATAGCCATTTGTAATAATATTGAAGTTAAAATGAATATAGATAATCCTCATATGACACGAGAAATTGGAGCAATTCAATGGTGTTCATTGGATGATGCAGTTTTAAAGATTCGTCCGGATAATGTAGAAAAACGAGAAATATTGCTTAAAGCTGGTAAAATCATGCGCAATTTTCATCCAATTTATACGAATGAATTACCTCGATCCATTCGGTATCAAAAATATTGAGGCGTTTTAATATAAAATGAAATATTAGTATTAATAGTAATGTCAAACATATCGGATGTAAAACCATTGGATGATATAAATGAAAGTGAAGAAAGTATTGAAGAAAGTCCTATTGAAGAAAGTCCTTTAGAAAGTCCTATTGAAGAAAGTCCTATTGAAGAAAGTGAAGAAAGTGAAGAAAGTCCTATTGAAGAAAGTCCTATTGAAGAAAGCCCTATTGAAGAAAGCCCTATTGAAGAAAGTGAAGAAAGTCCTATTGAAGAAAGTCCTGTAAGTGAAGAAAGTGAAGAAAGTCCTGAAGAAAGTCCTATTGAAGAAAGCCCTATTGAAGAAAGCCCTGAATTTGAATCATATACAGATGCCGAAATAAAAGACCTATGGGATACAACTGGATGGGATACAGTAAATGGATTTGCACAACGAGATGGAATTCTTAAAGAACTACAGCGCAGAGACTTGTTTCCATCCGAATATGTTAAAAATTGGGAAGATGAGACTGGTTCATATCCCGATATAAAAGATCCTGAATTTTTACAAAAACTATTAGCAAAAAGAGAATTTGCAGAATCTCTTCAGAAAACATGGAAACCCAATCTCGATCCATGTGAAGATAATTCTACATTTGAAGTAACTCCTGTTCAACGATTTAATGCAAATTTCATATCCCCTAAAACACCATACATGTCTGCTCTACTTTATCATGGTGTCGGTGTAGGTAAAACATGTGCAGCAGTACAGATTACAGAAAGTTGGTTAGAATCTTATCCTCGAAATGAAGTATTTCTTGTAGCTCCTCCCACCATTCAACAAGGATTTTTTCGAACTATTTTTGATATAACAAAAGTTGTATTAGGAGAAGGAAATGAACCAAATTCGGCGGAACAATGCACAGGTACAACCTATATGAAAATAACAAATACATTATATGAAAGAGATATTAACAAAATAGATAAAGCCATCAATAAAGCAATTCGTACACGCTACAAAGTATTTGGATACATTTCATTTGCAAATTATATTCGCGATACATTAAAAGGTATTCCAGATAATATTCCAAATGAACGTAAACTTCAACTCAAAAAAGATTATATTCGTAAAAAGTTCAGTGGAAAATTATTAATTATAGATGAAGCACATAATCTTCGTGATGTGGTGGACGAATCCGAAACAGATTCTAACTTTCCTGGTGGAAAAGTAGAAAAAGGAGATTCTGCTGGAGGAAAACTTCTAACTCCTTATCTTCGCGATGTACTGCAATATTCAGAAGGTATGAAATTCTGTGCGTTAACCGCTACACCAATGTACAATACATATAAGGAAATAATTTTCATATTAAATTTACTTCTTATTAATGATAAAAAAGCAACCATTACAGAAGCAGATATATTTGATAGAGAAGGCAATATCACTACAAAGGGTGAAAAAATGTTAATATATATTTCACAACGATATGTAAGTTTTATGAGAGGTGAAAACCCAATATCATTTCCTGTACGTTTATTTCCTACAAATATAAGATCATTCACATATCCCGAATTAAATCCTCGCGGAAATCCAATTACAGATGATAATACATTTGCGAAACATTTGCCATTAGTCCCTATTATGCTTGAAGGGGATGTACTAAAAGCAACACTTGCGTTCATGAATGCATTGCCTCCTGGAAAAGGTCTAAATTACGTGGACATAGAAAAACTCGTTCATGCTGGTAATTTCATTGTACCTGGTGAACAAGATAATTTAGAAGGGTTTAAAGAAAGAACGGATATCAGTGGCCTAAGTAGAATTTTTAATATTGAAACATCTGGTGGAGAGAAACGATACAAAGCAAAAGAAGAAGGTGGGGCAAAATGGCTAGGCGTTGGTGAACTTGCAAAATATAGTCCTAAATTCGAATTCTTAATCAATCGAATTAAAACGGCAGAAGGATGTATATTTGCTTACACACGTTTTGTAAATGCAGGAGCAATCCCATTAGCACTTGCATTAGAGGCAAATGGTTATACTGCATATGGAAGAAAATCGGGATTATTGGTAAATGGTCTTCAAACACCTGGTGGAAAGCAATGTGCACTTTGTCCAAAAAGAGAAAAAGACCATGGAAATTCAAATCATACATTTCGTCCTGCCTATTATGGAATTTTAACAGGTGATATAACAATCTCTCCTCATAATGATCAAACAATTAATGGTCAAAGAGCATTTAATAATTCAGATGGTTCCAAAATGAAAATAATAATTGGATCACAAATTTCATCTGAAGGTGTAGATTTGCGGTTTGTTCGCGAAACTCATATAATTGATTCATGGTTTCATTTAAATAAAACAGAACAAATTTTAGGCCGTGCCATTCGTTTTTTATCTCACTGCGCTCTTCCCAAAGAAAAGAGAAACAACACTGTATATTTATATGTAGGTGTTCTTCCAGATGATCCACGTGAAACGGCTGATTTATATAGTTATCGAGTTGGATTTAAAAAAGCTGTGTTAGTTGGCCGTGTCACAAGAACAATGAAACAAGGTGCAATTGATTGCAATCTTAATAATAATGCAATTATTATAAGAGGCCAAGACTCCATGCCAGAACTTAACTCTCAAGGACAAATGAGAGATATTAATATTAATGATATGCCTTTTACTGCGATATGTGATTGGATTGAAACATGTGAATATGAATGTAAACCAAAAATAAATATGAAAGAATTTGATGATTCTACCTATGATGAATTTTCATCGAGATGGCGTACCGATCAATTGAAAACTAGAATTAAAAATCTTTTTAAAGATCAGGCATTTTATCAATCAGATCATCTATGGGATATATTATCAGATGTTCCCAGATTTACAGCGGTTCATTTACTTACAAGTATAGTTGATAATAAAAACTTTCAAGTGCAACATGGAGATCTATCTGGATATATTCGGTATTGTAATAATTATTATATTTTTCAACCAAATGTATATGTCGATTTAAATATACCATTAGCGATTCGTGTTGGTAAATTTCCAATTAAACGCGATATATATACACCAATTGAATTTGAAATGCCTGAAATAGTAGAAGAAAAACAGGAAATAGGAGGAACCGTTGAAACATTTTGGGAAGCAATGTATGAATGGTGTACAAATTTATCAACAAATACAACATTCAATATCCCTAGTCAGATTGATAGTAGAATTGTAGAAAAGGCTCAGTACGATGATGAAAAAAAAGAGAAATATGCACAAATTGTTGAAATGATAGGATTATTTCATGCATCATTTCACAAATCTCTTAATAAAAATCCAGATGCTTTCCGAAAAACAATATTATTTTACCTGTGGGATGAATGGTTAACACTAGAAGAAAAGAAATTTTTAGTTTACTCTACCGAATTAAATACGCTTGAATGCATAGAAGAAAACCAATATATACTTGGAAGAGTAGTGGTAAATCGGTTTATAAATCCAACAAATGGCGAAATAGAATATATGTGTAAAGGTACTCCATGTGCTAGTGTTATAATTGATACAATAAAGGATGACCAAGAAGATTTTTCATTGAGGGTTAATACAAGCACAACAGGACCTATCTATGGATTCCTTGTTCCTAAAAATGGAGAGATCGTTTTTAAAACAGCCGAGCCTCCTGAAGAAGGAGAACAACCTAAAAGAGGTAAACAATGCAGTAATGTGAGTAATACCATAGAACACATTAAAAACCTTATAAAAATAGGTGACATTCTAAAAATGAATGGAAAATCGGATTTTGATTTAAATCGAGAAATGATTGGTACACGGAAAATTAAAAATTCTACAAGGGCATGTACATTAATGAATCTTCTTATTCGATTTTTAGATGCAGATAAGATACAAAACAAACGGTGGTTCTATAGACCTGTTGCATCCATATATACTGGCCACAAAGGTTTGTTTAGACTTAAAAAAAATTGACACTCTAAAGTCCATGTGATATTAGTATAATGGAATCCATCTCTTTCTTCGAGAAGAAAATAAATCTTAACCCATATGATTTTAATAAAATCAAGAGTAAATCTATCGATGATATTATACTTGAAAAGGCAAAAGAACTTATGGAAGGGAAATGTTCTGAAAATGGATATGTCCTTCCCGGTTTCTTGGAACTTGTTTCTAGATCGATGGGCCGATTTGAAGATGGAAATAAAACAGGAGATGCTACATATTATGTTAAACTAAAAGGGAAAATTATATACCCTGCAGATGGAGTTCGAGTGACAGGAAAAGTAATTCGTAAAAATAAAATGGGGCTATATGTTGAATATAATAAAGCAATCCGTGTACAGGTTCCGCGTGACTTTCACATTGGAAGTGAAGAATACGACTCTGTTGAAGTAGATGATATCATTGAAGTTGAATTAAAACGTTCTAAATTTCAAATCAACGATAAATATATATTAGCAAGTGGAATATTTATTTCAAAACAATCTGATAAAGTGGATAAAATCGAAGAAGTGGAAGATGAAGAAGCAGAAGAAGATGAAGAAGATGAAGAAGAAGAAGATGAAGAAGATGAACTAGAAAAACCAGAAGTTGAAGAACCAGAAGTTGAAGAACTAGAAGAACCAGAAGTTGAAACAGAAGAACCAGAAAAACCAGAAGATGAAGAAGTGGAAGTAGATGCAGAACCATAGAATGCGATTATTAATAATATCTTATCATCTTTACGGAATTAGAAATGATCGACCCTTACGAGGAAAAAGTATTAGAAAAATCAGAAAGGAAATTGTTATTTGAAAATATAAAAATATTAGATACACCTGAACAAGAAGAAGTATTTAGAATTATTCGTAAAACAAAAGAATCCTATACAGAAAATTCAAATGGTATCTTTTTTGATTTATCAACTATATCAAATGAATCATTTCATCTGATAAAAGAATATATTAATTTTTGTTTAAAAACGAGACATGAACATGATGTACGATTAAAGGAATTAGAAACCATTCGTATTCAAAATGAGAACTATAAAGATTAAAAAATTTGAGGGGCTTAAAATAGTATAATATATAATATAACAATGGCTAAATATCAAAATGTTACGTACAACGAATTACTTTCGTATTCAAATAATAATCCGAATAGAACAAGAGCACTTGATTCTATTGAGATTCCTATCCAGCAAGAGAAATATCTAACAAATATTGGATTAGATACATACATTGCATGCAATCTTACTCCATCAGGAATAATCGGTCTTATTTCATGTATAAATGATACTACATACTATTCTCTTGCTTCCACGTCAGTACGTACTCAACTAATTATTGATCTTACTACAGAATTGCAACAAAAAACAAATGAATTAAAAAATACATCTATCAGTCGTAAAAGAAAAAAGATCAGTGAATTAATTAGTGCTGTATATAATGGAACCCGATTAGAAGAAAAAGACCACTACGATTTATTTAACGGTATTTCTATCATGTGTAATATTCAATTTATTCTTATAAAATCAGCTATACAAGAAACAATTGAAGAAGGTACTGTTCAATCTGGTATAAAAGGGGAAATACTATTCTCTTCCAATCCTTCCAACTGGAAACATGATACACCGCTGTGGATTGTAGACTATCATGCTAGATGGGTAGCCATTCCATCGGATACACAGATACATATTGCATCATGGCTTACTGATATTGAACAGACTGGATGGATTATTAAATGGCCTGAAGTGGATATACCTAAAACAGAACTTGTTGAACATCTTTCTCAATTACCTACATGGAAAGAAACAGACCGAAAAGTAACAAAGGATATTTTATCAGTTCGCCTTGGCCGTGCAAATTGTATTAAAGTATTTACCAGATGGAATTAGATTTATGGGGATTTTATTTATTTTTTTTGATTTATTAATATAAAATTGATATAAAATATTATATTAAGCTTAAGGTACTTTTATAACTCTACATTAGAATGGACTTAACATCTGAACAATTTAAACTTATAAGTAAGTTTATCCAAGATTGGAGTAAGGATAAGAAACTTGAATTAGAAACAACCTTTGGTCCAGGAGGTATTGTTGATTCTACCACATTTCTTCAAATTGCACAACGACTTCGAACAAAAGGATTTGAATCAATTCCCCAAGATGACCGTTTAAGTATTATTACTCCGAATAGTATACGTATATCGATTCAAGGCATAGGTGTTCTTCAACAATACTGTGAAGATGATATTCTGCAAGGTACTAATTTTACAGCAATGATTAAAGATAGAGCATTTCCAGATAGTAATGTTGATCTAAAAGAATATGACATTCGTTTTAAAATACGACGCGAAGAAGAATTAAGTCAGAAAGACCCACGTGTCGTAGAACTTGTGGATAATTGGAAAAATCAAAAGAAAGCCTTCCGACTCATTCGTAGATGGACATTTCAAGGTAAAGGAATTCGTATTGATATGTCAATGGTACGTCAAACACGTAATATACCTGGAAGAGGTGAATATGAATGGGTGAAAGAATTTAAAGAAAATAACTTTCTTCAAGAAATACCGCGATACGAAGTGGAAGTAGAATTACTACATGATACAGAATACACAGAAACTCCTGAAATTGCACTTAAATCCTTGATTACTGGAATCGGTGAAGTACAGCGTGCCATTCAGAAAAATACACTACTTATTTCTAAATCTGTTGCAAATTCGGTGCGTTCTGAATACACCGCTATAGGAACAGATCGATTTCGGGGAGTTAACCCTATTACATTGGAAGTTAAAAACATGGATGAAATCAATGACTCTGTTCCAAATATACGATCAGGCTTCAATGTTACTGATAAAGCAGATGGTCTTCGTACAATGGGATTTGTCAATAAGAATGGTGAATTATTCCTTATCGATATGAGTATGAAAATTTATCGCACTGGACTTAAAAATGAGAAATGTGCATCAAGTCTGGTAGACGGGGAATGGGTTACACTCTCTAAACATGATAATACCATTAACCATTATCTTATATTTGATATTTATTATTATGAAGAAACAACACATTCTCTTCCATTTATTACATTTAAAGATGGAATTCTAGACAGAGAAGACAACAATCGATATAATATGATGGAAAAATGGTATACTGCATGGAATGATGGAATGGAAGTAATTGCAAAAGGTGTAACAAATGCAAACCAACTTATCATTGCTCTTAAAAGTTTCGAATTCGCAACAGGAAATGCTATATTTAGTGCATGCGCCAAAATACTTGATACTCCTCGAAATTATAATACCGATGGTTTAATCATAACCAGTAATACGCAACACATTCCTGACAATCCAGGTGTTCGATGGAATCATCAATTTAAATGGAAGCCGTCTAAAGATAATACCGTCGATTTCTTAATTAACTATGAGAAAGATTCGGATATTCAAGCGGATAAGATAACAACTACTATTCACCCAAGTAGTGAAAGTACCATTCAGTACAAAACAATGCGACTGTTTGTGGGAGGTAGTAAAGAATCTATTATGCAAAATCCTCGTCAAACAATTCTACTACAACAACCACTTCCCAAAGATGTAGATTCTGGTAGATATCGACCGATTCTATTTAATCCGATGGATTTTCCTGATACAATGGCAAATACATGTAATGTAATGGTTGAGGTAGACCCTGAATCAGGTGAAGAATATGTTATGACAGAAGATTCTAAAGAGCCAATACAAGATCGTTCGATTATTGAAATGCGATATGATCCGAGTCGTGAACCTGGTTGGCGCTGGATTCCAACACGTATTCGCCATGATAAAACAGAACGACTTCAACAAGCTATCTCGAAAAAAGGACAAACGAAATATTCAGGTACTATGAACGACGAAGCCACTGCAAATAGTGTATGGAACTCGATTCACAATCCTGTTACACTGTCCATGATCCGAACAGGTAATGAAGCTCCAAATGAAGAGGAAATGAAATATATCGCGAAATCAAGAGAATCGGATATCGGTAAAAAATATTATGAACGTAAAGCCCCGCAAGAAAATATTGCCCTTATCAAAGGTCTACAGGATTTTCATAATAAATATATAAAGAATGAAATTCTACTACGAAAAACATTGCGAGGTGAAAATAAACATTTACTTGATCTTGCATGTGGTAAAGGAGGTGATTTATTTAAATGGGTATTTAATCGAGCAAAATACGTAGTAGGTATAGATTATGCAGGTGACAATATTTTAGATTCATCCAATGGTATATATAAACGTTACATGGATGCTCTCATTGAATTGGGATTTGACCGTGTTCCTAAAATGGCATTTATTATTGGTGATAGTAGCAAAAATATTATTACTGGTGAGGCAGGTACTACACCTGAAGAAAGTAATATGCTTCGTAGTATATTTGGAAAATATCCAACAGACGGGCCTGTTCCTCAATATATCGACAAAGTAATGGTTGGATCATTTCGAGCGGGAGCAGATGTAGCCTCGTGCATGTTTGCGATTCATTACTTCTTTGAAAATGCAGAAAAACTAAATGGATTTCTTAAAAACTTATCAGAAACTGTTAAAATCGGAGGATACTTTGTAGGATGTTGCTTTGATGGAAATAAAGTGTTTAATTTACTGAAGAATGTTGAGAAAGGTAGATCTCGTATTGGAAAAGAAGGAGATATTCCAATATGGTCCATTACGAAAGATTACAGCAATGATGTGTTAACTGCAGATGATGAATCCATTGGTCTTGGAATCGATGTTGAATTTATTAGTATTGGAGCGACACATAAAGAATATCTTGTCCCATTTGATTTACTTAAGAATAAATTATCTGATATTGGATTTGAATTACTTGATGCAAATACATTAAAAGAATTAGGGCTTCATTCTAGTACAAATACATTTAATGAAAGTTATAAAATGGCTGAAAAGAATGGTAGAAAATATACAATGCCTGAATCTGTGAAGGAATTTTCATTCTTAAATCGTTGGTTTATATTTAAACGTATGGGCGAGACACGTGCCGTAGAAGTGCCTAAAATTACATTGGATGTGGAAGAAAAAGTGGAAGAAAAAGTAGAAAAGGAAAAAGAAAAAGGTACATTACCATCGCGTGATAGAAAGTTTAAAACAGCTGAAATAATTATGTTCGGAAATCAACCACGCAAAGTGAATGTCAAAAATAACAATAAACATTGGCTGAGTATTTCTGCTCCTTTTCCAATTCCAGATGAAGATAATTCCGATATTAAATATCCATCGATCGAACATTATATGGCTGCAATGAAATTTAAACTAGCTTCCAATCAACCACAACTTGCAGAGAGTTTAATGAGTTCTGCTGGTAAAATTCATCAAGATTACATATCAAAAGTTATTACAAATGAATCAACTGAAATTAAAAGTGCAATGGCGTCTCGTTCTCTAAATAAGTATAAAGTTGTATTTAATGATATGAAATGGATTCCGATAAAAGATGATGTTTTAATGTATGCGCTTAAATATCGTTGGGAACATGATAAACTATTTAGAGAAACGGTTGAAAATGCACGAAATAATGGTAAATATTTACTGTATAGTGTTAGTTCCGATACCTCTGAACTTGGCGGGAAACGCACTGAAACTGGGACGATAAATGGTGAAAATAAAGTAGGCAGATTTATTATGGACTTAGCTGGATTTAAATTTTAAGATTATAATAGAATGGATTTCAATCAATTTGGAATAAATTATGTAATAGATCAAACTCCGGAATCATGGACGGGTGTTAGAGATATTACACGAGATGATATAACAATAGATATAGATGAAAATATTAATGCGAATAGTCATAGGCAACCACATGGCGGTAGACATATTGATATGCTTACAGAAAATGTTGCAACTCTACGCGTTAGATATCAAAATGGCCCGCCTGATGATTTTCGTATAATACAACAATGTGGACAGGGATCATATGGAACTGTATATAGGATAATAAAAAACGGTGTGATTTATGCATTAAAGCGACAAACAGTTGATTTACAACATCCCATTAATCCAGTTATAAAAGAGGCAATCATAAATATTATTTTAAATCAAACAAATCAAGTACCACATATATATTTAATTGGAAAAAGTAGGAATTATGTGTACATGATAACAGAATGTATGCGCAGGGATATTAGCACACTTATAAAAGAAAGTCTTAATAAAGAAAATTATACTAAAATTTTTCTAATGAGAATACTACCAATCATTCGCAATCTTTCTCATCTAGGTAATAATACTTATATGTATAATCATGGAGATTTTCATTCAGGTAATATCATGATAAATGAAAATAACGAAATAAGAATAATAGATTTTGGATATTCGAGAATACAACATCGAAGTGGTAATTTTTTACAAACGAACAATTATAATACAAGATATAGTGAAAGTAGAGATACAACAAGATTAGTGTATGATTTAAGATACTGGAGATTAAAGGAAATGTATCGGCAATTAACACCTGCTTTTAGACGTTTTATTAATAATACACTATGTTTAGAGTGTAATTTAACAGGAGACGCACATGATCATAGGGGTTGTTTTGAATTATTAGGGCCTACTGTAAGAGATCCTATTTTACGAGATGAGCATCATGGAATTTCATATAAATGGTTTAATAAACATAATAATACACATGGAAATTTTACAGAGATGCTTGCATCTTTAATAGCTACATCTCCTTCTCCTGTTCCTTCTCCTGTTCCTTCTCCTGTTCCTTCTCCTGTTCCTTCTCCTGTTCCTTCTCCTGTTCCTGTTCGTAATCAAAATAGTCAAATGAATCTAAGTCAAACTCCAATGAATGTAACTCCAATGAATCTAACTCCAAATATCGTACGTCCTAGAAGTATTGGAGGAACATTTAATAACTCTCGATATGAAAATTTTTCGAATGTTCTAAAATCAAAAAAATTTAACTCTGCATATATTAATCCAACTACAAATGACACAAACCTTTCTGAAATTCTAAAATCAAACAAAGGATCCATCTCCGTTTTTATATATGCATTGCATACAGTAGATAATTTTTGGACATTTATGCAGACATTTTCAATGGAAAAATCATATATATCTGGAGGTAAAAATGTAAACACCAGAAAACGTAATAGGCATTCACCTACATTATATAAATCATATAAATCAGCTAGATCCCCTACAACCGCTAAACACTCTAAAGTACATATAAAAAATGCAATTATTGATGATTATGAACATTATTCTGTTATTTATCTATATCATTATATTCGATTCAATGCATTTCCACGTATAAAAAATGAAGATAAAATGAAATTATTCATTGATGCTGCAAATGTTCCATTACGTAATATTGACGTATTTAATGAAATCGTTGAAGCAAATGATTTTCAGACGATGAAAAGTATTATTAAAAAACATAATGACATTAAAGAAATCATAGATGAATCTGTCCCATATAAAAAGATATGGAAAATAATAATGAAAGCCTATTTTAAAGAAGATGACGCGATTAGATCATTTAATCTTCTTCAATATTTATTGTATCTTAGACCACATGATGGAGGTGACATTATTAAAATACTTAATGATTTTATTAATTCCTATATGAAATCAGATGATCGTGATTTTGAAATACCAAAACAAAGTATGGAATTAATTACAATCTAATACAACAATGTTTCATTTTAGAGTCAACCTTACTCAGTTTTTCATCAACCATCACCTGTTTCTTTAAAACGATTTCTTCTAATTTTCTATCAACTTCTCCTACAATCTTATCAACTTTAATGTTAATATCATTATTTACTTTTGCGCTAACATCTGCAATTTTAGCATTCATATTAGAAATAACAGTATCGACTCGTACACTAACTTGTTTAATTATATGATTAATGATAATATCCATTTTTTTATCAATTATGCTCGGAAGGTTTTCTAATTTATCATGGATAGAATCAGTAAGGCTAGATACATTATTTTCAAGTAATGCATCCATTTCTGTATTCATATTCTCAATCTTTTCGGTGATGTTATCAAAAAGTGAATGCACAGCAACAGGTTCGGCAGGAGGTTCGGCAACAGCAACGGGTTCAGCAACAGCAACGGGTTCAGCAACGGGTTCGGCAACAGCAACGGGATTAGAATCTGAGTCGGACATGTTTCTAATATACTATATTATTTTTAGGAAAATTTGAACATAAGAACCTAAACCAAAAACAACATATTATTAATAAT
>Ga0247722_10000259_pt1 | contig 34579 bp, 29 predicted proteins | sample MSEWelMarce3H_FC_FD_189094 | JGI IMG/M metagenome (GOLD analysis project Ga0247722, IMG submission 189094) | Subsurface sediment microbial communities from gas well in West Virginia, United States - MSEEL Well Study Marcellus 3H_FC | ecosystem: Environmental > Terrestrial > Deep subsurface >... | reverse complement strand
CATTTTGGATTGTTGATACTTATAATAATTATTTATTATATTATAACTATATATTAATAATATTTCTAACACTAACTAAACATTTATTAAATAATAACATTAACTTTAATTTTTTAAATCGGATTCGGATTCATCTCCAATGATGGTACCGGGGTCTACAGAATATAACGGTGGCGTTGATGTCGACGTCGATGACGCGGGTGCCGTCAGTATCGTTTTTTTCGCACTGCGATGATTTGTCGCAAACCCCTTATATTTCATAAATAGCTTTGCATATACTTCACCTTTGTTTATAAGCGACTCTATGATATCCGGTTTAAGCGCTTCAATCCACCTCATAAAATCGGTTCCAGTGTTGTCTGTAATGCACACAACCTCGTTGGGTATCGGCTTATACGCTTGCTCATTGAGCGCATACATTGTAACCTGTTTATATATAGTTGTGAAGAAATCAAATACCGATGTTCCTGAATTCACAGGGTCAATGTAGTGTTCAAACATGTTGCGCATGCCAAGCACTTCTTCCGGGTCGCACCCCTGTCCTTCCAAACATTCGTTCACGGGATAATTACACATGAGCCCACCATCTACGTAGCAGTGTTTGTCTACAATATGCGGAACAAACAGAATGGGACACGCGGAACTCATGTATCCAGCCTCAGTAACTTTTAAATCTGGGTGAGTTGTATGCGAAATGTCTATTTTTGTCATTGTATTAAGTTCCAGCGAAAAAAAATGCAGGTCAATCCCGCTGAATTCGTAAAATTCTTTCATAGTAATGTCATTCTTTAATCCCTTGCCTTCTATTAACGGTCGCAGCGTTTCTTCAAAAATCTTTGACGCGAAAATACCCTTTTGGTTGTATAAATTCATCACAATATCGCTTTTATTGTGTGCATATAGCTTGTTCCACGGGCGCCGTATATAATAGTTGAGCAGAGTGCCCCAATCATACTTTAAAGCGATAGCCACCGCAATCACGCTGCCTATCGACGTGCCATAAATAGATTTAATGTTTTCAATCTTCCAGAAGTCGTTTTCTTCCATACATTTCAGTGCACCCAGTGACATAAATCCAGTGGTTCCTCCGCCGCCAATTACGATATGCTTGATAGTCATAACTAAAATCGGTGGTATAGGTATAGGTTCTGTATATATAATTGGATTTATATAATAATATCAATATATGAATGCAATGAATTATTTTATTTTATTAAACAAAATTTTAATACGCGAAACATCCGATATTATTTTGTATCCAATAGTTATACATACAAATACAAATATACATTAAAACCCACATACATAGATGGAAAGTTTTTTCGACTACGGTAACGATAAAATCGAGAGATTGGAAAAAATAAATTTAGATGAACTGTATGAAAAGAAAAAGACACAGGACCAATCCAAATTATACACCTATAACAAAATTCTGAACCGCATCCACACGAAAATAAAACTCACCGCGCGGCAGCAAGTAAACCAACAGTTTTGCTGGTTCGTTGTTCCTGAAATCATTCTGGGCGTGGCTCATTACGACCACATGGGGTGCGTGGAATATATATTGGAACAACTCCACAAAAATGGGTTTCGCGTTCAGTACACGCACCCCAATTTGATGCTCATTTCTTGGAAATCATACGTCCCCACTTACATTCGCAACGAGTTCAAGAAAAAAACCGGCATCGAAATTGACGAGAACGGAGACCCCATAGTAGACGAAAGTGACCCGTCCAATCCCAACCCAAATAAAGGCATTCGAGGCGGTAACAATTCATCCGTGGACGGAAGCAATGCCAATCTAAATTCTCTCCTTTACAAAAATGGAAAGGGTGCCACTCCAAGCGGAGGAGCAGGAGGAAATGTCGTAATTAAAAAGGAGTACACGCCAATTAATAATTATAAACCAACTGGAAAGATGGTGTATAACGATTCGCTATTCCAACACATTGAAAACAAGATTTAATTTAATTAATTTAAACCAATCACCCAATCACACCCCACCATTGCGAACCAAATCAGTAAGTCCTATAACGAAATCAGTTTGAATGTCCCATCCAAGCTGTTTTAGCTTATCATTGCTAATGTAATACCGCTTGTCATTGAACGGTCGGTCTTCCACGTATTCAATCCATTCTAAATCGGATGCCGCATTATTCTGCGCGCTCGCATGCAGCGCAACGTCTACACCTTTCACGAGCTTGATTAACAATTTTGCAACGTCCAGAACGCTGTATTCATTCTCCGCATTCGATCCAATATTGTAAATCTCACCGACTGAACCGTGTTTGATTATAACGTCAAACGCGCGACACACATCGCTCACGTGAATAAATGATCGGAGGTTAGAACCATCGCCTTGTATTGTCAGCTTACGGTCATCTCTTAGTAGCTGAATAAATCTCGGAATCAGTTTTTCAGGATACTGATTTGGCCCATATACATTATTCCCTCTGGTAATAATTAGCGGCAGTTTGAACGAATGGTAGTAAGACTGTGCAATGAGTTCGGCTGCCGCCTTTGTGGCGGCATACGGATTTGTTGGACATAAAATGGACTGTTCGGTTTTGTGCTGGTCTTTGGCGGCGTCGATCATGGATTCGCCGTATACTTCGTCCGTGCTAACGTGAACAAACAGCTGGAGTTTGGCATACTGCCTGGACGCTTCTAACAAGTTATGCGTTCCAACCACATTGTCTTGTGTGTATTGTAGCGATTCGCCGAACGAGTTTTGAACGTGCGATTGAGCCGCAAAATGAACCACGTGCGTTACACCAAATTCCTTAAACATCATATTCAAATCATTCACAGCGGTGGAGTCGGCCAAGTTTATATGGCGAAACTTATATCGCTCTTCGTCTTCGCGAACACAAGCGTCTATATTAAACAGGTTTGCGCAATAATAAAGACAATCCACGTTGATGATCCGAATGTGTTTATAGCTCCGCCATACGTAGTTAATGTAGTGCGACCCGATGAATCCGGCGCCACCGGTGACGCATATTACGACATTTGGGCAATCTTCAAGACTGTCTACAATTGGTGGTGGTTGCCCGCTCACACCATCATGGTTTATAAATTCAACGGATTCATCTTCGCGCTCCAGTAGCGACGTCATTTCGTATTCATTATTACGGTTATTCTTACGCACACGTAATTGGGACAGTGAGGGCAGAGTAAGCGGCATTTCTTGCTGTATGGGTATCCTGTTTTTAACCGACAGCATTTTCGTGTATAGTTCGCCAACGGTGGATGATAGTATGCGCGTGCACTCCCCGCCAGCGTATCCGGCATAAGCAGCAGCGCTTGCCAGCAGTTCACCTCCTCTGTGCAACCGTTGCATATTGATGCTGGACACGCCTAAGCGATTGTTGCAGTGTTCGTTGATTACACAATCATCACCATCGCCGTCGCTTCCCGCGAGACGCATGCGATGAAGGGTGCATTCGATTCGGTCAAGGTGCAATTCGGTGTTGGAATCAATTATGTCGTCCCGGTTATAAACACGCATGGAATCTTGAACGGCATTGTAAATGGGACGCGCCTTTGGAAATATGGACAGCAGTTTTTCATTGTCCAGGTAATTATTGGACCGTTTCGACGCCAAAATCTCATTCTGTTCCTCAACCGTAAAGTTAGTCCACGTAAAATCGGGGTTCACGTGCGAACGATACAGCTGCAAAATCTCGTTGTGCGAAATTACGCCCGGGTTGACAAAATTAAGGGTGCCGGTATGTCGGTGCTGCATTAGCACGAGCGCATACGGCAAAAATTCGTCCAGTACCGTCATAGAGTTGGGTAGCGAGCATATTTTTGGATAGTTGGTTATTTTCGTAATAAAGTTTCGAGAGTTATCTCGGTTTATAATCGGCATTCGTATGCGCAAGTTCAAAACGCTTTCGCATATGCAGTTACGTTCCTGCATAATCCGATCGGTAACCCCCTTTACGATGGAATAGCTGGAGCCGAAAAAGTTTGGCGCATCACTCTCTTTAAACTTGTAGCACTCGTTCATGGTTTCAGGTCCGTCCGCGTCGTATCTCAACATCCGATCCACATCTTCCCCGTCGCGATACGCGAATATGCACCCAGTCCCGAGGTAGGTAAAATGCACACCGGCGTATTTACAAATGTATGCCAGCAGCAGTGGAGCGGTCAAATTGTCTCGTAAATTTTCGCTCAACTTCCCTTCCTGTTCCAGGTAATCAATCGTTGAAAACACTTTGTCACCGACAGTGCCGTGGGTTCGCCCAATAAATGATATCGCGTGCGTTGGACTATAGTCCACAAATTCGTCAATAAGTTCCGACTGCGTATCAAGCGATATACGCTTCACGCGCGAAGCTCGGTAATCGATGTTGCTGCCAGCTTTCTTAGCCCGTTCGCACGCGGATTGGAACTGCTGACCTATCCACCCATTTGATCCAAAAATTAATATTCGCATTACCAACTATAAATATTGTTCTCCTATCCGTATTCAACTAATTAATATTTAAATAAAAACATTTTATTATTATAAATATAGATAGATAAAACATAGATTACATAAACATGGTATTTTCAAGACTACCCGATTGCAATGACTTGGTATACCCGGAGTTGTCACGTCTCGAAGTTGAAGACGAAGACTATACCACAGATGCATATGAACTTGAAATTAAGGGGGAAACCGTTGTTATTGCATTTGGAAAAATTAAGCGCGAATTCGAGAACACGCCATACGGTGTTGTTTATTACCCGATTTATCTTGTAAACCGACATAATCATGAAGTGGTTCGAAAAATTGGGGTGATTGAATATTTTGCAAAAGACGAGTCGCGGTTCAACGATACAATGGATCTGGACATCGAAGCTACTCCATTTAGACCGCTCATATTCTCATACATTACCGTTGCGATGCTTCGCGAAGCAAATGTTGGTTCGGCAGACCTCGTAAAAGCAAAGGGAAAGACCGCCGCAAAGCGGAAAATGCAAGAACCCAAGGCCATCGAAACACCCGAACGCGTAATGAATTTGGCCAACGATCAGAGCGATGTCACACAATTTGCAGAGGCAAAACAAACAGTTGTCAGTGTAAACGATCATGAAGACATGGATGATGATGATGTGGAAGGTAGTTCGGATAAAGGCGACGTAGCAGAAGCTCGTGGCGTTGGTATTAGCGATGTTGCATTGCCAACGCAAACCAAGGCGCTTGCCGATAAAGAACGCGCGGAGTATAAAACTGCTGGAGTAAAACCCGGTCAACAAAAGATATGGATTCAAACGTTTATGAAAAATCGTCACTTTGGAATTGAAGATAATGAAGGGGGGACCGATTCGTTATTTGCATCTATTCGCGACGGATTATTAAGTCAAGGTAGTATGACCGATTTAACGATTGAAAAGATGAGAGTCAAATTGGCGGAGATGGCTACACCCGAATTGTTCAATGAATACATTAAACACTATAATAAATATGCCGCGCAATACAAGCACAATTTGGCAGAATTGACGCGTAGAAAAAAAGAAATCGACACGATTAAAGAAGAGCGCCTGCAAGGTAAGCACCTTTCAAGTCCTGAATTGACAAAGGTCAAGCATGAAATTGCCAAACTCACTGCCGAACAGGATGAAATCCAAGACCGCGTTGATTACTTGAAAGATGTGGTTTATCGCCACTACGGTTACATGAAACACACCGAAAATAAATTTCAAAATTTCAAAACCATTCTCAGCACTCGCAGTTTCGTTCCGGATGCATGGGCGCTGCGCGCCCTGGAACGCGCATACAATATAAGCATTATCCGCATGTCGGAGACGCGGTTCAAAGACGATGACCTTGATAATGTAATAATGTGTGGTGATAGGATCGATGACTCGCCTGGTCTTGGCATGGACATGGTTACATCCAATTATAAACCAATTCTGTTCATCATGCTGAGCGTGGGAGATAAAGACCAATACCAGTTAATCCGCTACCACGCAAAGGGTTCGTTTGCATTTCCAGAATTACAATACGATGTTCGAACTCACATTTTAACAAAATGTATCGAGAACCCGGATGTCGAATTTGCGACAATTCCTCAATTCAGGCGACTGTTGGAAATATATCCAGCGCATCAGAGGAGTGGTGGTGGTCAAAATCAGAGTGGCGGTGGAGGCAAGCATCGCGCTCATGGGGTGGATGCAGATGATAATTACGGTGGTGATGATGATGATAAGACGTCAGGTTCGAGGGATGTGCCCATATTTCAATTCTATAATCGGTCTGGAAATGATTTTCCGGGCAAGGGTGGTGGGGAATATGTTCCCGCGTCCATGCGGCATTTATTCACACCGTTGTCCAAAATAACTAACTGGCGCAGGGCGCTTTCCAACTTTTCGGAGTCACCCTTCATAATGGATGGACACACATGGTTCAGTGTAGAGCATTATTACCAAGGGTCCAAATTTCGCAAACAGAACCGAGATTTTTATCTGCAATTTGCCATGGATTCCAAGTCGGAAATATCCAAAGACCCGGTAATCGCAAAGGCGGCTGGAAGCAAGAGTGGTATTTTGAATGGGCGACTTTATAGACCGAAATCGATCACGGTGGACAACGACTTCTTTACGAGTGGGCGGGGAAAACAGGTGCTTATGGAGGGCCTCGATGCCAAATTTCGTCAAAATACGAAGATGAAGAACATCCTGCTCGGGACATTAAACGCGCGGTTGTATCATTTTCAGCGGGGCGAAAAACCCATACTGTTTACAGCATTAATGCAGACCAGAAGCAAACTTGCCGTTTAACCGCTGACCAAAAATCATTAATTAATAATCATTAATTAATAATTATTAATAATTATTAATAATTAATTAATAATTAATAATATCATAATACAATAATTATATCATACATCACCAATGTCGAAATATGCTGAAGGGTTTGTCAAGCTGATTAAACCGCAAAGCAGTTTGCCGCCAAAGACGTCACCATATACCGCTTCGGTGTATAAGGGGTGGTTTACACAAATGCGGCAGGCGGATGCATTTTTGCATTCAAAATCGGCATTTATGTCCGCAATTGTTCCCGAGATAACGGTAACGGGTGGGGACAACACACGTCTCCCGCGTCCAAAAATGCTGGGCACGACACAATTCATGGCGCAACAAATCACGGACTATATACAAAAAACGAACGTGACGCACTGGTTGCAATACACTGCAAATAATATAAGGGGCAGGACTATTAAAGTATCTATAATGCATTGCGGTGATACCGAGAACAACGCCACGGCTGCAGCTAGAGCCAACACAGCCGATACAATTCGCAAAGGTGTCCCGATAAAATGGTTGAACACTTACAGGTCATATGTATATAAAATATATGCATGGTTTTATTTCATACAACCTTATATGTTGAAGAATGATTCTCTCGATTGTTCGAGCGAGATTTCAGTATACCTATATTTTACCCCATTTAAGAAGACGTTGCCTACAATTAGCGGCGACACGCTTGGTCCGTCACATGCAAATACCGGATACACATGTCCGTGCAGCATTAACCCGGAACGATATGGTGGGAAAACGAGCACCGAGATCATAATATTTAGGCACGAGGAATGGTTTAAAGTACTGATCCACGAAACGATGCATAACCTGGAACTGGATTTTGTAACCGATGAAAAAACACCAGTGAGAGAAATATTTCCCGGAATACGTCATGCAATTATCTTATCCGAGGCGTATGCCGAAACGTGGGCGAGGTTGATGAATGTTGCGTTTTATGTATTTTACGATATTTACGGTGGCAATGCCACGTCCGCGCAATACAAGGCCGCGGTTCATCGTTGTCTTCCCGCTGAGCGCACATTCTCTCTTTTTCAGGCCAACAAGATACTGAAATATATGGGGCTAAGCTTAAATGCAATTTTGTCCAGTGACGCAGCACAGGCATCTGCCGTATATAACCAATACAGTGAAAAAACAAACATATTCGCATACTACATTATAACTGGAATGTTGATGTTTGATGCCGATGAATTCCTCAAATGGTGTTCCGCAGAGAACAAGATAAGCCTCATACGAGCTACCCAAGGTGAAACGGGATGTTCCAAGTTTAAATCGTTGATGTCCAGGATAATAAAAAATGAGAGAATAAGCGAAGGTAGTAACGAATTGTCGTCCCTGAAACAGATGCCAGTGCATGCTCACTCTGCACGTATGACATTATGGAGTTAATAATAAAAATAAGACAATAAAAATAGGTTTATTTTTATTCTAATAAGTAATTATATTATACTATATTTATAATTACTATAATAATAATAATAACAATAATAACAATAACAAACATGTCTATTGAAAAAACTGTCACAGTATTCAACCCAGCTACATGGCATACAAATATTCAGTTGTCTGGTGCAGCTGACGAACCCACTGGAATGGACCCAAACGTGCAAATACGGATTGTAAATGGAGGAGAAGCGGGCCCCGATGGTGCTATAACGTATCCCAATTTCCCAATATCAACTCCAACCCTTGAAACGTTTGAATTTAACTTGGAATTATATTGGCAGACTGACCCGTTAGTTACGAATCCTGGTGATTATTATAGCATCAGATTTGGGTCTGGGTCTAATCCGATAGACGTGGTATTTGTATTTTGGACCGATTATTCAAATAACGGGTTTAGCGGAAGCGGAACGTATCTTCTAAAAAATAACCTGGCGGTTGCTAAAAGCACGGTGAGTCCGGCAGAAGCAGGTGCAGGCGAGAGCCAATGGTATCCGATAACGATAAAATACAATAAGAGCGTTGTAAATACGTGGACTGTGATAACAAACGGCGTTACGGTTATGACATACAGCGACCCGAACGCGATTTCCTGGCAGCAACTGCCAAACAATGACCAAGTCTCCGTAATGGCACATTCGGGGGGTTCGCTGCGCATGCGAGTATGGGTTCGCAAATTGAATGCATTCTATAAAGCGTTGTTTCCAATACAAACATATAACACTGCACTAATGCCAGTGCACCTTTATCCGTCAGCATCCGATTCCACATTTTCATCTGGACGGGCAGCATATAATCGCGTATTTTATCCGCGCATTGGCGCTACCAATATATCCAGCACGGCTGCGATTACAACTCGAAAGTTAATATATGAACCACGCGATGCATCATCCCGAATGGAGCGGCTTAAAATGCAGGCTATTGGTAAGAGTTCCATGCGTTTAAAGGAAACTGACGAGTTACGATTCAAGGCGCCAAATGTGAATGACGCACGCGATGCGATTCGCAGAGCAAGATCGTCTGGATACGCGGTTCCTCCGAAAGTATTCAATAAATTGTAATATGCGCATTTAATATAAGTTGGTATTTTTTGACATATATTATATTATAAAATTGAAACGCATTAACCATAATATGAACATATAATCAGGCAAAGTGTTATTATATTTTCAAGACAATGGGTGTTCGATATTTGAACGGAATTATTAAATCAAAATGCGCGCGCGCGATTTCTCATCAATCATTGCGCGACTATAGTGGTAAAACGATAGCCATAGACACCAGCATTTACATTCACAAGTATTTGGGCGATAATGCGCTCATGGAGAGCATGTATTTCATGATGGTGCAATTTCGGTATTTTAGTATTACACCGATCTTCATATTTGACGGTGTCCCGCCGACCGAGAAGCACGACGTCATGCAAAGCCGAGAACGTTTCAGGCAGATCGCGGTAACAAGGTATCAAGAAGCAAGTGAAGAAATGCACCACCATGTCAAGTGTATGAAGATGCAGGCGGAATCAGAACCCGCGAATGACGACGAATCCACCAGCAACAGCAACAGCAACAGCAACATCAACATCAATATCAACATCAATATCAACAAAATTACAGTGCTCGAACGAAAGCTGCGAACGCTGAAAAAGCGATTCGTTCGTGCAAATGCGTGCGAAATTTCGGATTTAAAGCGTCTCATGCGGTCATTCAATATGCGTTACATTGAATCCGAGGGAGAGTCGGACTTGTTGTGCGCACATATTGTAAAATGCGGACTGGCGTTCGCGTGCATGAGTGACGACATGGACATGTTTCTATACGGATGCCCACGTGTGTTGCGCCATGTGAATCTCTGGCACGGTACATGTGTTGAATACCGACTTGAATTGATTTTACAGGAACTTGGAGTTACGCTGGATGGTTTCAGAATGATTTGCGTATTATCTGGAACCGATTATAGCTGTAGTGAGACGGATGCAGTTGCGAATACGAACGCAGACGGTGAACTTGTAATTCGGCATCATAAGCATAATCATAATCGCGAACGAAGTTGGCGTGACCGCCTATATTTAAGCGACATCATTGAGTGCTATCACGACTTTATTCATGGTGACGACCGCGAAGACTGTGATGGCAATCATGATATTGATTTCTATACCTGGATGAAACAACACATGATGATGAAACACGTGGACGACGTTGAAAAATGTATCGACGTTGAGTCGCTGCGACGAGTGCAGAAGATGTTTTCAGCCAATATTGCTGAATCGCAAACATTCAGCTTGGACAGTGTTTTGCAAATTCAGAAACCGAATCCACCTACCGACGACGGTCTCGTTCCCGCGCGAGTGAAGAAATTAATGGCTCGATATAACTTTATATATGTATAAAACATAAAACATAAAAAAATACAAAAAGATACAATTATGTTTTAAAAATATTAAAAATATTAAAAAAAATGTTAAAATGATGACGCGCGCCGTCTTGAACGATGCACCTTCATTCTATGGCATCGATTGTCCCTGCATCGATGTGAACCAGTGCGGCATTTGCGACCACTGCTGGTCGTTTTGTATTTGCGCATTGATTTTTTAACGCAGTTATCGTTGTAGCATCTACGAGAGCCTGTGCGACATACCTTAATATGGCGCCTACGCCATCCGCCAACTTGCTGCTGCTGCTGTTCGTCGGGCATTGCTATTTTATTTTTTAATAGGTTTATTTTATTTATAATAGACGTATAGATAAAATTTATTTTATGAACCATTATTAAAAAGCGAATTTTGGTGAAGGTGTTACCGCGTATAATACCGTTAAATAGCACAGAATCGCGAGTATAATGGAGAGCAACCATATTGGAATTACTGTTTTTCGTTTAAACCCAACTCCAAATTCTCTTAAACTGCCGTCAGCATTATATAAAAACCCCGGTTTGAGCTGCTGAATTGCAAAAAACGAAAACAGGAACAGCAGAATAGCAAAGGTTGTCAAATACTTGCGTAAAATAAAAATATTCATGGTATTGGACGAATTTGTGGTTATTAATTAATATTATTATTCCTATTACTATTGCAAATATAATATTAATAAAGTCGATACGTATAATCTGCAATCATATTATTTTGTCTTTACGTTGCATACATTGGGATTATTTGAAATTCCGTCCCAATTTATACCGCACGTTTTAGCCCACTTGTATTTTTCACACAAGCCGCTTTGTCCTAAATATGCGGCCTCGGATGTATTTAACGAATCGCCGCACGAGCCTGCACTGCTTCCCTTGGGCATTCCGTTTAAGTTTTTACAAGTTTTACCGTCAGTATCCATTACCCAGTTATCAGGACAATTTGAAATCACCGGTGGCCATTCGCCAATGGCATTTGCCTTAATCATTGAATATATGACTGCTGCCAAAAATCCGAGCAACAAAATACCCGCAATCATAAGCACAATGCGCTGAAAATTCATATCTTCAAACATTTTAATTTTAGTTTTGATGATATTTGGTATATTTGATATTTAGTTTGTGTTATTATTTGTTTATAATAATATATTATTAATAATAAATAATAATTAAAATAATTAATAATAATAATAATAATAATAATAACATGAATCAAACACCCAATCAAACTTACAATTCAACACCGTTTGCGTCGCAGCTTACAAGTAATGGTCGCGTGAATGCTATTGTTACTCCGTCCGCCGAACAGCAGTTTGCCATGTTTGACCGAATCCGAGTTAAGGAGCCGGTCACGTTTCGCAACGCGCTGGACGGAATTTGGGAAGAAACCCCGTTGTCGCGGCTCTTCTTTAGCGGACCCAATATCCAAATCGTCCAGAATGCAATTCGCGCCGGAGTGCACGCACAATCTAATGGAGCCTACTTGATACCGGTTCAAGATGAAGACACTGTTAAAATCATAATGCGGTCCATATTTCTTCAAAACGCGGCGAACTTACCGTTTAATTTGACCGACCAAATTGTCGCGTTGAATGACTTGGTCTGCGAATACGCCGTCCCGCGCATTTTTGGCGAGGCGAAGGGATATATGACATACAAACAGGACATCAGCACCATGTACACGCCAATGGCGCGGCCATATTACAGTGATTACAAGACAAACAGTTTGCAACTCAAACACTGGTATTAAAAATGAAAATGGGTATTATATTTATATTTATTTTATGAAATTTAAATATAAAACATTAATTGCAATGTGTATTAACACGCCACAATATAAAGTATAAAGTAATCCAATGTCCCAAGTGGAATCAATTAAAGGAATCGATTTCAACGCCATTCTTGGCAGAAGCGACCAAGTTATAAAGTTTAAACAGATACTGCAAGATTTCAACGAACACAAAACGGATTTATCGGTAAAACGCGGAATATACGTTTACGGAGCACCCGGCTGCGGCAAGACCGAGTTCGTAACGCGAATATTGAACGAAATGCGATATGACATTATACGATACGACGCCGGAGACATTCGAAATAAAACGGTAATTGACACCATTACAAAACACAACATGTCGGACCAAAGCGTAATGTCCATTTTCGAGAAACTGCCCAAGCGAATCGTCATCGTGATGGACGAAATCGACGGCATGAACACCGGCGACAAGGGCGGAATAACGTCGCTCATTAAGCTGATACGACCCAAAAAAACAAAGAAGCAGAAGACGGAAGATTACACGCTGAACCCAATCATATGCATTGGGAATTACGAGATGGATAAAAAAATAAAGGAAATCATGAAAGTTTGTCACATTATCGAGTTGCGCACACCAACTATACCACAAATGCGTGCCCTTGTAGGAACCGTAATGCCGAATATGCAGTCCGAGCTTGCGGACAAGATTACCGCATTCACGCAGCGAGACATTCGCAAACTTATGACCGTGTGCAACATATACGACAAAGACGTGACAATTATTAACAGCGACGTGCTGGACACTATCTTCCGACCGAAGTCGTGTTCAGAGAATAGCAAGCTGATTGTCCGACAGCTATTCAACAGCAATTATTCGATATCGGACCACGCACCGATTGTTAGCGAGACGGACCGCACCATTATCGGTCTACTGTGGCACGAGAATATAACGGACAATATTCATAACGATTGTTCAGGAACACTGTTTTATCATTCCGTTTTGAACAACATTTGTTTCGCAGACTATATTGACCGAATAACGTTTCAAAAACAGATATGGATATTTAACGAAATGAGCTCGTTAATAAAAACGTTTTATAACAATACACTATATCACCAGTTCAAGGCGAAATGCTCTACTATGGCGACACCGGTGACACCGGCATGTTGTAACGGTGAACCTGAAATACGGTTCACAAAGGTTCTCACAAAATATAGCACGGAATACAACAATTTGCTTTTTATTCAGCACTTATGCAATCAACTATTGATGGATCGAAAGGATTTAGTTGAGTTTTTCGGAACATTACGAACAGATAAAGAGGACAATATAACCATTTCAAACGCGCTATTCGAACAATATGAAATTACCAAATTAGACGTGGAGCGAATGTATCGATATATTGATAAGTTTACAACCATCGGGGGTGGGATTGGGTCAAAAAAAAAGAGGGGTGGGCTCGACCATGCTAATTATGGCGGCGACGATGAAGATGATGATCCAAATGCGCATGCATACTTTTCAAGCGCCTTTCACGATGTAAATGGATGCGACGAATACGACGCAATTAGTTAGGTCGGAAGTATCGATGGTGCTCCATAATTCCCAGAACACGTAATTATTCGCCGCTGGATTTTCAAGGATTTTTTTTTATGGGATGGGTCATTCTTACCAGTCTCGATATTGTCACCGCACCCCAAATCGTTGACAATGTGTTCATATTCCTGCTCGAGTATATTTTTCAGAAAATCATATATTTCGTGCAATATAACTTCCGTGCATTTTCCAACAATGAGAACGCTTCCAGTTCGAAATATCATGAATGAAATCTCACAGCATTCCACTCCTTCTTTGGGCTGCTGTCCAGATTGTATTCCACACCCCTTGATGTAGTAAAATTTCGACTGTATTCCAGGATACGAGCACGAGTCGTAATTGCTGTTGATTCGATACTTGTATTTAAGCAGTTCGTGCAACTTGTCTCGGTTAACGTAAAACCCGCAGTTGAAATTAGAATTGATGAGCACGGTATCGCATCGCCCGTCGATATAATTTAAATCTTCGGATACAAATGGGCGAAGTATTGCAATTACCATATTCAAGACGCTGGTCATCATTTCGTCGGTCTGTATACCCGGAATTTCCAGCTTTCCGGTATTGAATACCTTGACGTGCATTTCCTTGAACGAGTAGTCGTCAATTCTGCATCCTACTTGTTGAGGGTCTCGCATTCGAATGATAATTACAAAACAGTTGAAGAATGCTCTTTTTTTTTTACTGCGATAGCACAGGATGTCTTTTTTGGATAATCCGATACTTATTTTTCGCTGGTCTTTGAATTTGATTCTGCCTTCGGGGTTGTCAATGTGTTCCATTTCCTGATTGTCGTAGTATCGTTCCTTGCTGATGCGTTCCATCACTGCATCATATTCGTCTCTGTCTGTTGTTGAAAATTTTATTTGTTTTTTGATTACGCCCTGGACTGGGTCGGTATATTTAAGCACAGGGATTTCCCAAAACACGTTCTTGATGTCAATGTGTAGATTCAGGTATGCGATTTTAGTGGTTGTGGATATATATATGGGGCTGCATTGAGGAGTTGTTACACATCTTGCGCGCGGCGGTGCACTATCATCGTTACTCAATATTCGAGCAAGTGCGGCATTAGCTTCGTTGTTCGCGGCGGTATCATATGGTAATGAATATTCGGTTTGCGCCCTTTCCGGCGTTACGTCGCAATCAAACGCAACCGACGTAAGACTTTTGAACGCTTCCCAATCGTCGTCGAGTTGAAAATAGTTGGCGGAGTCGGCTGCTGTCATGTTAATAAATTTCTTTATATCAATTTCATACTTAATTATATAAAGTTGTGTCTTTAAATTCAATTTTATATTTTAATTATTAATAATTACCACCAGGGATGAATGAGGGAGATTCGCGCACCCATTTTGTTATTATCAGAGTTATATACTGCATGACATATTCTGTTTTACATTCTTGATTGTGCATAATGTGCTCTATACGATTCAAAAAATCGCTTGTAATGCTTGACGTATGTGTCCGTATTATGTTGTTTAAAAATTGACGCAGCATATTGCGTTTCTCAATTCCGTATTTCAAGCTTATGGTATTGAATTTGTTTGCGGCATCTGCGGCGCTATGTGTTGTTAGAATCTGATTCCACACATCCTGATGTATTATTTTGCAATCCACAACCGACTGATTGGACTGCATAAAGTTTATCATACCGCGCAAATCCGAACCAAACTGTTTTTGAATGTGGTGCGCCGTTTCCAGGGACAAGTTGAGTCGTTCTGCCGCACTTATCTGCAGCAAGAACTGCACAATCCGATCTTCCGGGAGCTGGTTGAACCGCATTCGCACGAACTCTGACTGAAGCGAATCGTCTATTTTGCTAACATAGTTGCATATCAAACAAAATTTAACACTGCATGATATGTTTTTGTTATAATTATTTATCAAATACCTTAGTGCAATTTGGGCGTTTTTCGTCATGTAATCCACCTCGTCCAAAATGATGAATTTCAATTTGTTCCCACCCCCAAAGAGGGACTTGGTGTTTACAAAAGCGCTTATTTGACTACGAATCACGTCCACGCCGCGTTCATCTGACGCGTTTAAATGAATTACGGTTCCAAGACCGTCATTTGAATTTGAATTTGAAGTGCCGTCAACTGCACATGCGGTATCCGCCACACCCACACCCACACCCACACAAACGGTTTTATATTTCGCCTGAAATTCTTTTACAAGATTTATTATGGTGGTCGTTTTACCTGTTCCCGGTGGTCCGTAAAATAGTAAGTTAGGGAAATACCCATTATTTATTATATTTTCTAATATTGTGCGGTTTATTTCATCGAGAACAATGTCGTCAAATTTTGTGGGACGATATTTTTCAACCCATGGAGTTGATATTGATGTCATGTATCATAAATTTTTTCAGGGTGAAATAGATGAACAGATGCTTTTATTTATATGTTATTTTTATATAAAAACCTCGTATTAATATATTTATATTTATATTTATAATTGATTGCAACTCCAACCCACATTTATTGGGTTATATTGTCACGTCACCACAAATATTTATCATGAGTTCCGAATATTGTTCTACTGGATATCTGGAGTTGATTATGGGTCCCATGTTTTCTGGTAAAACATCCAAGCTGATTGAGGTATATAAGCAATGTATATTTTGCAATATATCGGTTGCAGTAATCAATTACGCGGGTGATACGCGATACTCGAATACGATGCTATCAACACATGACATGAAAATGATTCCGTGCATGCGCGGGTCGTCAATACGCGAAATCGTGTCCGAACAGCGCACATGCATTGATGCGTCTGATGTGATACTCATAAACGAAGGCCAATTCTTTACCGACATAGCCGAACATGTGAGACACTGGGTTGATGTGTGTGGAAAACGCGTTTATATTTGCGGACTTGACGGAGATTTTGAACGAAATGCAATAGGCAATCTTCACGAACTGCTTCCTTTCTGTGATAAAATAGAGAAGTTGACATCACTTTGCAGCAGCTGCAAGAACGGAACTCGTGCGATTTTCAGTTTCCGACTTACGGACGAGAAGGAGCAAATAGTGATAGGGTCATCCAATTACATACCCGTGTGTAGAAAATGCTACGCGAAACTGAGTGATGAGAAGAATATGCGGAGCCGAGCTTAATGTTTATACAAAAACAATTTAAATTGTTGTTTCAACTAATCAGTATATTAATATTGATATTACGCGCGCACAATTAAATAAATCATGAGCAATTTTGAAAACACACAAGCGGTTGTTAACAAACTAAAGACGCAGAAGGCGCCAAAAACACTGAAGGAACCCAAAGAACCCAAAGTAAAGAAACCCAAAGAACTAAAAATAAAGAAGGAGCCAAATGTGAAGATACCCAAGGAACCCAAGGAACCCAAGGAACCCAAGGAACCCAAGGAACCCAAGGAACCCAAGGAACCCAAGGAACCCAAACTGAAGAAGAAGAAGGAGCCCAAAGAGTTAAAAGTAAAAGTGCCAAAAATGCCGAAGGAGCCAAAAGTCAAATCACCAAAGGGGCAGAAATTAAATGCTATGACGGTCAATGGCGACTTTACCACAAGTGATACAGTGGCTGTAGTATCCGCTGAAATCACTCCAGTTATCTTAAAAAAACGAGGACGAAAACCCAAGGGTGGTAAAATAATTTCTTCAGCAGTTATAACACAAACAAACACGCATAGTCCAGTGATTTCCAAACAGCCATTCAGCTCATCGAATGTAATATTACACTTGAAATGCAATTACAGTGACCTTCTCGTTAATAACTCAATGTCGTCATTTAAATACGAACCGGTTGTAGAAGACGTTGAGTCGTATATAAACGGCGGTGACCTTTCAGAAACCGCAGGAGCATTTACACAACAAGCTGCAGGGACAGGGATATATGCAGATGAGGTAAAATCTATTATCGACGGCGATGGCACAGATTGTAACATCGGTAATATCGGTATTGGCAATAATGATTGTGACGCAGCATCTAAGCACCACCACGCTTTTTCCACCACAGCAACATCGTCGACGTGCATGTTTCCAATGACGACACCGTTGGTGCAGCAATCCACGAAACCCCCATATCCGTATGTTATTTCTTCAACAATAACGACGACGACGACGACATCAACCGATACAAATAATATCAATGGCATTCATAGCGTGGCGCATAATGCTGCACATAATGCAGACACAGATATTGAAATGAAGGAGGTGTGGAGAAAGATAAACAGGTTGAAATTGGTTCTGCACAAGGATAATGCGCGGTTCAATTCGACACAACAATCTGGTTGTTTTTGGTGCACCTGCGAATTTGATACGCCGGTTATATATATCCCAAAATTATATACGAAATCTACCGATTCATACACGGTTTACGGCTGTTTTTGTTCACCGGAATGCGCAACATCGTATTTGATGAAAGAACCAATTGATACGTCAACGCGGTTTGAGAGATATCAGATGTTGAATGCAATCTACAACAATATATGTAATAACATAGACAAACCCATCAAGCCTGCTCCCGATCCTCACTACCTGTTGAGTAAATTTTATGGAAACCTCTCAATTGACGAGTACAGGAAACTATTGAAAAGTGACCATTTGCTTTATATTGTTAACAAGCCGTTGACGCACTCATTGCCCGAATTGTATGAAGATAACAACGAGTTTTTAGTCAATAATAAAACAACCATTCCGAATGCGATGTCAAAACCGAAAAAAAAGTAAATATAAACTAATAATAATAATACAACAAATATAATCAAAATGTTTTATTATTTATTTGAAATGAAATCCAAATCGAATTTCATTTAATTCATTTGCGCGCAAATACTGGTTTCCCTCCTACAAAATTACCAACTTCATCTCCAATGTCTCCATCTGGCGTGCACGCGTAAATGACGCCCGATGTTTCATCTGTGGTGAAATACTTCTTGCCTTTGATTTCAATTTCAATAACTTCAACTTCCTCATTCATCTCGACTTCTTCTTCTGAGTCGGTTTCTTCTTCCTCTTCTTCGTCTTCTTCACCGTCCACATCCTGGTTACTTTCCGTCTCCTCGCGATGAACAGTAACAATACCAGGGATTATTTCTTGTTCATCTTCTTCTACCTCCTCCTCCTCCTCCTCCTCCTCCTCAGAATCGCGAGTTATAACAGTTTCTTCATTCTCGGCAGAATCAGCTTCTTCTTCTTCTTCTTCTTCATGGTCGTTAGCAATAGAATCAAGAGCGGCAAGAGCAGCAATATCGATTTCATCATCATCATATGATTCGACACTTTCATCCTCCGCAATTTCTTCTGTTTCCTCTATCACGAGCGTTATATTTTCGGGTTCCGGCTCCAAGCTGGTAAAATGCGCATCTTGTGAATCCATCATCTTCAATATGCTATGTTCAAGTTCTGAAACTTTGGCCTTGAGTGATGCATTTTCGGCAATGAGTCGCTGCATTTCTTCGCAGGTAACGTCGTGAATGTTTGATGGGTGGACAAGTTTTCTCACTGCCGGAATTTGCATGACAGCATCATGCGTCTGTTTGTATTCGCGGTTCATTTCGTATACGCGTTTCAATTTGTCTTTTAGAGCCGAAGATACAATTGCTTGGACATCTTGAACCAGTAGCTCAAGATCAAGATTGCCAGGCTCGTTGACATTTTTTTCCAAAATAGTTTGAGACGCCATCGTGTTAGGATTTGTAATTATTGGTATATTATTATGCAGTAGATGGTTTAAATCAATTTTAATAAATATATAAAAATAAATAAATATTAAAAGATATATAACACAATAGTTCAAATATCCTTCAAAACCGAATGACACAACAACAAGAAGACGTATCCGATAAAATAGCATTGATTATGGGACAAACCAACTATAGCGCAGATGATGCCGGCGCCAAACTCAAATCAAAAAATTACGACGAACTTGCGGTGATACGCGAATATTTGGGGGTGGCGACCGGCGGCGAAAGTAGTACGAGCAATGCACATCCACAATCCAAGAATCAACTAATATATACCGAAATTCGTAAATTTATGGACGGTTGTGGAAAGGCAGATACAACAACAACAACACCAGCAACAGATAATTCTAATTCTGCAGCAGCAAATGCCACATAATGAAAATAGGATGTTTCATTTGGGCCAAGATTGAAATATATTTTTGGGTTGTTTACAAAATTAAAATATATTAGTAAGTTAATAAATATAAATAAAAATGGCGATTGTAAATTCGTTATGTCCACCGGCCCTTCTTTATTTAGGATTCTCAGTTATTCAGATTATAATCGATTTATTCAGAAGCGACCACGTCACCGCTTTTTTCAAATTTCTCATTATGATTGTTTTTCTTTTCATCCTCCAGAATCTGTGTGACACGGGTTTGAGTATAATTTCATGGTTTATCGTTTTTATTCCGTTTATGCTCATGACATACGTGTCGTCTGTCGTCTTTCATCTGTTCGGTATGAAGCCGTCACCCGGAGTAGCCGCATCTACAACAGTTGCGCCAAAAGAAATGGAACCAAATTACCACAATCGCGCAGATGCCAGTCCAGGATACCCTAAAAATGCATCGACCGGACTAAGCACAGAAAATGAGAAATTAAATATTAGATTTTAGGAATTTGCACGTGATTGTTATGTTTGGTTATTGCAGCCATCTATATTTTATATTATTTATAAACAAAATCAATATAAAAGAAAAATAAATATGTATGTTATAAGGTATAATAGGTAGTAGTGAACCATGGCATCATCCGCAAATGTTTTGACATCGCGCGAAACAGATTTATCTGTTAATGCATCGATTATCAACCCATATGCGGGTTCCGCAGCTAAACATAGCAGCACCCATTCGCTTTCAGATAAATGGACGCTATGGGCGCATTTACCACACGACACCGAGTGGAGTTTAAAAAGCTATACGAAGATTTACGAATTCGAAACCGTCGAAGACGCGGTGGCGATTACAGAAATGCTTCCACCCAAGCTAATTATGAACTGCATGTTGTTTATAATGCGGAGCGGTATTACGCCAATATGGGAAGACGCGAGAAATCGAAATGGAGGGTGCTTTTCTTATAAAGTGACCAACGCCGATGTTCCGTTTGCTTGGAAGCAACTGACGTACTCCATAGTGGGTGAAACTATATCTAACACTCAGTCGCTACTTCCACACGTAAATGGTATCACCATATCTCCTAAAAAGAATTTTTGCATTGTCAAAATATGGCTTGCAACTTGCGATTTCCAAAACGCGGCAATTATACGCGAACTTAGAGGGATAACGTCACATGGATGCTTGTTTAAACGGCATATACCTGAATACTAACTAACAACTAACCTAACTAACTACTCGTGTGTAAATACATACAGCGTAGGCGTAGTTTTACATTTCTTTCCGGAATAGGAATCACAATTTAATAAAGAACTTTTTGGATTAAAACCTTTTAATTTTAATTTTATTACCAGTGTATTTTTATTGGAATAACCTTTTATTTTAAAAGGTGCAAACCCCTTTCCGTAAACAACATAGCAACGTTCTTCGAGAAGCATATTTATAAAGACGCATATTAAATGAAAAGAATATAATTTAAAAATATTTTTAATATTTTTAAATTTGTTTTTTGTAATCAACCAGTTGGTCGGTGTTACAATTTTAAGTTTTAATTGGAGTAAGCCAAGCCACCCATGCCGCTCATGATACGAAGAACGTTGTAGTTGGTGGCAAAGACACGAACCTTGGCGGTGCTGGTTCCCTCAACGGTGGCATTGGACAACACAAGCTGAAGAGTGGCGTTGTCAATACGAGAGAAGTTGCAAGAGCCGGAAGGTTGGTGCTCCTCGGGGCGAAGGGCGAAGGAATACAGGTTGATACCGGTATCGGGGGTGCGGGTGTGGTGCTGCCAAGGCTGAACGAGGTCGAAGTAGGTGCCTTCGCGCTCAGAGAAGCGGTCCTGACCGTTGAGCTGCAACTTGGCAGTCACGACGGGGTTCTCACCCCAGCAGTGCATGTCAAGAGCGGTCTCAGCAAGAACGAAGGTGCCGGCATCAGAGAGAGCGGACTCCTGCTGGGCGCCGTTGACACCGAGGTTGGAACCGTCGTAGGCGCCGGCAGCGGTAGTCCAGAAGTTTCCAGCGCCGCCGGCGGTAGCGGAGGTGACGTCATAAGCTCCAGCCTGGGCAAAGAGACCGCTGGCATCGATGACACCATGGACACCGGAGACAGAGTGAGGGCCGCCGAAGGCGTGGATGGCGTTGGGAAGAGCATCCACGGCATCGGTGTAGTTGAAGGGCTGGGCGCCGAGCAACTTGTAGAGCAGACTGGTGGCATCGAGGGATGAGCAGTAGTCAACGTTGGCATCACGCTGGACGACCCAGATGAGCTCCTTGACGGGGTGGTTGAAGTTGAGCTTGATCTTGTTGGAAGAAGAACCGACGGACTCATCACCAGTGAACTGGAGCTGCTCGATGAGGTACTCGTGGGGGTTCTGGGCCATGCGCCTGCGCTCGTCGGTGTCGAGGAACACGTAGTCGACGTACAAAGAGGCGGCAACGAGGGACTGGTTGTAGGCGGCGTTGACCTTGGTGGAGCCAGAGGTAGCAGCCAGAGAGCCGACAGCCCAGAGGCACTCGTCGATGGGGCGGATGTCGAGGTTGATCTTGACTTCGTGGTACTGAAGGGCGATGAGGGGAAGGGCAAGACCGGGGTTGCGGCAGAACCAGAACTGGAAGGGGATGTAGAGGGTGGTCTCGGGGAGGGCGTTGCGGGGAGCGCAAACCTGGCGGGGGGCGTTGGAGTCGCAGGGACCGTCAACATCGGCGAAAGAGGGGTCGGTGATGTAAGTGAGCTGGGTGGTGTTGCCGATCATCTTGTAATAACCGCGCTGCTGCTCAGTGGACTGAGTGAGCTGGTTCCAGATGTGCATCCAGTCACCGTACTGGCGGTCAATGCGCTGGCCACCGATTTCAACCTCAACCTGAGAGATGAGCTGCTCACCGGGGAAGTCGAGCCAACGGGCATAGACGCCATCCTGGTTAGCACCGGAACCCTTGAGGCCCTGTCCGATTTCGGGCAGGGTGACCTGAAGGTAAGTGCGGTAAGCCAAATCACCGTTGCGGCTGATAGTGCAGGTCACGCGGCGACCAAAGTCTGCCTGACCGTTAAAAGTCTGTTCAATAGACTCCATAGCAAAGTTGGTGTGTCTCTTGTAAGACACTTTCCAGAAGGTAATCTGAGGATTACCAGTAAGATAGACGTCTTGTGCGCCATAGGCGACAAGTTGCATTAAGCCTCCTCCCATTTTAGTAGTTGATTGTAGTTTATAGTATGCCTAAAGAAAAAAAAATTAGGAAAATACGAAATTAAATAAAAATAAAAAATAAAAAACGATAAAAAATAAAAATAAAAATGAAATCATTTTTATTTTCTTCATTTTGTGGAGATGGGTTGATTTTTTGATTTTTACTAAATGAAATGACCGTCCATTAAAAATCGGGATTGGACGTGAATGCTGCTGCAGCCGGCTTATCATCTCCCCCGCCAACGGATTTAATCATGTCGTTTTGCTTAAACTGTTTCAACGTGTATAATCCAATAATGGATGCTAAATAAACAAATGAGGTATCGCGAATGATAATTCTGACCGGAAGTGTTTCGCCACTAATAAATCGCATTTCAAGAAACTTTACAATAAAATATACAACTGCAATTGCAGCTCCTTCGATAAACATTTTATTTTTATTATCGACAAATGTTGATGATGATGATGATGACGTATGCCACAGATGATGATGATGGAGTGTATACACTGTCCTTAAAAAAACATTTTATTTATTTTACGCATTTATCTATATGTGCACTACTTACATTCTTGCATTTTACATTCTTGCATTACATTCCAAATTGGCTAAAGTCGGCAAGAACTGGGCGCGGAACCGACATTGCGCCATTTTGGCTTATGGCGTAATTTGGAACCTTTTTACATTCGAATGACGGTTCGGGGCATCGCGCACATGCCGGGCACGGCGGGCATTTTGAGGAACTACCGCCTGCGCCGCCAGAGCCACCGGGAAATGCGGAACCCAGACCGTTACTTAACCCACTGCTGTCATTGGTGCCGCCACCGCCGCCACCGTTACCATGTTCGGAATCGGCTGCACCGTCACCTTTTCCGCCGAATGACGGGCATACCGGGCATGTAGTTGGGGGCACAACCTGTGATTTCAAAACATACAAGTGTTCTTGTCCCTTGGGTATCTGGTCCTGTGTTATGCCACCGCTTCCACTACCTTCTAAACCTTCTACACTTGAAAATGGTGAAATGAACTGCTCAAGCGTAAATCCCGAGCTCGCCGGAAGAACCGAATCGAACAACCCGCCAAATCCTTCAACACCATTATTGGTGTCGGCATCTGCATCGGCTACAGTCGATTCATTACCGTAAGTTGCTTCTGCGCTGCGGCCAGGATTGGGTGGAATGGCTGCGTCTGCATCGTCGCCTTCATCCGCATCTGCGTCTCCACCTGTGTGTTGGTTTGTTACCTTACTTGTAGAATCCTTCTCATTTTCAAGACCTTCCTTTCCAAAATCGATATATTTCCCTAAAAATGATGCCAATAGAAGTGAGAGCAGCAAAATGCCGAATAGGTGGACGTGTTTCAACTTCATGGGGAAATTATTTATTATTTAATTATTTGTTATGTTTAATTTATTAAATATTATAATTAATACTATATTATATAAAATAATACACAAGTAATAAATAAATAAAATAATGTGTCGTGAACTAAAAATAGTTTTAACTGATATCATTTATCATTTTTATTAGCATGTTTGTCAGGTCAATGTCGCTGGCGTGTTCGTTTGAACCGCTTAAGATTATACATTTTACGACAACTGCGACTGCTTATTTTTTTAATGCGCGTGTGGTTATGGTTATTATATCGGTTATATCTATATTTTTTACTGCGCATCCCTCCACTAAACCGCCCCTTTTTGCTTTTGGGTGTCGTTACTTCGTCAAAACCTAAATCGCTGTGAGAATGTTTACATTTCGACTGCGAATTGCATATGCGACATACTTGATCCATAATAAAAATAACCGGCGTCGGAGTCCCTCTATTTACTATGGAATGCAATCTAAGAAGTGAAATAATTTGATTAGATGTTATATCTAAGCTCGGTAGCGCTGCTTTATAAAACGGTAACCTGCGAAATTCACTCAAAATAAACACCTTTCGTATAAATATTACTATATCACGAGCGTGTTGTGGTATACCAAACTGTAAAAATATATCGTGGTTTGGTCCAGCATCTGATAATATATCTCTCGTGTTCAATTGTTCAATTGCGCTTATTAGTGTGTCGATTGCATCATCGCGCATTTTACCCTTTAACCATTCGTCAAAATTACTGCTGAATTTACTAAAAAACACTTGAACTAATTTGGTTGGCGGACTTACAATACCAACTCCGCGGTCTATACATGCCATGAGTCCGTCCATTAACGCATTATTGGACCTTGCGAGGGCAAAATCTCCTTCTAAACGTTGTTGTTGTTGGGTTTTTTTCCCCTTTACGGCGGCTCCTATTATGTATTTTGAAATAAGTCCAACCATTTGTCTAGTATTTAATTCAGCGAGGTCTGAATCATATCTATCCTTTACCGCTTTAACCCGACGACATGTTTCATAATCAGGCTCGTGTTGATTAGACGCTGGGTTAGTATATAATTGCTGAGCTATATCAAATATATTTAATGTAACCCCAGGTGCAGGACTTGCTCCGTCAACAAAAACTCCATACTCGGTTGTTATTCGATGGCATTCTATGCCAAGTCTTCCGCTCCCAATATCAATAAGTTCTCGTGCAACAGAAATACCAGGTAATAGCCATATGCGCTGCCTTGTTCTGTCACTGTATTCCAACTGATAATTTTCGCCAGTTAATGAACCAGGTGTCATGGAATAATTTCGTGTTACCTTATGATGTGCGTTGACCACATCAACAAAAGTCTTCGCCTCAAAATCACCAAATCTTTTTTCATATTCACGTCTATCGGTCACCGCCAATTGGTTCATATACAGCCACCTAAACGCATGACGTTGATATTCTTGCACTGACTCAAGTGAAATATCCGGATGTTCAAATACAATTTGTGAAATAATATGATACAGTTTTACGCGGATATCACTATTTGTCAAATCGGCGGTAGACCCATGGTCACATTCGCACGAAGGAAGTCCATGGGTATTCTGTTGGAACGTAAATATTACCCCAACATCTAATACGCCTTCACTGGCAGATTTTTCTACGGTATCTGATCCATGTGCACTTACTACCGCTCTGTATATGGGGTGTGGTGGTCTTTGCGCGTAAAATGACCGTTCAGTTGCTAATGCTCGTATTCCCGCTAACATGCGCGCCTTTAATTCCGAATCCGAAATATCTGCGCGAGTTAAAAACGCATATTCCGGCGCAGATGATGCCATATTTAACTATTTTTTTTATTTATTTATTCCTCTATCTTCTATAGTTCTATAGTTATAGCGCCTAAATTTTTTTAAACTAAATTAAATTAAAATATTAAATTTAAATTAATAATAATTGATGCAAAATGTTACACGCATATGATAATACGGCATGTTAACCCGTCGCAATAAACAATAGCAATAGTTATAAACCTCTCATGGTTCCAGAAGACCTTTCATATCCCAGTATATGCATCCCATTTTCCAAGATGCATTACGGAATCAACGAAGATATGCCAGTTACAACCGAATTTGTGGAGCGCGCGTTCACTCGATATGGAAAAATAAGCAGCGTTGTTCTCAAACTGCATTCATCTGAAATAACTCACGTCGGACCCGTGACAAAAATCGAACACTATTACAGGTTCATTATACATTTCGAGCGATGGCATGTGGAAAATGGCGAGGCGCGGTATGTGCGTTCCGTATTGATGTCGGCCGATCCAGGCGCCAATATCAAATTGGCGTATGATGGCCCGTGGTACTGGAAATTCTTTGCACTGCGTCAACACCAACACCGAATTCAATATTCAAGAATTTAAAAGTTATATTTGGTAAGCGGGTTAACGTATTCTGCAACAGGTTCAAGCATTGCAAACTGTGTTCTCTGTCCCACCCGTTTGATGTAATCGCGTATAAATGTGTCAACCGATGCATATTTTTTTACACTGTTACCAAGTGAATTGAAATAGTATACGCCAACATCACCGGCATATTTGCAAGCAATTACCCAGTGACCGCTTCTTGGCGATCCATTTTCATTAATTAGAATTTTCCACTCGGCGTCCAGTGCGTCTACGCCGTCATATTTTGATTTAATTGCGACGGAGATTATATCCTTATTAGGGTCAGGGTCCGTCATTTCATACTTGCAGATGGAGAGGGCAGCCATTAATAAACTAACGCTGTGGTTTTCGTGTGTCTCGCATTCAAACTCGCCTCTCAAGTCGGGCCGGTCTTTCAATGCTCGTCTCATCGTGTAGCACAGCTGATGAAGATTGATGGGTGATTCGGGCTGAACCTCCAAGTTCATTATATTTTTGTAACCAGGATCGGTTGAAAACGTAAACACTTCTCGCTGCATCAAGTGATTAAGTGCCAAACGTCCACAGGACGCAATTTCTTTCTGATGTCTGAAATACTTACCGTAATTTCCCGAATCCGTTGAAACGGTGATAGAAGGTCGCTGTTCCTCTTGCTCTTGCTGTTGTTGTTGATGAGACTGTTTCGGTGTTTGATGTTTTTGTGACAGAGGGGGAAGGTTAAATGTTTGTGGATTGCGGTGCATTTGCTGAACCAGCGTGGCGTCTGGCTTTAATAACTCGCCGATCACAGAAACGTGCTTGTCATTTAGTTCGAACCGTTGTCCAATCACCTTTACGCGAATGACCGCATCGGGTTTTATGGAATTGAAATAGTCATCGGTGTCACCAGAATGATGTTCGCGCAATACGTAAACTACGACGGGTTCCACTTTTTTTACGCCGTTGATTCCTGCCAGAATCCCCGCATGCGTAACGCTCTTCACACTGCACACAAGAATCGCGCCTTCTGCTGGTGCAAATACCGAACAATTGAACGCCACATCAAATACGATATTGGAACCCGAAATAGTCCCACTGGAGTGAGTTATAATTCTGCACGTATCTGGATGCACAAAACCCTCAATTGTGCATCTGTTTTCAATCTGATTTCTGACGTGCCGAGTCAAAACCATTTTTATGTCATTGCCTCTTCCAATATCTTTGAATGGTATCGTTACTCGACGAGATAAAATGCATTCAGAGTAGCAATCCGAGGACGACGTTGCCGTAGTTATTGGTTTTGTATATTGTTGTGCCGATTGCATTGTTTTGTTAAATTAACTTCGCTTCGTATATACTATTTAACTATTTATATTTAACATTCAATTTTAATTAATAATTTAAACTATTTTAATTAATTAAAAGTTTAGAGGTCTGATTTGCATTCACATTAAACTAATCAAATTATTTACGAATACCCGACCGTCTGGTGCGGCGCACGCGACGCATATATTTGCGTCGTTTCGTTTTTCCACCACCGCGGCTTCCTTTGCTTCCTTTCTTTCCTTTGCTTCCTTTGCTTCCTTTGCTTCCTTTGCTTCCTTTGCTTCCTTTGCTCCCATTACTGGAACTGCGACCGCGACTTGAACTTGAAGGTACTTTTTTTTTAATTTCAAACCTTAATACGCCAGTCAAATAAGCTGCTGCAAAATATAACATTGTATTCGATTTAAAATATGTAGTTTCTTTGCCAATTACTTGTTCCCAAACGGTCCAACTTATATTTATTTTAAAATTTGAATGGTTAATCGAATGGCATCTATCAATCCCAAGCACCGTTCTATCTACAAAGCATTCTGATGTATTTTCTTTACCCGGGTTAAAGAATGATGATATTTCTTCGCTAAGTGGTAAAACAATGGCGGTGATACTTGATGGTTGTTTAGATTTTCCATCATAAATTCCAAGCATAACATGAAGTAATGTTAGGTGCGTCCGTTGCAATGGCGAAACAAAGAATGCATTAAATGCAATACCTAATGTACTTATAAATTGCCCAGCCCTGAATGCTTGGTCTTTTCCATTTTCTGTCAACATTGGGTCGCGTCTATTAAGATTCTCCACCATCGTACCTAACGTTTTTAAGTTGTGAAACCCTTCGCCATGCCTTACTATATAATAATCAAAATCGTGTTCATCGCTTACAGTCGATGTTGGCATAAACGGTTCAATTGTGGCGGTGCTAACCACATCATCGTATAAAGTTATCTTCTCCCGATCGTCTACTCCAGCGCCTCGTAGTTGTTGTATATTAACTGCATAATTATGCCTCGATTCATTATGTTTAAATGATATTTTTAACACAGCACAATTTACTGGTTCGTAGTGGCGGACTCCGAATGATGATAATAAATTTTTTATCCTGTTTGCATGTGTAACAATTAACACTTTAAATAATGTCATTTTATGTGTGGTTATAGGTTCTGGTCTGTCTATATATTTTATATATATTATTATTATTTTTTATTTTTTTTATAAATCTGATTTATTTTTGATATTGCCTGAATTTCACACGGTCTTAAAAACCACCGGTTTCTATTTCCGGGATTGGGATTGGCGGGGTCTGCGTCTAATTTCATAATGTCATATGCACGCAAAACAATTTCAATTAAAACCGCCAGAGCGTCCTTATCCGCACCTTTAATATACTTGTTAATTCCACCCCTTGGTTCTCCGATGATTTTAAATAATTCTATTATTGTTGTTGCAATTTCCCCTCGTTTTGTAACAATAGCTCCTCTAAATGGATCTTGATTGGTTAAATTAATTAGTTTGAAAGCAAATGCATCGGCTTCGGTTTCGGGCTTAACGCACCCGATAACATTGTTTACCGGAGATTTCGTAGTTATTTTCCGTCTTAACTCGTCACACCATGTAAATAATTGAGAAGCGGCTTCATGTTTATCCCCGTCGTTCATACCAGTCCATTCATCGTGTTCCAAAATCATGAAATCCGAATTTTGAACATACTCGTCTATCATGTATGAACCTAAATCTACACCCTTCAACACCCCGGTTATTTTTTGATTAGACCAGGCATTTAAATTATCACTCGGAAGAGCAACCGCGTCACCATATCGTGTGCGTATTTTGTGTCGACCGAAGTATTCGGTAATGCAATTAAAGAACTCTCTTTTGCCCTGATCTGCGTCTCGATTGACCTTATTAGCAACATCGATCGCACTTTCGTAATCTATAACATCGAGATAATGTGACATTATAGCACCCAACACAACATCTCTCGGCATCATTCCTTGACTTTGCAGCTCTCCGAATATGTCATGAGCGTGATGAATAAAAGTGTCGGATATCACACCTTTAATTTTGGCTCCCGCCGGCGGTAGTGTAATCGTTACATATGCCTCCCATAATAGACCGATGGTTGCATCACTTTTAGAGATACCACCGTCGTCAACGCCGGCATCTGCTGGCAATTCCGCTGTATCAGGTTGGTCATATTGTTCATATTCTACATAGTCGGATGCATCTTCAATTGGCATGACGCGTTCACGTATACCAATGTGATGGTCGGTCACGCCTTCGGGTTGAAAGAGATAATAGTCTCCAACATTAACGAGCCGACCCTTTCGACCGTAATAATCAGTTATGAATTCAATTGGATCCTCAATCAAAATGTTTAGAGCGGTGTATATTTGCTCTTCCGGATATGTTCTAACTTGATTTATTGCATCAATAAGCTCTGATTCGGAATAGAAAAATCGTTCTTTGAACAAACTACGAATTCTATGAATAACGCGCTCGCTGTTCAGCGTAAGAAAGGCCATATCATACGTATCCGTATCCGTTCCAGTTGACGGGTCGTTCATATCTACGGTCGGCTCGCACCCAGAATCACACACGTCTTGATAATCGCATGCGTCTGTTCGAGGCATGATGTTTGCATCGTGCATTGTGGACCGCGCCGCGCCGTCATCGCCGATCGTGGTAAGCAATTGCGTTATCGTCCCAGCACCGTCCTTGAATGACGGTATGTTATATTCAGAATTTAAGTTACAATCGATCGCGTGTTTTTTTAAAATGTTGTTCACGTTTCCAATACGCTTCGCCTTATCTTCCGCATATCGCAACAACCTTAGATCAATTGCTTCCACTCTGGCATCATTGGCAAGCAGACTGGTCCCGTGTATGAAAATACAAACGTTTCGTCGTTGAAATGGCAGGTCAACGTGGCTGCAGTTACGAACCGCGCGTCCTATAATCTGTTCCAATAAACTTAAATTATACCACGGATCCAGAATGTGCACTTGTCGCACGTTTTTAAAATCCAGACCCTCCGCACCCGCATTGGTTATAATAATCACCTTGATTATGCTACCGTCCTTATTGCCGGGAACCGTTGCCGCGCTAATTGCGGACTGTATGGATGCAGCCGAAGATAATTCATTGTTACCTGTTATGAGCGTGTAACGCCCACGTATCGTTCTCTTCGCATTTACCGGTTGCAACATGTTTGAACTTGAATTGTTTCCTCTCTCGTCGTTGTATCGGTTGAATCCGTGTTCTTCGAGCGCCAGCGCTATCGGAACGGCACCACCCTCAATGTATCGCGTGTATACCAAAAGTATGCCATCGCATTCCATTGCGTGTGTGCAAACGCTCGCTATTTTATTGCTCCATCTTGCTATATTTCCGGGTTCAAATACGCGTTCAACTTCGACCCCTCTGATGCGGCGATACTGGTATCGCATACCACCCTTTGCGACCTTCTCCATAACTTGCATAAGACCGGCCTTGCCAACCATCGATTTGGGGTCGGACGAAGCCGACGACGATGGATACGATATCGTAAGCGCCTGTAATGCGGGATACGATTTAACGCCAAGTTTTGCAGTTATCTCATCATAGTCGCCACCAGCAGCAGCGGCAGCAGCAGCGGCAGTAGTAGCAGCAGTAGCAGCAGTAGCAGCAGCATTATCAGCACCCAACCCCTCGTTTTCCCCCTCTTCGTCTTCGCCCTCGTCATCACCCATCTCGTTATCGTCAATCTTATCATCTGCATTGTCGCTATCGCTATCGCTATCATGACTATGACTATCGCGCTCTTGCTGTTGCTGCACGCCAATCAACTGTTTGATACATAGTTCATAAACTTTGAGCTGTTCGGTTCCAATCGGCGTGACATACACATCCAAAAACTTTTTGCTTGTATCTATTTGCATTCCTGTATATTCAACTGTGGGATGAGGAACCGCTGTGCCCGGGTCGGCGAAAAATGAATTTTGTGGCGAATGCACTTTGGGGTATATGCGGTATGGAAATGTGAACGGGTTCTCTCCACGCACATAGGAAACGTATCCATATGACGCATTTTTTAACACCTCCTTACCACTTGAATATGCCGAACGAACACGAGTCGGATCATCGTCGGTTGAAGTTTTTATATTTTCGTCACCGGTATCGCCAACAAACACGTCAGAATATTTTATCTCGGACCGATTGTCGTTGATGCGCATTAGATTCAGAAGCCATATGATTTCGGTAGGGTTGTTATACATTGGCGTGGCGGTAAGAAGCAGTAGACGCATATTCTGCGAATATTTTGCCGCAACCGTAAGCAGTTTTCCCGTCATCTTGTCGTTACTCTTATGATTGTCTTCCGTAGTTCGCAAATTGTGAACTTCGTCGATGATGATGAGCGCGTCATCGAACCGTTTTTTTATGCCGGCTATTTGTGATTCCGTTAGCTGGTCCAACTTTCTGTAATCGGCTTTAGTTGTTCCGTAAATGGACTGCTCTATCATGGTTTTAAGCTTCTCATATCCAATAAACGTGTATGTCGATTTTATAATTGCCGATATGTTTTTAACGATTGCGTCTTTCATTGCTTCTTCGTCTTCGCGAGTTAAGTTGGTTGTTTCTATTGTTGCATTGGCAAGCCCGTTATCTTTCAAAAGCTTGTTGCCGACACACGTATTCATCGACCACGTTCCAGTGCTTCGGTTCAACATCAGCTTGTCCTTGTTGAACAGCTGAGATTTGAAATTCATAATAATGTTTGGCGATGCGACAACATAAATGCGCTTGGAAATACCCATTCGTTTAAAATATTCTCGCATTTCCTCGGCAACGCTTATCGCGGAACACGTTTTCCCGGTTCCGAGACCGTGATACAGCAGTAGGCTTTTGTAGGGCGTGGTTGATGATAAAAAGTTGCGAACAAATAGCTGGTGCGGGGCCAATTCAAAATTGTCTGATGCAGAACACATTTTATTCGCATATTCTTCAATTGACGAATCGTCCATTCGCTCGTATCGAGTATCGAAAAACTCCTTTTTATTGGTAATCTTTCTATTAAAATCTGCGTCGTCCAATGTCGGATATAAAGAAACGTGGTCTTCATAAGACTCTAACATTTCAGGAGTCTTGGGGGATTCCACGGTTTCAGTTTCGGTTTCGGATTCGGATTCGGATTCTACATTTTCTATTGGTAGCGCTTTTGTAGATATAACTGCGTCATTCACATCATTCGCAATATCAGCATTTGCTGCATCATTTGCGGCCTTTGCCACAGGTTTCTCATTTTCATAAATAACGCATTCGCCCTTCTGCGGTCCACTGCGAGCTCGGCGAGAACCCTTTGGACATCGCTTTCTTTTTGGAGACGTTTGCACGCCCTCTTTAATAGAAACCTTTACATTTGGCACATTCTTCTTCGTTTTATCTCGGTCATACTCCTCGCACAGACCAGTTCGCTTATTTCGACGAGTTCCATTTCTACACCTGGATTGTAGACGTTTCTTGGTCTTTTTCTCCTGAACATGACCAATGGGAGTAGACGGTGCTGTGATTGTTGCGTCATCGTCATCGTCTATCTCTATTGCATTATCTGCTGCTGCAGGGGGTGTGAGTGGAAGATTAACGCGTAACATATTTATGTGTAAATTGTTCTTCTTATTTATATTTTATTTAATTTCACAAAAATCTATATAATATATCACGATTACTATTACTATATATTATATACCTTTATTATTATTTTTAATCCGCATTATTTTCTCTCGGTGTGTATTATTTTGTATTTTCGCAAAACGGTCATGACGTTTGCGAGTATTTTTTTCTTTTCGATGTTATACGGGCGTATTTTTTGCACACATTCGTCATAAGTCATCCATTTTATTTTACTTACTTCGGACCTCTCGTAATCGCCAGTTGGCCGAATGTCGTTACTAATAAGCGCTAAAAAATATTTATGCTTATAGCATTTCAAATTTGACCCCATAAATATCTCTTCGTATGGTGCAATGTTGTGAATCACGTCGGATTGCGATATGCAGTATCCCGTTTCTTCCTGATTTTCACGCAAAGCGCAAACCAGGTCGCCTTCTTGATTATTTCGCCGCCCCTTCGGAAACCCCCATTCCGCGCGTTCCCACCGCGTCTCGGACTCTTTTACCAGATCGCCCAAATAAAATACGCATCCGTTTCTCAAGCGGACTCCATTTTTTAA
>Ga0247722_10000257_pt1 | contig 34715 bp, 32 predicted proteins | sample MSEWelMarce3H_FC_FD_189094 | JGI IMG/M metagenome (GOLD analysis project Ga0247722, IMG submission 189094) | Subsurface sediment microbial communities from gas well in West Virginia, United States - MSEEL Well Study Marcellus 3H_FC | ecosystem: Environmental > Terrestrial > Deep subsurface >... | reverse complement strand
ATGTAAATATGCCGTGTTCAGGCTGCGTATTATATATGGCGTCAGAAGACACTGCTAGTTTTAATATTGTAATTCCAAAATCCGAAATATGTTCATATACTATGCGGCAAAAACGCAACGACAATGGAAAGAAGACGCTTCAATACTTTCATGTAATTTACAATAAGGGTAATATTCGTATTGTAGACCAGATGATTTCTGGCGCAAAAAGAATAGACCATGAAAAGTATCAATGGTTAAAATGTTATACCTATATGTTGTAATGGGTGGATTCAAACACTCAGATTGCTATTACAAAAACCATAAGCCGTATTTTTGAAAAGCGGCCTTTTTTTTATCATTTCCAATCATCCAATTTGCATGAACAAAAAACGGTTTATTTCCTGAATTATTATATTCATCTTTGATTTGTTGATATTGGATAGGTGTATTTACAAATTCTTCACCAAAAAACAAGAGACCATTTGGAAAAAGATATTTATCAAATAATGCAAATTTAATTTGATTTTTAAAAACTCCGCTTATAACTAGTTCTGGAATAGAGTTTAAAACGTTAGCCAAGGTAAATTGATCGTTTACGTATTTGTCCTTTTCTTTAATTACAATATCAGTAAAACTAGCAGTGTCTTCTGACGCCATATATAATACGCAGCCTGAACACGGCATATTTACATCGTCTTGAATACAAATGTGAATACCAATGTTTTTGTATATTTCATAAATATACTGGACGTCCTGCAACAAAACGGTATCTACATCCATATACCACACATCTTTCCCCGAACGAATCAGGTGTCCAGCAACATGGTATCGCAAAAACGAAAGTTTGTTGAAATCCCCTTTGCAAAATTCCATTGAATTCTTATCCACATTTGCGTTTTCAATAAACGTGACGTTGTATCCATGTTCTTGCATCGCTCGAACCGATTCTTCGTCAGTAACATAGGCCATATAGTTTGTGATACCTAAGGCAGTTAGACTTTTATAGTGATTAAGAGCAAGTTCAATACCACCATGATTGAACACTGTTATAAAAATTAGATTATCAAACGGCATTTATTATATAACTATAATCTGCATATTTTTATATATATTTGGAAAAATATATATAAACTGTTACCATTATAATTAATTTATAATAGTGAAATGTCTGTATTATACACTCTTGAAACTTGGTTAAAATCGGTTAAACCGGAACAGCATTTGATTGTCCAAGCATCTAAGGAAGATGGAAGCGATGGAATCACAAACACATCAATTGGTATGTCGTGGCAATATGTGAAAGAACGCGAAAACACGGAAACGTATCAAATAGGACAACATGATAAACTGGTTCTATGTGCAATATCGCCAATCACGGATGGCCGCCGCCGCCGATTCAGTCCAATAAATCGACAAAGCATTTTAGAAACGTTGAAAACACAAGGAATTCCAAATACTATATTAGAGCCAAGCGAGTATTTTAAAAGCCTTCCACAATATAAATTTGTAATCAGTCCAGAAGGCAATGGAATCGACTGTCATAGACACTACGAAGCGCTTATGGCCGGATGCATACCCATAGTAGAGGACAGCGAACTTATACGTAAAAAATATGGAAATGTCCCGATCCTCTATACTCGTGATTATAGCGAAATAAATGAAACGTATTTGGAAGCAAAATATGAAGAAATGTTGAAAATAGAATGGGATTTTTCAAAACTGTTTATTGGATATTGGGACGAGGCAGAACAGGAATTAATAAAATATAGAGGCAATTATTGGTGCATGAAAGTCGCGGGGGAGCCGTGGTACTTAGAAAAAAATATTACATTAACACAAGCAAACGGCAGATTTTGTAATCAAATTATTCGGAATTTATCCGTTAGTTTAATCGCCGAAAAACACAATTTGAAAGTAAAATATTGTAATCATGATAAAATACAACAACTTGGTATTGATTTATTCAGCGGATCACAATATTTTATTGATACAAAAGAACTGAATGAAGATAATTATTTTTCTGTATTGAATAATGAAATTTTACAATACAATTTAAACCCAAACAATGCTTATTTTCAGACAAAGCCAATAACCATTTTTTTATACAAATATTTACAATCAGACAAAATAAAGACAAACGTAATGCAAAAAAATAAATTTAATAAACGATACAACAAAAACAACGATGTATTTATTCATGTAAGATTAGGTGATGTCGCTGATAAAAATCCAGGTATTCAGTATTATTTAAATGCTATAAAAATGATTGAATATGATAATATATACATATCAACAGACTCACCAAACCATTCTATTATACAAACCTTGTTTACTGCATATCCAAATGCTAAATTCATAAATTGGGATGAAATAGATACACTACAATTTGCGAGTACATGTAAAAATATAATTTTATCCCATGGGTCTTTTTCTGCAATGATTGGGTATTTATCTTTTTTTTCTCAAGTTTATTACCCGGAATATGAAATACATAAACAATGGTATGGCGACATGTTTTCCATAGATAGTTGGAAAAAATGTAGCCCGGTTTAAAGGATATGAGCGATTGTTTCCGACTTTTCGGTCGACCCTTCAAGGTCTTTTCGGTCGACCCTTCAAGGTCTTTTCGGTCGACCCTTCAAGGTCTTTTCGGTCTACCCCTGCGTGTGGTTCCGCTGCGCGCATACCGTTTCGGGGGTCTTATCTGTCGGTGGAAACAAAAGGCCCCGTAGGGGCCTTGTTCCCATCTTTTACATTGCGTTCACAATCTCATCCGGGAATTCCATTTGTATCAGTATCAATTTTGCCCCTTTAATCTTGGAATATCCATCCTTCATTTTATAAGTGAATTTAATATCATTTCCCGTTACAAATGCCTCCATCTTTCGATTGGCTATTCGCATATGTTTCGATTTATGAATGCGCTTGCATAATTTCTCAAAGTGGGTAGTTAAAATGAAATCAACGTTCGGTTTCTTTTGTAAATATTTCAGGAACGCATAAGACGCGCTCGTTGCCTCTTCTGCGTTCGTTCCCGAGAACAGTTCGTCAAATACCGCGAAATGGCGCGCATCATCAATCGGTGATGTCTCAATGATGTCCAAAATCTCTTTACATCGCCGCGCCTCTGCCTGAAACAAACTATCGCGCCCGCTCGTGTCTGGAATATTCAGGTAACTGTGGATGTGCGTGTATGGCGCCAACTCGCAACTCTCATAGAATCCCACCCCGAACTGCTGCGTGAAAATGATATTGATCGCCGTCGCTTTCAGCTGACTGGTCTTGCCGCTGCCGTTCGGCCCCGTTATCACCAGATTCTTTTCCAAATCGACCGTATTCGAGACCCCGTTGCCTACATGCGTGGGGTAAATTTGCTGAGTAAATCGCGTCTTATCCGAGAAACCGCCGTAATTGACGGAAGACCCTACCACTGCTTTAATGCTCGCCAAACCCTCACGATAGGCCTCGAAACCCATAGCGTACTGGAACGCCGCCTTGTATTCGGGGATCACGTGCATGCCGTAATAGCATTTCAGCAAATAACCCACCTCGAAACACTTGCTAATTCCGAACGTGAATGGGCGAACACTAGAGAGCTGGTCCTTTAACTCGTGTAAAGTTTCCAGATGTCTTGACAGTTCCGCGTTGAAATCCGCATATTTCGAAAGCTGACCATTCGCCTTTAAATATAATTCCATGTTCTGGATAGAATCCCCGACGAATTCATGCAACAATAACAGATTGGTATTCACGGCGAATATGTTCTTGTAAAACCGCATACACGCCTTGGTATTCTGATACATTTGGAGTCCGTATAATGCAAGCGTAAAAACCACGTATATCAGATTGTTCATGGAAAAGTTGTCGAATGACGTCAGTAATTTGCCCACCGCATGGTTTTTCGCGACGGATTTTAAGACGGTTATGTATGCACCAAAATCGATGGGGACGCCCTGGATTTTCAACAGGACGAATGGCGCGACCAGGAAAAGCAGCGGCAAAAAAAGGGACAACAGAGGAGACAGCAAATTCACGATTGTCCAGCAACCCATAAACCCGGACATATGGTTCAATGAGTGGACGGGCTTGAAATCGATGAATCCGTAGCGATCGTAGAATTCAGAGGAGTCGTATAAATCTTTCCAGACTGCCGACATTTTGTCTAAATCGTTGGTTGCTCCACTAGGAATATTCGCGATGACTTGCTGTGTTTCCTTTAAGAATCCGACGTCGCTAGTGTAAGTGCGACACCACTGCTGGATCATTGACTTGGAGACGGCGGATTTGGGTTTAAGCAGTATTTCATACATGGATACAGATTCTGTGATTGACGCCTGGTCGAGCTCCAAATCGGCGGCGACGATGGAAGAAAGGGGATGAACCACACGCGCGTCTAGATAGTCCACCGGTAGCTGGAATCCATCCAATGGATTTTTATTTTTTATTATGTTATCGGTCATATAGATAACATAATATCACACGTAAATTAAAATCATATTCCGCATATTTATCCAGACCACCCCTCCGGAAGCGGGGAAATCTGGGTCCTGTAATAATTTTCAATATTCCTCAAATTATAATAATCCCGCTGCACAATAAAATTAATCGCGGTTCCTTTGCGCCCCCATCGCCCACTTCGACCGATTCTGTGTAAATAGGTATGCGCCTCCCTGTCCAAATCAAAATTTATCACTAAACTCACTTGCTGGACATCAATGCCCCTCGCCGTGATATTCGTGGAAATGAGGAAACGTGTGATGCCCTTTCTAAATTCATTAATCGCCTCAGTTCGTTGCCCCTTGTCCATGTTTCGGTGAATACATCCGACCGCAAATCCATCGGCGCGCATCGCTCGCGTCAGCTCCTCCACCCGCGTGACCGTATTGCAGTAAATAATACACGAATTAATATTAACGGATCCAACCAACTGTTTTAAACATAAAAACTTTTGTCCGTCGTTTTCCAACGAAATGTAATACTGTTTGATTCCCTCTAAAGTCAATTGCTCGGCTCGCACCTCAATATTAACCGGGTTCTGCATAAAATTGGGGATAATATCACGCACCTCCGGCGAATAAGTTGCGCTAAAAATTGCGATCTGGAAAACTCCTGCAATGTGTTGGATAATATCGCGTATCTGATCCTTGAAACCCTTCGACAACATCTCGTCGGTCTCGTCAATGACCAGTATCTTCACATTGTCGGTGCGTATAATTCGGCGGCGAATCAAGTCAAACACGCGCCCGGGACATCCTACGACCACATGTGGCATACATTCATCGCACGACTGCTGGTCGACCGAAACGGGACTTCCGCCCATAAAACTCTTAACACAAAGTCCGGGAACCATACTACCAATACCGATGCATACGGTTGCGATTTGGTTTGTCAATTCGTGGGTTGGCGCAAGGATAATTACCTGCGCCTCCTTGAGCTCGGGATTAACCTTGGATAGTGCACCGATCGTGAAGGCGGCGGTCTTTCCGGTGCCTGACTGTGCCTGGGCGACGACGTCTCTGCCCTGTATGATGGGCTGGATTGCTTTTTGCTGGATTGGACTCGGCTTTTCAAATCCGTAAGAGAAAATGCCGCGCAGCAGTTCCTCGCTGATTTGTAAATCAGACCAATCATTGATAACAGGGAATTCGTTTTGTTCGTTGTTGTCTTGCATTTATAGGGATATAAACGCAAATATGTTTAAATCATTTATCTAAATTAATATTTGGACCGACAACAATTATTATTTGGACAACACCATAAAATTGAAGGATTATCAGAACAAAATATTATAAACAAACATAATATAAACATAACCCTACGATACATACTAAAATGGACACTTATACACTAAAAGATTTTGAGGCGATTCCATTTCAACAAGGAATTTTGTCGGAAAACACCATCCGTATTATCCAGTCGCTTTGCAGCATGATTGAGCCACAGACGTCCGACAGCTCAAACCATACAGCGTCTTCAAGACCGCGCCCCCAAAAAGAGATGGAATACAACGGCGAAAAACACTTCAAGAAGAAGTTGGCGACCACGAGTGACTGGAAGCAAAAGCCCGTCTATGTTTCCAAGTTCGCCGCGCTGAACGACAACCAGGCGACCATCAATGAGATTCGCACCATTATCAACAAACTAACTGCCGCCAATTATATAGAGAAAATCGACTCAATCAAAGAAAAAATGACCGAAGTCGATAATGAAGCCGACATGGCGAATGTGCTTTCCACGATTTATTCGATTTCCGTTTCCAATAAAATGAATGTGGATATACACGTAAATGTCTGGGCAATGCTGTTTGCCGAACACAGAGAACCAACATTAGCGTTATTCGGCGCTAAGTTTGCTGAATACAGAGACAGCATGCGAAACATTGTGGACGTCAGTTCGGAGAACTACGACGAGTTTTGCGATTTCACCGCCAAGAACACGACGCGAAAGAATACGACGGAATTGTTGTATAAGATTGCCCGTTCCGGTTCAGAACTGTTTTCAAAAGCTCAGATGAATGCGTTAAGTGATGATTTGTTGAACCAGATTGAGACGGATATCGAAACGAAAGAGAAGCAGAAGGAGGTGGAGGAATTGACCGAGAACGCAATCATTTTATTTAGCGAAATCAAGACAGCCAACAGCGAATTGTTTGCGACATATTTGCCGAGAATCAGACAACTGTCGGCGTACAAGACTGGCGAAAAACCAGGATTGCCACCAAGGTCAAAGTTCAAGTACATGGATTTGGTGGGTAAGTAATTAATTAACCATCTATAAATTATTTGTTTGTTATTTTTTACGAAAATAACAAACCGGGGTATAGTATAGGATGCCGAAGAAGGAAAGCACATTTATAAAATCAAAATTAATAGATTCTGTCCAATATGAGGAGAGGGAACAAATCGAGGACGCAGACAAGGGGATGTCGGTTTTGGTGTATGAATACGAACTTGTAGGAAAAGACGTGGACATGGCGATCGGGAAACGAAAATACAAGGGAACAGGAGACAAAATGGTGGCGTATTTTCCGATATATTTATTGGCGGGCGATACGGTGAAGGCGCAAATCGGGGTGTTTGAGATTTTGCCGAAATACGAACTTGATCCTGATTATTTGGATGCAGACAATGAACTGAAACTGGATGATATTGATGTGTTTAGTGATAACAGTCATTTGAAGTTGAACCTCTATAGTTTTGTGAATAAACGATTTTTAACCAAATATGATAAGGAATCGACCAAGTCTGAGTCCAAAGATTTGTCTGAGCCCAAAGATTTGTCTGAGTCCAAAGATTTGTCTGAGTCCAAAGAGGACTTGAATCGGTCATCTGAATATTTGGTCGATGAATCCTTGGAAGAAGATCCAACTGAGCTCCATAACAAATCATCATCCGACGACGAACCCAAACCTAAACCAAAGGCCGGTGTATTCGAGATCGACTCAAGTCACCCCGGCCAAGAACCATTAAGTGAGGAAACAAAAGAATACGACAACAAAATGAAAGCCGACTACGTTCCATCGCACGACGAAAGTTGGATTAAAAAATACATGAAAAATGGCCATTATCGAATCGTGGATGTAGAGAAAAACGGCGATTGTTTCTTCGCTGTGATTCGCGAAGCATACGCACGAATTGGCTACAAAACCAGCGTGGCTCGCCTACGTGACGTAGTTGCCGACGAAGTCGGCGAAACCCAGTTCGACAATTACCGAGAAATGTATTTCACTTTTGTAAGTGCGCTCTCCGATTTGGATCAACACATGCGGGACAGCGTAAAATCAAATGCCGAATACAAAAAACGCATTAAAAGATCCACGGTAAAGACGGAACGCGAAGAGTTGCTCAAAAGCGCAAAGGCAAATTCAGACGAATATAAAAAATGGATGGAAGAAAAGCACATGTTGGAAACCGATTTGCAAAAGTATCGATTCATGAAGGGCGTAGACACACTCGCCGATTTCAAAGAGGCGCTGAAACAGTCGTCTTATTGGGCGGACGAAATGGCGATATCAATTCTAGAGAAAAAACTTAATATAAAAATGATAATTTTATCGGAGGAAAATTACAAAGCGGGCGACACAAACTCGGTAATGAAATGTATCAGTGGATACACATCCGAGGGCGACGCAATCGTGAACCCCGATTATTATATAATTGCCGCGCACACCGGCGACCATTACAAGCTGATTACTTATAAGAACGCGGCCATTTTCCGGTTTGTCGAAATACCATATTCGGTCAAGATCCTTATTGTGAATAAGTGTATCGAGAGAAACTCCGGGTCGTTCCAATATATTTCGAAATTCCGTGATTTCCAGAGCAGATTGGGTGTTAAAAGTCCAAGTGTCGAAGAAGACGAATATGACGAAGGCGATGACCGCGACTTATACGACAAAACCGTGGTGTTCCAGTTTTACAATAACTCGGCAGACAAAGCCCCGGGTAAAGGTAGCGGTGATAAGCTAGCGCAAAATAATATCAAGGAATTCATTGATTTGCGAAAAATACCGGCGTGGCGACGAATGTTGGATGATGAATACGACACAACATTCCATTTGGACAAAAAGAGGTGGCAGACAGTGGAGCACTATATGTTGGCGGCGCGGTTTAAACAAGGGTATTCCACGCTGTTTGACCAGTTCGCACTGGATTCGAATAGTGATATCTCGACCGATTTGAAAAAGGCGAAAAAAGAGGCGGCGAAAAATGAAAAGACGAAACGAGACCCAAATTTCTATAATGGAACGCACAAAACGGCGCGCAAAGCGGCGGTTATGGCGAAATTTGACCAAAATGAGAATTTAAGACGAACCTTGCTGAATACGAAAAAGGCGAAACTGGTGCTATATGAATCGGGGAAAAAGGCGGATCCGGATATGATACTTATGGAAGTTCGCGCGGAACTGCAGAAACAACCGACGGCGTCAATATAATAAAATTAAGAGTAAAAATAAGGTTTATTCTGAATCCTCTACAAATACTGAATAACCTTTTGTTGTCTTTTTACGAACAACTTTTTTTGTCGCAGTCTTAGACGTAGTACCGTTAGAAGTTGTCGTAGCCTTTATTTTCACGGATTCTGCCTTAACCGATTCGGTCTTTACAGATTCTGCCTCTACATACGAATCCGCAGTCAATATACTAATATCATCCTCATGATGATGGACTTTTTGATGACACCCCTCACACAGCGCCATCAGATTCGCCTTGTGGTTTTTATGGAACGACGAGCCGTCAATAAACCCTTGGTCGTCTGCGTTCGACTGCATTTCCAAATGATGTGTTTCAGTGCTCGGTGCACTATTACACATTTCACAAACACCTCTAATCTTCTGTGAATTATAACGTGTTTGAACCTGGTCTAAAATCCCCTTCTTCTCCGGGAAATATTTGTTTCGTATGGCGAACGCTTTATCTAAGAAATCAGTAGGCAGATGAAGCGATTTACACACCTCAAGACCATACATATCATTGCCCGCGCCGTCTTTCAAAAGCCGGTCATACACGAGACAATCACTCGCGCGATCATAGAACACCGACATGTGTTTAAGCGGCAGCCACGCGATTTCCTCATAATTCACAATCTCATGGAAATGCGTCGCAAAAATAAACGACGACGCCTTCTCACGCAAATCCATCAACCCGGCCACAAAAATACTCAGTGCGCTCTGGGTCTCTGTGCCCGAACACAATTCGTCGCCCAAAATAAGACTGTTCTGGTCGGCATTTTTCAAAATGACGCGGAGCTCGCTCATCTCTACTGCGAATGTAGATAGTCCTTTGTATAAATTGTCGTTCCCCAAGATGCGGGTGAAAAAAGACCGATATGGTTTGTATTCGAAGGTCGTGCACGGGACAAACATCCCGCACTGCGCCATAATAGCGACAATTCCGATCGCGCGAATGAGACTGGTTTTGCCGACGGCGTTGGTTCCATATAAAAGAAACCCGCTACCATCAAGTTCAACATCATTAGTCACGTAACGTTCGTTTTGTTGTAAGTGTTCAATGAGACAGTGACGCACACCAGTTGCGCGAATACGCGAATGCGTCGCGGAATCGATGATTTTCGGACGGCAATAACGGTTTTCTTTGGCGACAAACACTTTACTCTGGAGCACGTCCAAGCGGATCACATAGTCAACCACCCGACTTATCTCATTGTAACACGTCTTCTCCAAGACCTCTTCTACAAAGGCGGCGTATAATTCGGTTATTTTACGGGAAATTGCGTGTTCCAATTGTAAAATATCCACGCACACATGGTTGAGTTGGTCGAACGAAATCTCGTTATTGGACGCACTTGCCTCTTTGAATTTCAAATCCGTGAATACGATTTTGTAATTCTTGAAAACCACGATGTTGTTGCTAACGACGGTAAGGCACCCGCGGAAACAAGGGGCTGTCTTATACGTGCCCACATCCAATTGCGATTTCAAAACCTTGGCTCTAACCTTGGTGATTTGAAAAGACGACCCCGACTTCTCCGTTGTGTTTATGCGTACATAATCGGTGTCGTCGCACGAATTCGCGGTATTCCGCATAATCATATTGAAAAAACTCTGGATTGTCTCTTGATTGGTCTGCGCTTCTTTCAGCTCGCGCATCAACTCGTCTAGTTCGGCATTGACGCCTTTCTGAATAATGTGTTCAGATGTACGACCCACCATGGAGTTGATGTTTTTACATGCGTCCAGACAAATGTATTTTCGGATAGTTTCCAACACCGTTGTGCACGCCGCCTCTACATCGCGCGATTCCAAATAGTCATTCAAGACATGATTCTCAGCAAGACACACCCCAATTTGTTGGACGGTGTCTAGCGATTTATACAGTTGAAACACCGCCGACGGACTCACCTTATGGATGACGATTTGCCGTAGGATTTTCTCCAAATCCACGACGTTACTCAACTGCTTCCGAAAAAACGCGATAGATCCATAATTCGCAGGCACCATCATATAGTCAATCATATTGTATTCCTTTTCCAACGCCGACTCGTCAAAAATGGGATTCGTGATGATTTCGTGCATTCGACGTTTCCCCATCGATGTAGATGCACGATTCAGCAAATTCGACACGGACGACAGACGCCCGCTGCGAACACTATCGGCGCTTCTGTCCTCAATGATATTGAGCTGTTTCAGCGCGTGGTTCGCCAAGACGGCATTGGTCTGCGTGTTTGCGAAAACGGGGGTGCTGATTTTCTTTACAAGCATCGGGTTGTGTTCTTGAATGAAATTCAGGAGATAACAGAAAGACTGAGTAGCAGTCTGGAACATGGTGAATTCCTCGCAGACTTCGTATGTCTCCGACCCAAAAAACACGGTCAGAATTTCCGTCAAATACTGCTGCTTCATACAGTTCTCGGCACGCTGGAATCCGCGTACACAGTGTTCGTGGACGCTCTCACAGTCAATCCCAGTATACGATTTGATTGATTTTATAAGCGCCTTTTCGGCAAGTCCGGTTTTCTCCAGGTCATAGAGGATGATGATTTCACATGGGGCATAGATGGAGATACTGCGTTCCAGTTCGTCGAATGTTGTCGGGTTATTTTCAAACGGTAATCGATGCTCCATAATATATGATTTTCCCGTGAAAATATTCACTACTGATATACCATAGATCATGGACGGCTTCGGCTTCAACAGCGACGTGTATGCGGTCATCCATACACACATGATATTGTTGGACAACCGCGGCTGCTCGACCTCGTAGGGGATATACGTACCGGACGAGTGTATCGAATGAACCACATGCTTCTTCTTTTTCCCCTTGACACTGTTTTCTTCGTCCTGGACAACGACCACGCTGGTATAATTGTTGTCGCACAAAAGCTGGAGATATTTTTCCAGAGTATATTCTGGGAACCCAGCCATGAGCGCCATTTTGCCGTCAATGATGACTTTCTTTTTCTCGCTGATATTCATTTGACATATGCGCGCGACCTCAATAATTTCACTGCCGCTGACGTCGCCGTTTGCGGATTTGAGACCGTAGATTTCGAAAAAAGACCCCACCATCATGAGGACGATGGTGTTTTTCCCGTATTTCTCTTTATTAGTTCGCGTGTATTCGAAATATTTATCATAGATTGAATCTTCTTCTAACGTCATTCTTTGGTTGTATTTTCAATGTTCTATATTGAAAAGACAAAAAACCTCTATATTATTTTAAATTATTGATGAGATATACTCCAGTTGGTCAGGGGTATTTACACCCATTATTTCGTGCTGGTTATCGGGGTGAATCTCGTATATTTGGACGCAATCTCGGTTGCCGTCGCATATAAGTCCAACCACATCCGTCAAATAGTATTCATTCTGCGCATTATTATTATTAAGCAACGGTAAATACTTACACAACGTGTAGGATTCAAACGCATAAATACCGGCGTTCACTTTTCGACAAAGTCGCTCGTTTTCGGTGCAGTCCTTGTCTTCCACAATTTTCAGAAACGCCCCATTCGCGTCCTGAATGATGCGCCCGTATCCATCGGCGTTTTCCAAGGTCGCCGTCATAACCCGGACTTTCCCCAAATTACTAAGCATAGTGCGCATTGTCTCTGCTTTAATGAGAGGCACGTCGCCAGACAATACCAACACATCAAAATTGATGTAAAAATCCTGAAAAAACTGGATTCGCGGAATACAGCATTTTACGGCATGTCCTGTTCCTAATGCCGGGTCTTGGACAATATAATCAATATACTGATTCCCGGGAATAAACTCGTCGATTGTGGACTTAATAATGTCGCGGTATTTCCCGACAACAACCAAGACGCGTATGGGCGACAACAACATTGCTTCATTAATAATTTTCACAATCATGGGCACCCCATTCACGAGATGTAATACTTTGGGCAAGTCGGAGTTCATTCGTTTTCCAAGGCCAGCGGCCATAATAATTATGAGCGGTGAATTCATCGTATTTCTAATGATTACTAGAAATACGTTTTTAAGCGGTTTATAAAAATGTATTTTCATAAAGTCAAAATAAGCGGCACGCTTATTTATTTGTGGGTCAAAATCAGCGTGCCTCTTATTTATTTGCGAATACAAAGCCCTCCGGTTCCAGAATCTTACGCAAATCGTCCATATTCGCATTATTTTTCAACACAATATATTTATGATACGCGTCATCAATTTCCGTCTTCAATTTAAACATCTCATATACGTGATCCAACGCGGCACGGTCTCTAATCGTAAACCCATTCGCCTCAATCCAATCATAGAACGACGGCACATCTCGGTCCATAAGAATAATAGCCTGCTTATATTCACGAAACCATCGAATCACTTCATATAAATTGGTGTTCTCGTCCTTGTTATAGTCGTTTCCAGCCAGCGCTAAAATACTGCGAAACTCAACCATATTCATATTAATACGCGTTAGAATATCAAACAAATCATACGAGACAATACTCTGCTTGAGAAGACTGAAATTGCGCAGAATGCGTGGACACCCATAAGCAAACATGTCCATGTCCTCGCTCATACACGCATCCACCTTTCGTGTGCGAGACAAATACGCACATAATTCGTCCGCTTCGCCCGGCGCATCCAACCAGGCAATGCCCGACTTATCCAATAAATCCTTAACCAATACAACATCCGCATCTTTGATTCGAATGAACTGTTTCTTGAGACGCTCCATCTCGATTTCCATCTCATTTTTTTCGTCACCATCCAGGCCATCCACAATCTGGTTTTTCAGTGCATAAAAGGCCTCTTGTGCGGCCTGTTTTTGCTCTTTACGCTCTTGTATGGTGGCGGCCTTTTCCGCAGGAGGCACACCATCAAATATGAAGACCGGTATGATATTGTATGCACGGAAAATGGACGTCATCAAATACATGTGCTCAACTAACTTGTTTTCGCCCAAGAACCGATATATGTAGATGCTGGCGTCGATCGCGATTTTGCATCCAGCGAGCTCCTTGATGTGGATTTTCTTTATAGCAGTCGATTCGTCGCAAGTATTGATGATGTATTTATTCAAATTTTTTATTCCCATTATTTTTTGTTTTGTTTTTTCGTTTTATATATTAAGCCATTCATTTTTATATGCCTTTCATAGATTGTATATTACACAATCTCATTTGCGGTCATTCGCATCGTATTGTAAATAAAAGATTTCTTGGCCACGTGTCTTCGTTTAAAAAACCGAGCATTCATATGTTTTAAACACAAAATCATTTGGGGGTCTCGATATTTCGCCAAAACCAATGCATCCGCAAATTTGCGAACATTGGTTTCCGGGTTTTTAAATTCCAATGTTTCGCCGCTGTTTTCAAGAGACCATTCGAGAAACACATTGCAGTTAAAGAGCAACATCATTTTCAAAAAATAATAACTGAATACGGCGGTTTTTTCTCTATATTTTTTTCCACCAATGCCGAAAAAACCAACATCCTGTTTTTTGGTGTAGAGATCTTCATATTCCATCCCAAAATGGTTCAAAATTTTGGCGCACTGAAACAGGGAGAAAAACAACTCCTTTTCCAACATGTTTTCAACAAGGGATGTGAACGACATTTGTTTTCCGTGGTTTTCGATGGAAACCGCGATAACAACATTTGTTATTTCAGCCCATATTTCGCTGTAGGTTTCATATAACATAATTTTGGCGTCAATATGAAACACTTTCAAAATATCGTCGGCGATTTGGTTATTTAAAGATGAATACTCTGAAAAATCAAACCCAAAACAGTGAAACGACTCGTGAATCAACACTTTGAACCATTCCTCGCTGCGAAAAATATTGATTTCTGTGGTGGGTGCGCACGACGTGGTGAATGCGGTATTGACGTGATGGCGGTCGATGGGGTCACCGCACACATCGGGTAAAACCTTTTTATTATCGGACAAATAGAGGAATATGTCGATTTCTTTGGAGCACTCGTTGCGCGCGAACTCGTTGGCGATATAGAGCCATACATAGATTCGGCGGGCGTAAATGTCGCACGCATTCGAATATACGCGTGGGTCGGAAGTGGTCGCGGGTAAAACAAATCGTATAGTGAATTTGCGTTCGCCAATCTTGATTTGGATTGTTTTATTATATTTGTTGATTGACGTAAATGTGTCGCGAACCTCTTTGCATATATAAGAGTAGTTTTTGCTTTTTTCAAAATCCGTGCTGATCACACCAGGCGAAACCAATGTGAAAAATGGTTTCGCGGATTTGCGGATGGCGTCGTCTACCAGTTTTTTGAGCTTATCGATGAATGTGCTCACTTTGCTGGAAAACACGATTCTGGGGGTTTGTATTTTTGCGGTGTTTTGATCTATGAATTCGCGAATGGCGACGGAATCTTTCTTGTAATAAACCATTTGCTGATATAATTTGTAGCCATAAAAAACAATTGCTAAACAATACACGGATACGTATTGTTTGGTGGTGGTATTATCGACCGGTCCCCTCATCATCTGAATCAGGATCCAATTACTATTCCTTTGTTTGGATAATTTTTACCCCATCCAGTTACTTGGGATTGTCTTGCGGCCTTTTGTCTTGCGGCTTCTGCTTGTTGAGCCCTAGTTTTTTTTCACCCACCCCACCTCTATTTTATGTTTTTTAACAGATTTGTTTTTTTGTTACGTCTATGTTTGGTATTCTGTGCCATTATACAATACTAATATGTTTACGATATAAATTTGGGTGATGTAAAAAACAAACGAGTTGTCTTTTAATTGTCTTTATAAGCGATAGTCGGAACCTTGAGCGATAGTCGGCGACAAAGTCGCCTTAGCGGAACCAGTTGCCAACAGGTCGACCACCTTCGGTTAGGCAAAGATCACATCCCAATCCGGGTAGAACCCACGGTTCTTGTCGTAAAACGACACCGTAATCCCGCGTTCAAAACAGAATTTACGGAATTCGGCCGCCGACGCGCGGTTCTCAGTCTGAAATTCGCCCGCCACATTTTTCGCTAAATAAAGGGTCGGTTTCGCGCGGTAAGAGTATCCACAATCGAACTGGATCTCTATGTTTTTTAGGTTTTTTAATTGATTTAGCTGTCCAGTAAATAGTATAATTTTGTTTGCCTGATTACTACGAACACAAATATGCTCCATGGTTTTATTGCCCACCAAATCACTATGAACAACACGCCCGCCCTCCACGTCATCCAAATACCCATAAACCACCTCGTCAGGGATGTCCGCGTTGATTCCGACGATTAACTCCAGGTCTCGAATACGTGTCTGACATTCGATAAGCATACGGCTCTGGTTAAATAACACTTGTTGTAAGTTGGCGATGATTTGTCCGTAGTCCATTTTCAAATTCACATAAATAGAGGTTGTATAATTTTATGATTTTGATAACAGTCAAAAGTGGTGTTCAATTTTACAAATGGAAAAATATATCATCGTAGTATAATTAGACCCGATAATGTTGATAAAAAACCCACATATAGTATTCTTAACTGTGTTTTTATTTTTTGTGGTTATGGTTTTCTATGTATTTGGTGCGGGGAGCGTAGATGGATTTGATGTGATAGATCTTCCGTCCGGCGGCATAGTTCCACCCAACAATATAAAAGCAGTGAAAACGGCCCCAAATGGAACCATGATGCGCGATTCATTAAACAATATTATTTACGGAATGATTCGGATACCACAGGGCTCATATGCCGTTCCGAAAAAGGATTCAAATGGACGCAATGTATTTTTGGAAGGTAGCACCACCGACATTGACTACGATATCAAACGGGTGCCTTATGGATATATGGCTGCACCTGACCAAATGTCGATTATACCGTCGACCCAAGCAAGCCAATTTTCACAATATCAAGGGGGGCTTGACGGAATCGCAGACACGGGCGTTTTCACAGGAACCACGACTCAAGTGCGCAACTACAATCCGAACGATGTGTCTGGCGGCGCATATCACGACACGCCAGGAGACAACAATTTAGGGAAATATTATTTTTACGACACCAACGGCAATCTAGTTTATTCTGACGTCAGTGGCTCAAATGTTGCCCCCGTCATTTATTACGTGCCCGGCTCCTACAAATATGGCGCTTCCAACTATGTCCCTAACTACGAGGACAGTGTATATATGAGTCGCACCACACGGCAATCCACAGTGACCCCAGTTTTCAACACAAGCAGCATCCTCGGCGGTTTTTGCGCCCAACACAAAGGCAACACAATCCAGCTCGAAGAAAAATGTAATGCGTTGGACGTTGCTGCGTGTGCCTCCACATCGTGCTGCGTTCTTTTGGGTGGTCAAAAATGCGTAGCCGGCTCCGACCGAGGCCCCACGAACCCGGCGAATTATAGTGATTTCCGCGTTGTAAATAAAGACGTCTATTACTATCAGGGCAAATGCTATGGAAATTGTATGTAACCGTAATAATACATTTGTGAATAATATAAAATTTTGGCGCTATATTATGTAGGCAATGATTTTACAACGACGACTATCGCATATACACGCTAGAAGCCATATTATCCCTACATTTCTTGATATATATACGGATGGGTCATGTGTAGACAATGGGAGAATATACGCAAAGGGTGGTATTGGTCTGTATTTCCCAAACCACGAACATAGAAATGTATCGGAGACGTATGATAGACACGCACTTATATACCCACCGACGAGTCAACGATGCGGGTTGGTCGCCATCCATAAGGCAATGTCCATTCACTCCCTCTATTTTTTCAATATGAGGTGCCGCATATATACAGATAGCGATTATGCGATTCGATGCTTAGTCAGTTATGGCGATGTGTGGAAACGCAATGGCTGGAAAAAGACAAATGGTGAATCTGTGCAAAATATAGATTTACTAGATCCGTTAATATCGCTTTACCAGAAAAACAAACATAGTGTTAGCTTAATATTTGTTAAGGCACATACAGGGGAGAGGACGCTTAATGCAACAAATCATAATGTGGCGGGTGCACTTGCAAAACGAGGCACTGTTTGAACAAAGTGGAACCTTAATACGACTACTATTTCACATACGTCGCCGTATAAAATTGATTAAATAATATTTTATAAAACAAAATACAAAAATAAACTATTATTATATAAACCCTAACAAAATGATCATCCCCATCAAATGCGTTACCTGCGGCAACGTGCTCGCCAACAAATACCGATTCTATTTAGAGCAAGTTCGAAAGGCAAAGCAACAAAAGAGCGCTGGAAAGGACGGCCTTTCCATCAACAAAACCGTCTATTTAACCAAAGAAAACGTCGATAAGACGGAGGAGGGCGAGGTGATGGATGCTTTAGGACTGTTTGACCCTTGCTGCCGAATGCGTTTATTGACACACGTAGATATTGAATAAACTATCCAACCTATATCTGCAAATTGTTTTTTATGTAGTTATTATATAAATCCCATGCCGCAAAAGCGATCTCCTAAAAAAACCCAAAAGAAACGACTCGTCAAGCGAATTATGAGAGGATGTGCGAAAAATAAAACCCGACAAAATGGAGGCCAAACGCCAACATTTCAAGTTGGTATCAGCAAGTTTTACCCAATGAATGAATTAAATACCGACGTTCAACGAACCACAACCGTGGATAGAGGTCCAATTGCGGGTGGAAAAAAATCAAAACGTCGTTATTCTCGCAAATATTTAGACCCTATGCAAAAAACAATGCGCGGTGGTGCTCAACCAGGACTCACACCATTTGATTACAATCAGTCATTAACCTCGTCAAACCCGGCGGTTCAACCAATCGTACAAAAATTCACAGACACAAATCCCTATTTAGTATAGACTAATATCTCGGAACTAAATATAGAATGTTTGAAGCGTTAAAAACAATGTGTACTCCAGCTTACGTTTATTTTATTTTTTCAATTTTCTTGTTAATCACCATGGCTTTTCAAAACTATGGTAGTGCGACTGATTATTGCGTAGGCAGTTATACATGCTCTGTTTCCAGCGTGTTTGTAATTTTCATGATTAAATTAATGTATGTTTTACTATGGACATGGATTCTCAGTTTGATCTGCAAGGCAGGTGTGCCCGGACTCTCGTGGTTCTTGATGCTTCTCCCGTTTTTACTGATGTTTGTTATGATTGGTATGGTTTTTATTATGTAAATAGACGTCGATCCGAATTTAGCAAAAAAATCCTTATATGATATACCAGAAATTATCATATAATGAACAAGACGAAAAAACACATACGACCGCTAGCGTCTACTCAAAAAAAACGCCAACATATAAATGGAAAAATCCTGTATCGGCGCGAGGGGTGGATTGGTGTCGAGGCGTATGGAACCCCTTATGAAATTGGGTTTGCGCACGGTCGTCTTTTGCGCGGACATTTCCCCCAAGTCGTGAAGGTTCTTAAGTTTCTCGTCGATGATGTTTTGAAAACCACACTACCTGAATATGTGAAAACGTGTAAGACAGTTTTGAAGCGCGCTATAAATTTGGTAGAATGGGGGTTTATTAAAGAAGAAATACGAGGTATATGCGACGGGTGCTCGAACCCAGACATAACGTTTGATTTTCTGGTTGCGTGGAATGCGTATTTGTCTATGTGCTACTATAGCAAGTATCGGAATATGAAAACGGTTTCGGCTGGGCGTTGTAGTGCTTTTATTGCGACTGGTAAAGCGATATATTTTAAAACGACTTGCGCTAATAATATTGTAATGGCCCACAACACACACAGTGACTTGGCGTCTGGATTTGTTTGTAATATTGTGATGCGCATACGTCCCGACGGCAAAACACCATTTGTAATGCAGACCTCCCCTGGTCTCGTATGCAGTTCCGCTGACTGGTTTCTAACTAGTGCCGGTATAATCGGATGTGAAACTACGATTTCAGCCATTAATTATGACGCCGATTTCGAACACGGAGTACCGTATTTTTTCCGTATTCGCAAGGCGATGGAAACTGGTCAGACTCTGGACGATTATGTCTCCATCATGGAGAAGCAAAACGCAGGAGATTATCCGTGCTCATGGCTTTTAGGAGACACAAATAGCGGCACCATTATGCGTCTCGAATTGACTAAGAATGCGGTAAGTGTCGCCACCACAAATGATGGGGTCTACTACGGAATGAACAGCGCAGTTTCACCAGAAGTGCGGTTGCTGGAAACCGATGATTCGGGATTGAACGACATTATGAAATCGTCGGGGTCTCGAAATTCAAGACTGGAATATTTGCTTATGGACAAGTATTATGGGAAAATAAATGCGACGACTGCGAAAAAAATCATTGCTGACCATTATGATGCGGGAAAAAATCAGTATAGGATGGGAATTCGCGGGATATGTAAACATAGAGAATACGAAGATAATGAGGATTTTGATCTGTCGGGGGCGACAGACGGGAAAGTGGTGGACAGCAAAATGGCGAAGGAACTCAAATTTGAGGGGATTTTTGGATCGAGCTGTGGTCGGCCATTTAAAAAGAAAGATTACGTGAAAAAAATGAAAGATACTAAATTGTGGAAAGATGCGCTACAAGATGTGCCGAAATATAATTGGGTTGGACTTTGAAGACGTACAGCCCACAATATAAGCCAAGCGAAGATATAAAAATATACATATATTATATATAAATGGCTTCACTATTTAATTTTTTTTCAAAAACACCAGAAAAATCAAAATCAAAATCAAAACCAACAACACCAGAAACACCCAGAAAAACGACACCAGAAAAATCAAAACCAAACACACCGAAAAAAATGTTTTCTATACCCAGATTTTCTAAATTATTTAAATCGGAACCTCAAGAAGATATTTCTACTCAAGAAGAAGTGATTTCTACTCCCATATTTACCAGAGATAGTAACATCAATGTAAATGATGAATATCAACGTATAAAAAATAGTTTTTTAGAAGAAATTAAATTAAAAATTCAAACATTTTGGGACCTCAATAAAATTTGTAAAACAGAATGCGAAAACGGAATAAACGACGAAGAAACAAAAAAACAATTGGAAAATATGTACATCACTGCCGCCAGCGGTGATTTTTTATCGATGTGTGGAAGAATTAATAGTAATATCAGTCAATGTACTGAAGCGCTCAAATTGCAAAGAGCTATTCAAGAGTTATTTATTATGTATAAAACAGATACAACTCACAATATAAGCCAAGAAGTTTTGGACGAAGAAGTTAAATTTTATGAAATGACCAAAACTAAAATAATGAAAAAGCCAAATGGTGGTAGAAAAACACGTTTACCCAAACGAAACCCGAAAAAAACAAAAAAAACTCAAAAAATACAGAAAAGACAAAAATAAGCCAAGTGACCTTTGGTAAGGAGTCAAGCATTTGGTCGGCGACTTAAAGGTCAACATACCAAAGACCGCCTTATAAAATTGAAGCGCTCAATAAATAAAATATATTAGTATATAAAAACAACAACCCTTATTATATACTACTAACAAAATGAACCCTCAAATCAAAGTAATCGAAGACGAAGAAATCCTCAAATTCACCCTCTCGGGTGTAGATGTGAGTTTAGCAAATGCGGTCCGCCGAATCATATTGAACGACATCCCCACTGTGGTTTTCCGCACCGAAACTTACCAGGACAATCAGTGTAAAATCGCCATAAACACGAGTCGTCTTCACAACGAAATAATTAAGCAGCGTCTCAGCTGCATCCCAATCCACAGCACAGATCACGCCGTTTTGCCCGGAAAATACATTATGGAACTGGATGTGACCAACACCGAAGACCACATCATCTTTGTTACCACCGAAGATTTCCGCATCAAGAACAAGGAGAACGGCAATTTCTTGACCAAAGAAGAGACCGTCAAGATTTTCCCGCCCGACAGGAAGACCGGATATTTCATCGATTTCATCCGATTAAGACCCGCGGTCGGCGACATCCCCGCCGAGCAAATCAAGTTATCGTGCGAATTCTCAATCGCATCCGCGCACACAAACAGTATGTTCAATGTCGTGTCCAAATGCGCATACGCATATACCCCCGACGCCGCCGCCGGCAGCAAGGCTTGGGACGCAATTGAACGCAAAATGGCGGCCGAGGGAGCCACTGAAAAGGAGATGGAATTCAGCAAGAAGAATTTCATGTTGCTCGATGCTCAACGTTATTTCGAGAAGGACAGTTTCGATTTTGTGGTGCGCAGCGTGGGCGTTTACACCAACATTGATATTTACAAGATTGCGTGCCGGATGATGGAGCTTCGATTACAAGTGGTGATAGACGCGATTGAGTCGGACGTGATTCGCATCGAGCTCAGTGATACGACGATGGACAACTGTTATGACGTGATTCTGGAGCACGAGGACTACACGGTCGGAAAACCGATCGAATATTATTTGTATGAGCATTTCTACAATGGTAAGAAGACGCTGTCGTTTTGCGGATTCAAAAAGACGCACCCTCACAATGATTATAGCACGATCCGACTTGCGTATGAGGCGCCGGTGGACAAACATATGATACGTGGTGATATGAAGGAGGCGTGTGTCGAATTACAAAAAGTGTTTATTAGTATGGGCAAGATGATGTAAAGAGTGCCCGTCGGATTTATTTGTTTTTTACATAAATAATATTTATTACGAAATTATTTGTAAATATTATTTTTTAGCGGTTTTACGTCGAGCCTCTTTTTCGATACGCTTCCTGGTCTTTGTGTCTTCTTTTTCTTGTGCCTTCATTGCTTTAACCATTGCTAGTTCGCGTGCCTTTTGTTCCTTTGCTTCTACAGCCGCTCTTTCTTTATCCTTCTTTGCTTCTGCTACTTCTCGTGCTTTAAGTTCCTTTGCTTCACGCGCCGCTCTCTCTTTATCCATTTTCGCATTTGCTACTTCTTGTGCTTTAAATTCCTTTGCTTCACGCGCCGCTCTCTCTTTATCCATTTTCGCATTTGCCTTCTCTTGCGCCTTCATCTCTTTTGCTTCAACCATTTCTTCATATTCTTCCTCCATCTCCTCCAAATCGCGTTTCATCTCTTCGATCGCCTCAGAAACTACATCTTTTGCTGCGTCGTCTTCAATAAAAGCCGTCAAATCTGCGATTTCCATAGTCAATAGCGCGTCTTGCTGCGCAATCGACTTGGCGTCTGCCTCATATTGTTGTCGCTCCTTTTCAGCATTCTTAACCGATTGTTTGAATAGTTTTAAAAGCAATCGCTTTTCATCTTTGATTTCTTTGCCGAGTTCTTTGATTTCGTCCTTTTTGGTCTCTAAAAAAATGACCAATTCATCCTTCTCCTCTTTTATGGTTTTTTTTACTTCGGCAATGCGCGTCTGTAATAGAGTTTTATCTTGGATCTCTTTTTTCATAACCTCTACACTCTTCTTGAAATTATTGGTCATCGTCTTGAATGCCTTTTGTCTTTCGACGACTAGCGATTCTCCGTCTTTAATTTGTTGACGTAAATCAACCACCGTATGAAACGAATCAAACGTTTTGAATTTGGGCTGTAAGAGACACTTGGATTTCATATTGTAAAATGACGACTGTATGTATTTTTGATAATCGTTGTCGAGGGTTTTGATTTCCTGAACATTGTCGTAGTCATCTTCGTCTGAGCGTTTATAAGCCTTCTCGGTCGGTTGCTTCGGCTTGGCTCCACCCTCTAATACCTGTTTATATCTATTCACATTCCCTTTGATTCGATCCACGATTTCCTTACGATCCAGGGTCGCCATCTTCAAATTGTCTCGCATTGCCTTTGTCTTGGTTTTAATCTCGCCTTTACGTGCCTTCACATATTGCAATATTCTTTTTTTTGTTTTTGAAACTACTTTTTTACACGCCGAATGTAGAGGCGGTTCATATTTACTACAAACCTTGTCCATAATTGCAACTGTTTTGGAATTAATATTAGAAAGTGTATTTGATTTTTTCAATGTTTCCATCTCTTTCTTGTGCGCCTCTAAGTTTGACTGTAAAATCTGTCTCATTATACGCGCGTCATATTCGCGAAACAGCGGTGCCTCCATCATATTAACCTTCACAAATTTCACAATGGGTTGAGCAAACGAACGTGCATCCTTCTCTCGATTCAAATAGCTTATATATCCTGCTATGTCGTTTAAGAATCGTGTGCGTCCTACGCCCGTGAAATGCCCGGTTCGGTCCAAATATGTGTCGGCAAACGTCTCAAAGTCGTCCTCTATTCTTTGGCTGCGATCTTTACACAAATTCATCAATTTCACAATTTCCATGGGGGATTTGGTGATGGGGGTCGCCGTCATAAGCAGCAGACGACACGAGTCCTCACCAGACACCTCATATGACTTCATCACGCCCTCATAGAATCGCCCCATGTCTGGCTGCTCCAAAGTAGAGAGACCGCTGTCCCCGTAGAGTTTGTGGGCCTCGTCAATAATAATGAGTGTTTTTTTTAGAGGATCCGCTGCGCCGTTGCGTTTGACTAGCGCGGCATACATGGAGTTCTTGGCGCTCACCAAATTAGAGAATTGTTTATATGACATAGGACGGATTGACCACGCCTTGGACAAGAGACGCATTCGTTCCTTCTGAATATCGGGGATTTCTATACCCGCCTCTATTTTCTCCCGAATCGAAATACTACAAACTTGTTCAAACATATTTTTCCATATATCATTTTTCAATGTGGTTCGGGTCACCCACAGGATCGTGTAGCCTGCCTTTTCAAAAGACGAGGTTGCTGTTGCGATGGCGCTGCACGTCTTGCCGGTTCCAACCGAGTTATAGAGAAGCATACCCTTGCATGGATTGGCGGGCGTGAAATAATGGCGGATAAAATCCTGGGTTGGGGTGTATTTCACGAGGGTTTGTTTACTTTTTGCTGCGCTTGCTAAGCTTGCGCTTGTACACATATTCTCCATCTTAATACCCGTCCATTTATACTGCGAGAAGTTGTCGTCAATATATTTGCTCATACGATTATGTTCTATTGCGTCTACACTTGTAGACACGGAATTGTCGGACGCAGATTTGGATTTATCAGATGCTGAAGCAGATGCAGACGAACCTCTAGATTTGTCTGCGATAGAAAAAGAGTGAATATCTTTATTTAAATTATAATCAACCGATCCCTCAATACATACACGCTCCATATCAACCGTCAAATTGATTAGTCGTATATCAAGTCCAAGTGACGACATGTAGAGGTCAAACACAGTTCGCGCTTCCATTAAGGAAAAACGTGTTTCCTCGGGTATAATGCTGTCGTAAATATTTACATAGAGGTTCCATCCATTACTCGGGTGGAATACAAGGCCTTTTTGGCCGCACAATCGAGTGCCTCTACCAATAACCTGTTTTTGGTCGGCGAGGGTCGCTTGTGGTTCGAAAATATGAATATACTTGATATCAAACAGGTCGATTCCCTCTTTAAATCCGCCGTCCATTACCATGATGCGAGCCTTTTCTCCGTATGAGTTTCCTCCTTCCCCTTCTCCGTCAACCTTCCTACTATTGAATATACGCAGTATCTCTTTTCGCATCGCCACACTTAGCGGTTGCTGATACACGCCAACAGAACTTAGTAGGAAGAAATTGTTGTATTTTGCGGCAAGAAGTTCATCCTCATCGTGTAGGCGAACTTTTTTCCATACTGACGATGCGCCGCCACTCAATAGATACGACTTTGCTCTTGGTCTCACTTCGCCTTTTCCCTCAGCAATATCTTCAATTGCGTCTTCAATAATGTCTTCAAATATGTCTTCTTTTTCGCTATTCATTCCCTTGCTATCAGCTTTCAAATCGGGCGACGCGCTTTCAACTAAGCTTTCATTTAAGGCTGCGTCTAAGACAGTGTCTTTGCCTTTACGGTCAGCACTATATCCCAATTTCATACCAAGTACATCCATGAGCGCCGTCGCAATTATCTTGGCGCCACCCGTGCCCGACTTAACATTGGAAAACACAAAATGCTTGAACTTCTTTCCATATTTTTGCATATCTTGCGCATCTTGCCGCTCAATCTCTTCTACAATTTTCAAAAGTTTAGGTGAAATAATTTTTAAATTTTCACGTGTTAGAGGTTCGTGGCTCTTATGGTCAAACAGGAACCGCGCATTGGACGAGCCAAAATTGCCGAGTTTCTGAACACATGTCGGGTCATACGAAATATTGAAATCGCGCGGATCCACTGACGCCGGGTCTATATTTTTTACAAATCGTTCGTGTGTTTCTTGCGACAAACTTTTAACAGTTTTTACGGTTTCGTGAGACGATCGACTTGTATCCGATTTAGACATTTATATATTTATTGTATATTTTTACACCGATATGACTGTTTTTTTCGTATGTAAATATATATTTCTAAATGCCTGGACAAACTGATAGTAGTAATTTAGGAGGTCCGTTTCGTGGATTCTCTTCCAAGCAAACCATTACAAATTATAAAACAACTGAACTCGTCAACGCTCGAAATGTATTGAGAAACGCATGGAACACACCTTATGCGACCGGCACATACAATGAAAATGCTCGTGTGATCACACCATTTAGAGCCGTGAACAATTCCGGTGATTTTTTGAGTCGAAAGAACTATTCGTCGGGTGGACCGAATCCCACCAATGCGTCCAAGCCAGGTTATGGGCGTTTGATTGGTCGTATGTGGACAAACACCGATGCGACTGGAGTTCCTGCGTCTTCATGTAACGTGAAGTTTGTCGCCGACAGTTCGGAGTATTCCAAGTTTAGACGACAGCAGGCTAATAACCGTAACTACAATGACTTGTCGCAAGGTGGATACCAGAATTCGTCGTATGATGCTTTAATGCGTGTAAGGTAAACGTATTAGATACCTTATTCGGTCATTATTTTAAATACCTTATTTCCAGGTAAAAAATCACCATATACAATATAATTACGTACGATGTATAATTATTTTGTAGAATTCGCAGGCACTATCTTTTTCGTTTATGTTATTTTAGCAACCGGAAACCCCCTCGCTATCGGCGCCGCCCTCGCCTTAGCAATACTTTTAGCAAGCAAATCGTCAGGTGGACACTTCAATCCCGCAGTCAGTATTGCGATGGCGGCATCGGGAAGTCTGCCGTCAACCGAATTGTTCCCCTACATTATGGCGCAGTCATTTGGTGGTCTCGTAGCACACCAGCTCTATTTGAGATTCAAGGTGTAAATGTGCACTAGCGTGTAAGCATTTTATATGAATAATATTTTAATTCATATAAAACCATTGTTTTTGTTTTGATAAGCCAAATGGCTTATTGGCTTATCGGCCGCCCAAGGGCTTATACATGAGTTTGAATAAAAAGTAGAGTCCCAACACCCCAAGTGACCCGACAAACACCTTCTGTCCCGCGTCCATTTTATCATAGACGGCGTTTATATCGACAAACCCTTCTTCTGCCAGCAAATCCGGGTCTTTAACCGGTTTCACCGGGTTCCCATCCACATCCGTCATATACAGTTTGGGCGAGATTTTGTCCACATCGGCAACCGTTACAAATTGGGTTTCGAATTTGCGTGTCCCATCAGTATCCATGACCCGAAGAGTCACCGGCACACAACTGTTTTGCTCCACTTTGGATGCCTCCACGTTGGGATCGGGGGTTTTTAACAGGTCCGCCGCGGCTGAGTCATATATACCACTCCCATCCTTGTAGGCGTCGATAAAATTATATCGTGTTGGATTTCCAGAATCGGTAAAATAGTTTGCATATGTGGAGAAGGGGAGGGACGCGTCTTTCAGAGTGACAGAGATCGTGGGTGAGACCGTGAGGTTTTTCATGTCCGCTATGTATTTTTTGAATCGATTGGTGTTCTTCTTACATGGCTCGCCCGTGGATTGGAAATATATTTTTCCTAAAGAAGGATTCGCTGTTTTCAATACGGTGGACGGCTCGCCTTTGAGTGCCTTTTTGTATTCATTTATGATGTCTAGGTTTTGTGGAATTGTGTTTTTATTAAATTCGCCGGTCGCTATGTAGTTCGTATAATCGGTGGTCATTATACGATATATTGCGATGTTTTTTTAAGTATTTACAAACGTAGATAGACAATTTTTATTTGGCTCTACGTTTTAATTCCAAATCAATGATTTTCTGGTGTTCCAATACGATGCTACGACTACGATTCACATAATCAATCTCCTTTTTATCAATGTCCGTAATAGAGGCGGGGGTTTCCATATTAAGACTATTCACTTCAGATACCAGCGCGTTGACTATCTTGTTTCCAAAATATTCATATTCCTTGAGATCCGTCTCATTTTTAAAAACCCCGTTATTCAGTAAGAGTTTGATGTTTTTCAACAATATGATGCGCTCGTCTCCGGTGCCGTCGATTTTGAGCGGGGGTACGGGGTCAAACGACCCCTTGAATGTACGGATAATGTCGGTTTGTGTATTCACGCGATCTAATAATTCGGATATATCTGATGATGATACTTTGGTTAAAGGCTCTGAATAGTCGATTTTATTTGTGTCTTCGCTTACGTCTTCTTCTTCGTTTGTCATGCCTTCAACCGTAGATTGTCCTAAAATCAGGTATAAAAAAACACAAATAACAAACACATACATAATATTTTTCAGAAAATCAATCAGCATAAGGTCACTATAGTATATTGTAGGATAGATTATTTTTGATGACCCCTTAATATTCTCACAATTTTTGCCTTGGCTTCTCTCAGCCTCCAATGTTCCGCCTTGTATCCCCGCGCCTTCCAGTGCTCAGCGTAATCATACGTATATTCGCTTACCCGTTTCAGATCCGCTGTGATTTTTCTCACTAAAATTGGCTTCAAATTGGCCTGGTTGGTACGGTGCTCCTCGATTTGCCTTTTATACATATTCAGATACAGAAAGAACCCCCGTGTTTCTTCCTTTTCAATATCTTCCTCCTCGATTCCGTAGCGGGAAAATATTCGCATATGCTCGTTCCGCCATTCGCGCTGGCCGATTTGACCGGACGAGCACATCAGATTGGCGCGCCGACATAGAGCGAGGAACTTTTTGTTATTTGTGATAATTGTGTTCTGGGCTTTCCAAAACGAGTATTGCTTCAATTCTTCATAGTCCATTTTGAAAATGTCGGTCTTTACAATAGGGCATACAGGGTATGTGCCGGTCTGGATTTGGATGATGGATAAGGGTTCCGCCTCGCGGATAATGCGGAACTTTTTACCGGTGGATGAATAGCGGATTATTTCAGTCATTGTTATTGTGGTGTTTTTGTTATTGTGGTGTTTGGCTAAGGATTACATCAATTTTATAAGGCCGCGCAGCGGCCAACCTTAAAGCACCATTTGGATTCCGCTTCGCTTGGCGACTGTAGGTGACCGGGTCGACTGAGCCACCTTATAAAATTGAAACGATCAAAACAATTCAAAACAATTCAAAACAATTCAAAACAATAACTATTTTAATTTATAACAATGTCCACTTTCGCAAAAAAGCCATTCTTAATCAGCATCGAGGGAAACATCGGTGCCGGCAAAACCACCATCATCGATAGTCTCAGCCACTATTTGAAAAAAGCATGCCCTCAATTGTCCGGCAAAATCCTCTTCCTTAAGGAGCCCGTCGATATCTGGGAAAGCATACGCGACGAAAACGGCCACACCATTTTAGAGAACTTCTATCGCGACTCCAAACGCTACGCATTCACGTTCCAAGTGATGGCTTATATAAGCCGTCTCACCCTCTTGAAAACCGCCATCGCCGAAAATCCCGACTGTGAGATCATCTTCATCGAGCGCTCACTGTGCGCCGACAAGAACATCTTTATGAATATGCTCTACCACGATGGGGTGGCTAATATTATGGAATTCGAAATATACAATCGATGGTATTACGAATTCATCAAGGAATACCGTGTGGATGCGGTGATTTACATTGATTCAGACCCAGATGTATGTAGAGACCGAATCACACGCCGCTCCCGCACAGGCGAAGAAGGCATCCCACTCGCGTATTTAGAGAAGTGTCGCGACTACCACGCCAAGTGGTTGATCCATACGCGATGCAGCGACCGAGAGCAATTGACCGACTATGTTGCTAGCCACAACATCGCACACGAGGACTACGTGTATCCGGTCCTCCATATCAATACCAACACGGAGACTACATATGACGTTGAAAATCCGGACGCCGACTGTGTCGGCAACAAATGGCTTAAATCAATAAAGACATTTATTTTGAAAGAGTTCAGTGTTAGTCATTAAACACGTAATATTTAGTGATTATATATGGCTTATCGGTCTGCCTAATGTTGAAATCGTAGAAGTAAGTGTCGGCGTCGCCGAGTGGGATTTGCGACCATTTGTTTTTTACGCAAATGAAATAGAGATTCAAAATACCCTGATCGTTTGTCCCGCTCACAGGATACTCCTCGGTCAACTCGCACAGATTTTGAAATGTGTCATCCTCGATAATCGCCGTGTCGAACAACATAATCGTGGATTGAAAATAATCCACGTCCAAGTCCCACCGTTTAGCCAGATTTTCATTAATCTCAGGGAACATGCCGTGGAACTGACCGGACAGTTTCCACTGATGCGTAGGATATGCGTCCGAATGCGCGAGTAGTAACTCAGGTTTCGCACAACCAAGTATGGGTGCGATGGGTCCAAATATTTTTGCCCCACAGTCGATGTAAAACACGTGGCGCCACTGTTTGAAAAACGGCGTGAAAAGGTGGAACTTGTGGTATTGGAAGAGTTTATGACCGAATTTACCTGCCTTAGTATTTACTATGTTTATTTTAGCGTTTGTTTCGGCACCGAATACAATATTGGGACAATAATGGATGATGATTTGGTCGGAGTGGGTTTTGATGAATGGATGTTTTTTTAGCCCGGTCAAATTGATGTCGTCGCCGACAACGAGGACAATCGGACCTGTGTATTCGCCCACGTAAATGAGCGATTCGCAAGTTTCCACAAATTTAGGGAGGTATCGAAAATTACAAACAAAAGCCACGCAATTGGACGACATTAGAGGAGTAACTAATAATCTGTATATATTTTTTTATCCACATAATATATACAATGGCCGCCGAACTTAGCAAAGCATATCCAATGGACAACAAATTAACTGAAGTAGCTGGTGCTCCGGCTGCTTCCACAAATACTCCCGCAAAATTTGAAACCGCACCTGCGGTATTGAAGGGTGGAAAGAACAAGAAGAACTCCAAGAAGAATTCTAAAAAGAGGAATCACAAAGGAGGTAACAACCAAAAGAACAATAACAAAGATGACATGAAGAACGACATGAAGGGAGGAAACAAAGATGACATGAAGAACAAAGATGACATGAAAGGAGGAAACAAAGATGACATGAAAGGAGGAAACAAAGATGACATGAAAGGAGGAAACAAAGAAGACATGAAAGGAGGAAACAAAGAAGACATGAAAGGAGGAAACAAAGAAGACATGAAGAACAATAACCAGCAAAATGATGTAATCACCGGAGGTGTTGGGATTTTGGATAATATTGGTGCTGCTGCTAGTAAGATGGTTGGCGATGCTACTAATTTGGTTGGTAATGTTGGCGAAGGTGTTGTTGATGCTGGTGAAAGTGTTGTTAACGCAGGCAAAAAAGTTGGCGAAGATGTTGTTGATGCAGCAAAAACCGCAAATCCTTTAAACGGCGGCAAGTCCAAGAAGAACAAGGGAAAAAAAGACAAGAAGAAGCGCAAAAGTGTCCGAAAGCAGTAAATCGCATTAAGCAATTCACCAAAAGCACAATAATCAATATATATTATGGATACATATTGATTGATTTTTAATTAAACTTCACCACAATCTTCACTGATTCCTTGATGACACTCTTATACGCCGAAACCGACAACTCCTCACGTCTTTTGCGCGTCTTGTTGTTCTCCGTCGACGACTCCGAGTCAGACGATTTGCGTTTCGAAATGCTATTACGCGTGTTCATATCCTCCTCGATCGCGTTATAATTTGCCTGAATGTATTCAATAATCTGGTTCTCAATCGTCCATTTAAAAAAATTCAACTGGCCAATGGTGGTCTCAATATTCGTCTCGGCATTGTAGGGGATCATAATGCGCTCGCGCCTGCAAAAGGGGTCAAATCGCACCTTACCGTATGCCTTCAGCTCCAGCCGATAACTCTTAAACACGCTGAAACGCTCACGGTCGGTCTCACCATTGAAGACGGTGCCGCTATGGTATTTGGCGGGTATCGAATACACCGTTAGGAATTCCTTGGCGTAATTGGTGACGAACCAATCGATGATGCGCAGAGAGACGGATTCACCGTCGATGACTTTCAAGAATTTTTCCATATTTTCAGACACGGAATAGAATTCAAGGAGCTTATTTAAAAGTAGTTCGTTCTGAGTAGTTTTTTGTGTAATTGGCGATGATTGTTGCATTATGAAGTTGTAGATATTCGCAGGTTCTTTTTATGTTGTTTCTTACAATTAATAATATGGTTTTGTATTAATTAATTATAAAAAACAAATAGTATGGTTTTTACAATTCTAAAAAAAGTTTGCGGTAGTTACTTGATTTTCGGCACGGTTTTTATCTACTAAAGTTGATACTAAAATAATTTACCTTATTTGTATGAGATCGCTCACATTTTCTGATTTTACGATATGTACCATCGTTTCAAGAAAATTATACCCTGTAGAGAAACATACGGTGCGTTTGGATTTTATAAACAAAACCACAGTTCTGATATCCCGGTTGAAATATTTCAGCAAATAACACGCGACGATGGATGCACTGCGTTGAATCCCCATCGCACAATGGACAATAACCGGTTGTTTGTTTTTGATAAAAAGGTGTATTTTTTCCAATATTTTGGTGGTTTTTAGAATTTGGATGAGTTTTGGATTGTCGTCTTTGTCGTCGTAGAACTTGAGACGAACCACATTTGGTTCTTCGCTGCTCGTGTATTGGTAGTTGATTTCGGGGCAACAATTGACTATCAGTTTGAAAAAATCGGGTCTTTCGTCGCACGATCCGGCATCTCCCAGAAATAAATTGTCTATGATTTCATGGCTCATTTATAGAATAACTTAATAAAAAAATACAAACCCATAATAACTTTATATCCAAACAAATATAATCCATTTGCATAATCCAATTATATAAATGTGGACCAAATATATTATTTTCACAAAAACAAGTGCGATACCGTCGACGACAACGCCGGTAACCAGGTGATTTTTATAAATCGCCATCTCACCGATTTGATGCCTTTTGTGAATGACGCATATTACGCTGAACATTGAGGGGGAAAATCTTGTTCATCAAAATGAACGTGGAAGAGTGTTTTTATTATTTAATTGTAAGAAACGAATATATAGAGTTTTGCTATTATAAACTATGTAAATGAACATAAATATTTTATACAATCAAAATTATATTCCATTTGACTTATACGTATATTCAATAAAATATTTATTAAGAGAACAGAACGTATCAATTATAACCCATATTTCACAATTAAATCCAACAGTAGATTATCTAATATTATTTATAAACCATTATGAACAAATTGAGGATTCAGTTATACCCGACAATACCAAGATTATTTTTATAACAGCAGATTATTTAATGAATTTTACCGAATCCAGCCAGCAACAAATCAAAACGTATATAAATAATAATCAAACCCGTATTTATATATGGGAATATAGTCCGCTTAATATTTCATATTATAAAACGAATGAAATTCTGTGTAATTGGAAGTTTATACCGCTTTTATATAGTGTTTATTTAGAAAAAATATATAGGCAATATGCAAAACCAATACCATACAATGAGAAACCAATCGACGTTTTGTGTCTTATGAATGGAATGCAGGATAGACGTGGATCTATTATAAATAGTTTGAAAGACAAATGCAACCTGTGTATATTATCAGGTACTAATAATATTGAAGAATATTGCGCGGCTGTAGAAAATAGCAAAATAATTGTAAACGTGTATTCAAAAGAAATAAACCGACCATTTGATTACTATCGTTTTTCTCTGTTATATTCAAATCGCGTGCTAGTAATAAATGAAGCAATGAAGCATCACGATTTTTCAATTGAACATAACTTGGTTGAATTTAATGATGTGATGATCAATGTCGAATATGATAATTTGGTGGATACAATATGCGAATATTTAAAAAAACCAAGTGATGAAATCACAGAAATTGTCGAAACATCATATAAATTATTTAAAAAACATGATATGAAACAATATATAATGGATTTTTTTGAATCACAAAAGAAATAATGCAATAATATAATAAATATTTATAAACCCATATAAATATTACTTTATTAAAAACTTAAATGACTACGACGATTCCATTATTTAAAGTGTTTATGTCGGATGATGTAATCCAACCATTAAATGAGGTTATTACATCCGGTTTTATTACACAGGGGCCTCAGGTTGAAAAGTTTGAGGCTGCGTTAGAACAGTTTTTATATAATCCATGTGTTGTAACTCTTAACTCGGCAACGTCTGGGTTATCGCTTGCGCTCCGATTATTACAAGAACAAGATGAATCTTCTGAGTGGCCTGGGTTCAATAAGGATACTGACGTCGTTCTTTCGCCGGTTTTAACATGTTTTGCGACAAATGCGGCTATATTATCAAATAGCTGTAAAATTCAGTGGATCGATACTGATAACACAACCGCGAATGTTTCGATCGATGATATTCGACAAAAACTAAGTGCGCAAACCAAAGTGTTATACTTGGTTCATTGGGGAGGGTATCCGGTTGATTTGGATAAATTGAAAGAACTTCAGGAAGAACACTATTCCAAATATGGATACCGATTCGCAATTATAGAGGAC
>Ga0247722_10000256_pt1 | contig 34772 bp, 27 predicted proteins | sample MSEWelMarce3H_FC_FD_189094 | JGI IMG/M metagenome (GOLD analysis project Ga0247722, IMG submission 189094) | Subsurface sediment microbial communities from gas well in West Virginia, United States - MSEEL Well Study Marcellus 3H_FC | ecosystem: Environmental > Terrestrial > Deep subsurface >... | reverse complement strand
ATGATTACACAGATGCATCTTGAAGAAATGCAAAATGAAGAACTTAACGAAGATTTAGATTCAGAACTATTTGGAGAAAAATAATGTCCAGTGCATACTATTTGCATAAAATCAAACACGAACTATGTTTTGTAAATGATATTGTTAATTTGAAAGAACAAATTTATTCAGTGGATATGCCAGTGATTGTGCCAATGAATAAATTGAATGCAACTGATGGTAGAACCCTTTTGCAAAGAATTATTTTTCAGCATTTTAATTCAAATGCATCAAAGCAAATTGGTTTTTTGAGAGGCTTAATAACACTAAATTCTGAACCAGAACACTTTCAAACTCATTTGATGCTTAATTGTACTACAGACCAATTAAGCGAGCCTAATGAAAGCGAATGGATTTCAGCAATAGAAAACGGGCTAGATACAGGCAATCAATTACTTCCATTGGCAACTATGAGTTCAGATGTAAAATTAAATGCCTGGGGAATTAAAGACTATGTTTATGAATGCAACATAGAGTTTTGGCCTGATAATGAAAATCATAAAACATTTATTTGTGAATGTGTGATTAAGTACATAAAGCCAGAAGGACAAGAAGATATTAATAAAATTGACTTTGAATCTGGATTTAATTTTTTGATCTTTAGCAGAAAAACAAACAGTTTTGTGCCATTTTTAATCCCGTCTGAGGATAAGCCTTACTTCTTCCTAACAGACGCCGAAATCATCAATCATGAGACTGTTGTCTATGAAGATAACATAGGCCATGAGCTTTTTGTTAGATGTAGGGTAACAAAATAAAGCCCCCATTTTATTGGGGGCTTTTAAGCTTAAAAATTTAAAATTAAACTTCTTCTGCTGCAATGTAATCATTATCAGCAGGCTGTGGAGTAGGAACCTGAAGCTCAGAAACAAAGTGTGGTTCTGACTCTTCGATGTTAACAGCTGCAACTCCATCAAAGCCATATTGGGCAATGATTTCCTTGAATCTATCTTGGAAAGTAGTGTTTGCAGTCTGAAGCTCTTCCTCAACCTTGTTCAACTGAACTTGAGCTTGAGCCTTTTGAGCCTCGTAGTTTCTAGTGATCTCCTCGTACTGAGCATCGATCTGCTTGAGGAAATTGTAGGCCTGATAGCCTTGTGACTGCAAAAATGTCTGCTGAGCCTGCATGTTGCGCAATTCTGCATACTCTTCAGGGCTAACTGCAGGACGATTATCTGTGGTACCAACTTGTTCTTCCATAAATTTTTCCTTTTCAATAGAATGATATAAAAGTAATTACTTGTGTTTTATAACACTATTTTTATACATAAATATTATCTGACTATTTTGACTCTAACGGCACTAAATCGGGTAAATTTTTTGATAATTTTTCTTGAATCTGATTCGCCAAACCAAATTTAGTTGATTTGTTTAATTTAGCATCTTCTTCTGTAATAGTGACAAACACATTGTCATTGATCAAAATAACAGCCTGCCCCTTGACCTTGCTGACAACAATGTCAGATGCTTCAAGAGAGGGCACAAGAGCGTATCTCAGCCTGTCATAGATCACGTCTGCTCTTTTTGAACAATTTACACCCCTTACAGAGAATAAATGTACCCCGCCTAAGTTGATAGGCTCAACTAATGTTACTTTCTTTGTATCAACTGAATTTGTTGATAATAAACCCACTGCTAACATTAAAAATAATTTGTTCATAATAATAACCTTTTTAGCACTAATTTCTATAATAATCGTGCGCATAAGAAAATAAAAACAATGATGAAATCATCACAAAACTGACAATTGTTATAATGAAAATTATACAGGTTATTATTAAATTAGAAACTTGATGCACCAATGCATAAAAAAATATCAATAGAGGAATAAAGACATTTGCAAAGAGGAGAATTAAAGTTAAAATTGCTAAAATTACTTTCATGAATACCTCCAAATAAAATTTAGCCCCCTAAAATAATAATAGGGGGCTAAACCTTGCTCCGTTGCAAAGAGTATTAGGGCCACAGCTCTGGGGCCTTGTATCTTAGCTGCTCAACCTTCGCTCGTGTTCCCAACGAAAGCAAGCCTAATAATGTTTGTCGTTAAGCGGAAACATTATTACACTATGCGATGCTTTTGACAAATGTATTTATCTATTATGCAATTTTTACGAAAATTCCTGTTTTATCCTGAACACATAATACAATCTGGGTCAGTTAAGGAACATACTTTTGATGAAAAATCTTCTTCACTGAATTGCTTTATTTGGTCAACTTCTTTAGCCTTTTCTACTTCAGGAATTACAGAAGTAGAAGACAAATCTATACCAAGGCCCTTCAGTGCTTGTGCTTTCGGCTTTGTTCTCAGATAGTACATACCTGTCTTTAATCCAAGCTTCCAGCCGTACATGTGAGCAGAAGACAATCTAGAAGCTGTCGGTTCTGACATAAACATGTTCAAGCTCTGGGACTGATCGATGAAGCAACCACGATCTCTTGCCATTTCAAGAATCGATTTGCCCTTCATCTCCCAAACAGTTTTATAGATTTCTTTAATATCTTGTGGCACTTCTTCAATTTCTTGAACTGAACCATCACCGATAATCAACTTGCGGCGGATGTTGTCACTCCATAAACCAAGATTGACTAAATCCTCAACAAGATGCTTGTTAATGATAGCATACTCACCACTCAAGGTATTTCTCTTGTATAGATTTGCTGTGAAAGGCTCAAAACATTCATTGTTGCCCAAAATTTGAGCAGTAGAAGCCGTTGGCATTGGAGCAACTAATAAAGAGTTTATAAGGCCATAATTTTTGATTTCTTCTTTCAGGGCAGTGAAATCCCACATTCCAGAAAGATCAGACTCAACAAGACCCCAAAGATTGTACTGAAGTAAGCCTTCTGAAGCTGGAGATCCCTGGAAAGAACTGTAAGGTCCATGAATTTTTGCCAAATCCTTAGACGCTGTAAGAGCAGCAAAATAAATAGTCTCAAAGATGTCTTTGTTAAGCTTTCTTGCTTCATCTGATTCGAATGGCAAGCCCATAATAGCAAATGTATCCGCTAAACCTTGAACACCTAAACCAATTGGTCTATGCTTCATGTTCGAATTTTTTGTTTCAGGAGTTGGATAATAATTTATTTCAATAACCTGATTCAAATTAATTGTGGCTTGATAAGTTACTTCGTAAAGCTTCTGGAAATCGTACTTTCGTAACTTTTTATCCTTGCTGCGAACATTGCCAGTAGGAACAATAACAAACTTTGGAAGCGCAACAGACGCGAGGTTACAAACTGCAATCTCGTTCTTGTCTGTGTACTCTAGGATTTCAGTACAGAGATTCGAAGACTTGATTGTGCCAAGATTTTTTTGATTGCTCTTGTAGTTACAAGCATCCTTGTAAAGCATGTATGGAGTACCTGTCTCAACCTGAGAATCTAAAATCTTTTCCCAAAGCTCTCTAGCCTTAACGGTTTTGATAGCCTTGCCCTCAGATTCGTATCTTTCAAATAACTCTGTGAATGCTTTGTGCTCTGGAGTATCATAAGCGTCAATTAAGCCTGGTACTTGATCTGGTGAGAATAAAGACCAACTACCATTTTCTTCAACACGCTTCATGAACAAATCTGGAATCCATAAAGCAAGGAATAAATCTCTAGCACGAAGTTCTTCTTTTCCTTGATTCTTTCTCAAATCTAGGAAGTCAAATACATCACCGTGCCATGGCTCGAGATAAACTGCTATAGAGCCCTTGCGCTTTCCGCCACCTTGATCAACGTATCTTGCTGTTTCATTGAAGACACGAAGCATAGGGATAATACCGTTAGAATGACCATTGGTTCCCTTGATGTAGCTACCCTTGGCGCGGATTTTATGGATGTTGATTCCAATACCACCTGCGCTTTGAGAAATCAAGGCACAATCAGACAATGTCTTGTAGATACCTGGAATAGAATCATCATCAATGTCTAAGAGAAAACAAGATGATAATTGGGGACGATTTGTCGAAGCATTGAACAAAGTAGGTGTGGCATGGGTGAACAAACCCTGAGACAACATGTCATAAGTCTTCTGGACCATTTCAATGTTTTCTCGCCAAATACCCACAGCAACTCTCATGTAAAGATGTTGCGGTGTCTCCGCTGGTTTGCTGTCAATCTTGAGAAGATAAGACTTCTTTAATGTCATGTAGCCAAAATAATCGAAATTAAAATCACGATCATGGACAATCATTGCATCAAGCTCAGGTGCAAACTTCTGGATGATTTCATAAACTTCATCAGAAATCATCCCAGCTTTTTCGCCAGTTTTTGGATTTACATAATCATAAAGTCTCTTAGCAATAATTGAGAAATCTTTTTCAACATCCTTATAAAGAGATGTGATCCCAATTCGTGCAGCAAGCTTCCCAAAATCTGGGTGAATAGTTACCATAGATGCAGCTGTCTCAGCGCTAAGCTGATCGAGTTCTGCACTACCTACACCGTCGTACAAGCCTGAAACAACCTTAGTGCTGACAACGTCTGGGTCTACCAATTCGTGCAAGCCATAAGTTAACTTTTTGATTCTAGAAGAAATTTTCTCTAACTTGAGCGCTTCTCTGGTGCCGTTACGCTTTACAATATCCATACTTAAAAATCCTCATCAAATGAAATAGTCTTATTATCTGTTTCGCCTACGCCACTCTTAACATAGTCAGCTACGCGCTTTTCAAAGAAATTTGTCTTGTTAGGCAAAGCAATGTTTTGCATAAAATCAAAAGGATTCTCAGAATTGTAAACCTTACCGACGCCAAGTTCAACCAGCAAACGATCTGATACATACTCAAGGTATTGCTTCATCAAATCAGAGTTCATACCAATCAAGCTTACAGGAAGAGCTTCAGTGATGAATTCCTTCTCGATGACTAGAGCAGAATCGATGATCTCAATGATTCGCTCACGAGAGAGCTTGTTCTCTATGTGGTGGTTATATAAATGGACTGCAAAGTCAGTGTGCAAGCCCTCGTCACGAGAAATTAACTCATTTGAAAAAGAGAGACCAGGCATTTTGCCCTGCTTCTTAAGCCAGAAAATAGAACAGAATGATCCAGAGAAGAAAATTCCTTCCACTGCTGCAAATGCAACCAAGCGCTCTGTAAATGACTCAGAACCAATCCACTTAAGAGCCCAATCTGCCTTTTTTTGAACAGCAGGAACAGTGTCAATTGCGTTGAAAAGATAGTTCTGCTCTTCCTTGTCCTTGATGTAAGTATCAATAAGAAGAGAGTATGTTTCAGAATGGATGTTTTCCATCATGATCTGAAATCCATAGAAAAACTTAGCTTCAGTATACTGAACTTCAGAAACAAAGTTTTCTGCAAGATTCTCATTCACGATTCCGTCGGAGGCTGCAAAGAAAGCTAAAATGTGTTTGATAAAATGCTGTTCGTTAGGCTTCAATTGCTCCCAATCGGCAAGGTCTTGTGCTAAATCAATTTCTTCAGCAGTCCAGAAGACCTGCTCAGCCTTCTTGTAATAATCCCAAATGTCATGATGTTGCAGTGGGAACAGCACAAACCTGTTTTTATTTTCTTGTAAAATCTTTTCCATTCTTATCTATCCTTACTCTCTTTATTTTAACTTTTGATTATCTTATAATACAATCAAGTTGACGCAATAACATAACTATTTTTGTTTCAAACAAATATGCCAAGGGCTTTGCATTGGTCCACTTTACAGTTAATTATGGTGCTATAATATTTACATTGCCACAATTTAGGCAACAAAAAAAGTCAGCACCTGAATTAGCTCAGATGTGACTAAGTAAGCACCATTGAGATGCTATTTATAAACAACTTTTAAACTAGACAACAATACATATTGTACTTGATTTTATGTCTAAACCCTGCTGTTTAAATTGTTAATTATTTCAAAATTTTTGGCTTCAAGGCTAAGTCAGCATAAAAAATTTTTTGCTTTTCCCAATCTGTTGATTCTGCCAAAATTTCACCATCTTGACCAACAATTTGAGTGTGTCCCTGAAAATATAATGCCGGGAACAGCCATCCACAACAGTATGGCCTTATAATACTAATTTGGTTCTCTATACTTCTAGATATTTGAGGTTGCTCTTTTTCTTTATCAAATGGATAATTTGGGTAAGGACGCCAGCCGCCAGAAGGAGCTACCAAAAATTGAGCACCATTGTCGGTCATTTCTTTAATAAAAAGAGGGTCGTCCAAATCGTAACAAATAACAACACCTATGTCAACTAGACTTGTTTTGATTGGAGTATTTTGATTACCTGGCTTCACGCCCCATGCTACTTCTATTGGCACAAGCTTCTTTTTTGCATAAGACCCAGCTAGCCTGCCATCAGGTTCGTATACATAACAAATGTTATAAATACCTGTCAGTTTTCTCTCATAGACACTTCCAGAAATAACAATCACATTATTATTACAAGCAAGCTTTTTGAATGTTCTTTTGATTATGTCAGAAATTCTTTTTTGAGAAAGCCACTCGCCCATTCTATTTAATTTTATTCTAGACAATATTGCATCAATTAAGCTTTCTAACCAAGACTTCGCCCCCAAATTTTTAATTCCTGGATCTAAGTTTTGCCTGATGCACTCTATTCTATAACTCTCTTTGGCCCATGCTAAGCAAAATCCTAAATCTTCAGGGAAGCAAACTACCTTTGCGCCATTACTCGCTGATTCTTTAACTAATGAATCTAACAAGTTATAAAAATCAAGTTCACTAGTGCATTGAACAAGATTGAGTTGAATAGCTGCAATTTTTAATTTATTCATTTTAAAACAAGCTTATTATTGGATTTCTTCTTGGAGAAGGTTGATTACCGTATGTCTGAACTGCACCGATGTCTAATTTTTGTGTAGAGTTAGTACCTTGAAAAGTACTTGGTAAGGCCTGTCCTACTAATTCAGAACCACTCCCAGTAGCAGAATTCAATGTGAAATCTACATAATCAATTCCAATGTAAACATAAGGAGAAGAGGCCAAAGTAATTGGGCCAACTTGAAAAATAACAGGAGGGTTAGCTTCAACTTGATTGCCCCCATTATTATAAAAAGCATTATTGTAAATTCTATTCAAGCCAAACCCATAAGCAGTGTCCATGTCAATAAGAATTCCATGATCCCCACCATTTGTAAATAATGAATTACTAATTACAATGTTTCCAGATTTTCTAAAGTTTACACCTGACTTTGAACAATCATTCATGGTTAAAAAACTCAATTTGACATCAGTGCATTCATCAGCAATAATTCCATGCCCATTATTTGTAAAAGCACCTGAGATTTCATGAAAAATACAGTATTCGGTTCTCAAAGACATACCTGTCGCATAAATACCAGAACCAGCTATGTTGTTAAAATAACAATTAATTACATTTAAATGGTTGGAAGAATCAACATAAATGCCAGATGACAAAGATGAGTCTGTCAAAATATCACTTATTCTAGTAGATTCTATCCAAATTGCTTGACTGCTGCCACTTCCAAAATAAAGTGCTGTATGGGCTGAATTATGAAACCAACAATTCAAGATTAAAAGACTTTCATTTGTAGAAGTTAATAGCTTTTCAGCAAAATCATTCCCGTCAACTTCTATGTTTATAATTTGTATTTTATCACCTATGATGTCTATAGCGCCATCACCAGATGTATAGTGATATAGATTAGGATCTACTGCTGAATCAACAATAAAAACCGGTCTATCAGCTATGTCGTGCCTAGTTGCTTGATAACCATTTAGAGACATGTGCGACAAAACTAATGGTTCGTATAATGTATAATTTGCTGCTTTTATGTAAGCCATAGAATCTAGAGAGAATTCTGTAGCATGTTCGTTAACACTTAATAAATTATTGCTTGCGCCACCCAGGTACCCATAGCCACCAGTTGCACCTATGTCTGAAATAAAATAATCTGAACAAATCAAAGCTTGATTAGTATCGACATTAAGAATTTCAAACCTCAAGGACCCTTTATTAATTAAAAATGGAGAATAGTCTCCATTGCCCCAAATTTCGGATGTGTTCCACGCCACACCTATTGCTACAGCTAATCCAGTGTCTACATTTGACCACGTTAAGGTTGATGTATTGTATTGATACAGATGCGTTTGGTTTAAATTTTGGAAACCAGTAGAAGTTTTACGACCAAGTCTCACATAATTAGAAACACTAGGGGTCGCATCAAAATTAACCACAACCCAGTACCTTCCGGGGGCCAAACTTGAATTGACAGAAACATCTAACCATTCGGGAGTTGACCCCAATGTATTTGCATTAATACCACCGCTGGCTAAAATTGTGTTTGAAGGAACGCCTGAATTGTTTGTCCTAAGTTCTAAAAATAAATCTCCAGAGGGCGAGCCTACAGCCCAAAGCACAGCAGAAATTTGCTTAATTGTTTTTGTTTCTGAAATATCAAACCATGCAGCGAACAAATAATTGTTTGTTTTACCAACTTCTACATAATTTCCAACATCAACCCCAGATGCTGCTTCAGACCTGAATCCAATGTTGTTATTTTCTATATAAATAAAATTACCAATGTCATTTGCGACAAAATTTCTATCAGTGCTTATTAATTGATAAACATTTCCTTTGTCGGGTAAATTTGAAACCAAAATACTGTTGAATGAAGTAGAAAATGAATTCAGTGTTAAATTTGTTCCTATTGCAGAAGATACTGCTCCACCCCCATAGTCTTGAAGTTGGGCATAAGTACTAGACCCTGCTAATTCTCTTACAAAAACTTGATAGTGTTCGAATGGATAGCCTGGGTCAATAGGAGAATTTATTACTACAGTTTTACCGTTAGGAATAAAATCGGCATACTCAACTAATTCTGACTTTGCTACAATTTCTCCACTGCCGCCAAGGGCTACATATCTTATGCCTATATAATAAGTGCCTCCTGGAAATGTGCCACCATTGGATAAAGTCCAAGAAGGAATTCCAGGCTTAAAAAGATCAGCATGATCAATTTCAAGATCGCTGATTGTAACCAATTGATAATTATTTCCATAGGAATAATTTAAACCAGCATTTGAATTTGAACTGTTAAATCCTGCGCCTGACTTTACTGTGCCCGCACTTTTTATTTCCCAGTCGATGTTATGATTAATTGCCATAATAATTAAACCTTAAACTAGAATTCAGTATCACAACTTACCTGCCATTGACCAAAAGCGTCACCTGTAGTTGTGACTTGAACGAGATATCTAAAACTATCTCCTCTGAAACTACTATTGTCTACATTTAAAGTTCCATGATTACTACTTTCATCAGTACTTAACACTGTGATAACTGGTGAGCTAATAGGCCTTGCAGCAGTATTTAAGTAGGCACTTCCTCTTAGATAATTACCAGTAGTATGATATCCGCCTGTTCTGACTTCAACAATTTGATAGTATCTTTGACAAAGTGCAAACTCATGACCATAATTTCTTCTTTCATAAGGGGTAGCTACTGAGCCTATTTCTACTTGAATGCCCGTTAGATATAAAGTAGCATTTAGAGTTCCAATGAGATTTGCTAATGAAACATTTGGGCCGGTATAGTTTCCAGTATTCCATTGGGAAGGTGTTGCTTGATATCCAGTTCCATTAGCAATTGTAAAAATAATTTCTATACCAAAAAGGTGACTCGTCGTCCAGGTTCCTGTTGTGTCTCCAGAAATCACAACTGTCTTTTTCTCCCATGTATTTGAAGAACTTATTGTATATGTAAATGGATAACTTCTATTATAAGTACCGTAGTTGCGAATAGAACCTCCAAATGTACCAGTTAAACTACTATACGCCCAAAAAGATAATGTCACAGATTTTGCATTAGCTGTTCCCCACTGTAAATCTATAGTGTTTACGCCTTCGATAACTTGTGATAAGAAATTATAATCATTAGCTCCTGGAGTACTTGTTGTGGTAGTTTTCATTCCTATGTAAGATACAAAGCCATCAGGGGATGAAATTGCTCCATAATTTTTACCTATAGTTAATCTTCCTGAGCCAAATACATTCATTTTCCATCTATCGATAAATTTTAATTCACCAGCTCCAGGAGTTGTAGTAGAACCATTACTTCTTTGGTCTATATTGCCATCGCCATTTATAATTCTATTTCTAAAACCTGTATCATAGGCAGTAATTGCGTTTGAATTTTGATATAAATTACTACCCACGTATAAAGATTGTGCAATTCCTGCCCCACCAGATACTATCAAGGCGCCTGTTGTTGATGAGGTCGAAGCTGTTGTAGCAGCTATGGTAGTGTTTCCACTTCTATCAATTTTAAAAATGTTCGAACCAGCAATTTGAAAATCAACTTGATTACCTGTGAAACTTGTGCCTATGTTGGAAGCTAAAATAGTTCCATTAGCTGAGCCTGCAAAGTCTCCAATGGCAGGAACTTCATCTGTAAAACCGGCCCCCAATTGTAAAACTGCTGATAATGTCGTCGATGTAGGTGTCGCATAAAGCCATAAAGAATTATTTGTAGAATTCCATCGTGCATATGCAGCACCCCCAAAAGAACCTGCATTATTATATTGAAGTGAGCCACTGCCACCGGCTGCACTAGCAGATGGAATGGTAGCCCAAGTTTGATCACCTCTTAGGTAAGAAGTAGAAGCGGCGGTACCAGAAGCAAGTCTAGCAGTTGCAATAGTTCCAGTTGTAATTTTATTAGCATCTAAACTGGGAATGTCAGCTGCAACTAAAGCTCTAAATGCTGGCGTTGTAGCTGAACCTGTAGTTGGCCCCGCAAATACATTGTTTGCTGAAGCAGTCGATGTACCTATACCGCCATTATTTACATTTAAAATGGTGGTTCCTACAGCGTTTGAAGAAGATAAATTAATATTTTCAAATGCAATGGTATTTCCAGATCTTCTAAGAATCTGACCATCAGATGCCGCACTTATTTCATCAAAACTTCCTGCTGAGTTTGCGCTTCTGCCTACCACTGACAAGCCTGTAGTACCAGAGTTTACTATTTTAGCAAATGTTACAGCCTGACTACCTATTGTTGCTGAGAAGGAACTAGTACCAGATCCAGTTACATCGCCAGATAAAGTTATTGTTTGATCACCTGTGTTAGTTCCTGAAATTGTAGCAGAAGTTGAAACTGTTAGGTTCCCTGATAAAGAAATTGTTCTATTTGCATCATTTACATTCAAATTCAAAATTCTGTCAGCAGTCAAATTTTCTGCATCAGTAATTTGCAAATAATTAGAAGGCGAAGTGTCATCTTGTAAATGTATATTTCCAAAATATGCATTTTGTGTAGATGACGTAGAATTCGACAATGCATCAGTAATTCCATAACCAGACAATGTTGTCGGTTTGCTGGTAATACTTGAAAATGCTGGTGAGATAGTTGAAGCAACGCCTGTGGATGTAATTCTTCCTTTAGCATCAACTGTGAATGGCGTAATTGCTGTGGTACTATTGTTATAAGTTCCAGCAGTAACTCCTGATGTGGCTAATGTTGCTGCAAAAGAACTAGTACCAGATCCAGTCACGTCACCTGTTAAAGTTATTGTTTGATCACCTGTATTAGTTCCTGAGATTGTAGAATCACCATTTAATGTTAAAGTTCTATTAGAATTACCAGTATTTATGCTTAAAGTTCTTGTTGCAGTCAAATCAGCTACATTCAGAATTTTGAGATAATTTGATGGATTAACTGTATCGTATAAATATAATTCTCCAAAATAACCTGACTGCGTTGATGAGGTAGAATTAGACAAAGCATCAGTAATTCCATACCCAGATAAAGTAGTTGGTTTGTCAGTTAAGCTTGAAAATGCAGGAGTGATTGTTACATTTGTACTGGTTGAAGTAATTCTGCCTTTTGAGTCAACTGTAAAAGGGGTGACAGCAGTTGTACTATTATTGTAAGTACCAGATGTCACTCCAGATGTTGCCAATGTTGCTGCAAAAGAACTTGTGCCAGAGCCTGTAACATCTCCTGTTAAGGTTATTGTCTGATCACCTGTATTAGTGCCTGAGATTGTTGAATCTGCAGAAATTGTAAGAGATTTGTCAGCGTCATTACAATTAATTTTTAAAGTTCGTGATGTAGTTAAATTATCAAAGTTTGTAATCTGCAAATAATTAGATGGAGATGTGTCATCTTGTAAATAAATGTTTCCAAAATAACCATCTTGAGTTGAGCTTGTAGAACTTGACAAAGCCCCCAAATTTGTTAAAGCTTCAGCTGCTGTTGTTGCGTTAGTTCCTCCATGTTCCAACGGAAGCTTTCCAGATATTGCTGCAGCCTGATCTAAACTTACTGATCCCCATGTAGGCGCTCCTCCAGAACCAGAAACAAAAACTTTGTACTGAGTAGAAGTTGATGTGAGTGTTACTGCAGATGTGCCATTGCCTACCAAAACTGAGTTAGAAGTTAAAGAACTTGTACCAGTGCCGCCTTTACCAACAGTAAGTGTATCTGTAACATCTGCAAATGTTAAAGTTCTAAATGTTGGAGCAGCTGAAGAACCTGTGGATGGTCCTGCAAAAACTGTGTTAGCAGTTTGATTTGCCAATGATACTGTTAAAGTGCCAGATGTTGTAACAGGATTGTTACTAACCGAAAAAATAGAGGGCATGCTTAAATCAACACTTGTTACAGTGCCAGCGCCAGCACCTATTGCAGTTCTGAAATTACTTGCATTGAGTAAATTAATTGAACCTGTCGAAGTAATTTGTATGTAACTTGTAGAGCTTGTTGATAAAGTAAAAAAATCTGAACCAAGAGAAGTAGCACCTAAATCTGTTCTCATTTCAGATGCAGATCTCGCAGTCACTGTATTATCAGAATTAATTTTGATAAAAGTAGTTGCGCTCGGATTCGCAAGAGTGAAAATGTTTGAGCCAACTGTATTAGCTCCCAAATCCGATCTGTAACTACTTGCAGATTGTGCTGTAACAGTATTGTCAGTATTAATTCTAATAAAGCTTGTAGAGCCAGGATTCGAAAGTGTGAATAACGCGGAGCCAACTGTTGTTGCTCCTAGATCTGATCTAAATTCTGCTGCAGTTCTAGTTGATACTGTATTAGCTGAATTGATTCTAATAAATGTAGTTGCGCTTGGGTCTGTTAATTTAAATAAATTAGCCCCGACAGTAGTTGCCCCCAAATTTGTTATAGCAGATGTTGCTGATGTTGCACCAGTGCCACCATTAATAATTGCTACAGTACCTGTTACATTTGTCGCATTTCCGTCAAGGCTAGCAGTTATTGTTCCAGCACTAAAATTACCAGATGTATCTCTTGATACAACGGTGCTAACTGTATTTGCACTTGTGGCATTGCTTGTGACAGTAAATGTTGCGCTTGTTGTAGCGTTTGCTGAGAATGAAGCTGAGCCAGCTAGCCCCACACCCGAAACTGCCAAAGTTAATGAAGCATCTTTTATGTCAGTTGTTATTGCTAAAGTACCAGAAGTTGGGAGAGTTAGAGTTGATGTACCTGCAGAAGTAAAAGTTACTGGATGGCCCCCTGAAAATGATAATTCAGAGCCTGATGATCCAATGTTAAGTAAAGTTTTACTATTATTGTCTAATCCATTTTTTACTACGAAACGAGTTGTTGTTGCCATTATAGATTCACTGTCCTCTATAAATTATTTTTATTTTTTTTAAGCTCTAATAGCAGTAGCTGCTACTTTGTAAACAGTTGATGCGTTAGCTGGAGTTACTTTTAATCTTAAGTTACCCCCATTAATGTCTGCATCAAAAGTAGAAAGAGATGAGCCTGTCAAAACTCTTCCATATTCAGAAATAATCACTGCTGTCCCATCATGTACTAATACTATTTCTACCACATGATAACTCGAACCTGAAGTAACTTGAACAAAATACTTCACGCTCCTGTAAGTAGATGCGCCAATAGAATGCAAAATTTGATCAGCGGTGGTAGCTGTAGTCGTCAAAGTACAGGACAAAAGATCATAAATACTATCAATAACTGGAGAACTTAAAGTTTTATTTTGTAAAGTTTGCGATGATGAAAGCGTAGCGACTACACTAGTATCAACTGTTATTGTTCCAGCTGCAGATCCATTATAAGATGTTGAGCTTATTGTCAAACCACCGCCAGCAGAGGTAGATAAACTATTTAAATTGCTTCCAAGACTTATACCACTTATGGTTGAAGATGCTAATTTGGTAATTGCAATGGCAGCAGATGAATTTACATCTGCATTGACAATTGTGCCATCGGCAATCATGCCGCTTGTAACAGTTCCTGTGTCACCTGTAGTTACTACAGTGCCTGAGTTTGTGGATAAAGTGATAGTATTATCGCCTGCAGTAGAATTTGCAATTACTTTAGTAGTGCCTGTCGATCCATTAAATGTTATGCCAGTACTGCCAATGATCGCAGTATTCAAAGTAGGCGAGGTTAAAGTTTTGCTGGTAAGAGTTTGCGAATCTGAAGTGCCAACAATGTCTCCAGTAGGCGCAGTGACCAAAGATGCTGTGCCAGTAGTAAATTTCAAAATACCTGAAGAGGAACTGAAATTCATTCCTGTGCCGCCATGATTGACTGGTAAAGGATTACCATTGTTTAAGCTAATGACAGAGCCATTAATTGTTATTGGATCAAGATCGGTATAATTTGTATTTCCAGCAAATTGAGAAAATGCAATACTGGTTGTACCTACATCGATAGCGGCTGAGCTTGACAAAACCCATCCAGTGGCAGAATTAGTATCACCACTTGTAACAAAGACAAATAAACCAGAAGTAACTTCTGAATCTTCATCAGCATCTGAAGTTCTTGTAAGAACCCAGTTAGTTGATGCGCTTCCAATGTGTGAAGTTGAGGCAATGTGATAAATGCCATTCTGTAATTGAGTGGTTTGATTTTTAACTAGAACTCTGTCTTGGTAAGCCAAACTTACATTATCAATTGATAAAGCTGCTTGAGAACCAGAATTTGTTAGAGTAGCTCCTACTCCACTGGTGCCATTGCTATAAGTAGCTGTTAAATTAGCTGTCGAAGCTACTCTAACAGAATCTTTTACTATAAGTCCTTGAGATACGCTGTCTACATATGCTTTTGTCGCAGCATCCTGATCATTGTCTGGATCTTTTAAGTTGATAATTTTTTTGCTGCTAACATCTACAAAAGCTGCTGAACCAGGGGCAAGAGTAATGTTGTTTGAAGTACCAGTGGCTGTAAATGTTAAAGCGCCTGTGCCAGTTATAGAACCGTCTGCAGTTCCTGTTCCACCATTAGCAACTGGCAAAATGCCAGTCACATCATTCGCCAGTCTGACAGTTAAAGTGTTACTTGTACCTGTGATGGTTTTATTAGTGAGAGTTTGATTGTCGCTTAAGGTGGCGACAGTAGATGTATCAATAGAAAATGAAGTGCCTGTTAAAACAATGCCTGTTCCATTAGTATATGTGGTATTAGCAGATGAAATTGTAAAGCTTGGATAGCTTCCAGTGATAGTAACATTAGCATTTCCTGTGCTTAAGCTAACTGTTTGGTCAGGAGCTGAATTGCTCAAAGTTCCTGATGAAAAAGACAAACCTGTTCCAACAGTTACATTGCTAAAGCCGCCAGAGCCATTTCCATATAAAATAGAAGTTCCAGAAGTTTGTGGTGCATAATTAAGCGAAGGTATGTCTGTAGAAACTAATGCTCTAAAAACAGGTGTTGTAGCAGAACCTGTAGTTGGACCGGCAAAAACATAATTTGCAGAAGTTGTTTGAAGAGTTGCAGTGAATGTACCTGAAGTAGTAATTACAGATGTACTTAAAACGAAAATAGAGGGCAGTGACAAACCAACGCTTGTTACAGTTCCGCTGCTAGTTCCGCCTGTTGAAGCCGCAATCGTAATAGTACCATTGCCATTTGTAATGGTTATGTTTGATCCAGCTGTAAGCGTTGACTTTGTTAATGAGCCTGTAGAACTGTTACCAATTAAAAGCTGTCCGTCGGTGTATGAAGTATTTCCTGTTCCACCATAAATTGAAGCGAGTGGCACATTATTCAAGGTCAGAGTCCCATCAATTGAGACATCTCCTTCTATTGTGACATTTCCAGCTCCATCTATTCTCATTCTTTCAGTAGAAAAATCTTCTGTTTCAGAATCTGTGTAAAATACAATGTCACCGTATAAATAGCCAGAGCCTAGAGTTGGGCTAACTTTTTCTTCAACTTTAATTCCAGCGAATCTACTTGATGAATCATCTTTCATGATTCCAAATAAAACACTTCCAGTTGTGCCGCCCACTGTGAATACTGCAGGATCTCCACCGAAATAACCACCAGTTCCAGAAATAAAGTCTTGTGACTTTACGCCATTATTAAATGTTTTGATGCCCCCTATTGTTTGAGAACTTGTACTTATCACACCTCTGGCTGTAGTTGACGCATCAGGCAAAGCAAATGTGTGTGTGGAAGTTGTAGAAGTTATTGCAAAATCAGTACCTGATGTAGATGTTGCAAATGTTTGTGTAGTTGTAGTTAGTCCATTCAATGAACTTAAACGATCATTGCTAATCGTAATACTTCCATCGCCATTAGATATTGAAATGCCACCAGATCCTGTAAGAGTAGCTTTAGTAAATGTCCCACTTGCATTACCAATTAAAAGTTGGCCGCTTGTTGCTGATGTTACTCCAGTGCCGCCGTTTGCAACTGATAGAGCAGTACCAAGATTCAAAGCTCCTGCAATTCCCACACCGCCACTTACTGTTACTGCGCCAGTAGTAGTACTTACTGATGCTGTAGTAGCTGTTAAATTAATAGAGGGGGCTGAAATTGCTCCAGTATAAGCTATTGAAAACTTACTTGAATTGTTAAGCTGAAGGTCTACAAAATTGCCAGTAAAAGCAGGAGATGAGGGTACATTTACTCCAATTACTGTGCCATTTGAACTGCCTGAAAAAGAACTAGTACCAATAAGCAAAGAAATAGCAGAAGTATTCCAAGTTGATGGAACAGCTGTAATTGATAATTTTTTACCAACATTATTCCAAAGTAAATTTGTAATTCCCGAAACTGAAGTGCCAGTAGATGCATAATAAGTTAACTCACCAGTATTACCTGAATTTACCGTACCAGTTCCACTGCCACCCCCGGTGTAAGAAATTGTAATTGTACCACCAACTTCTGCGCCGCCAGACATTACAGCTTCAGAAACAATGCTAATACTTGTTCCAGCTACCAGCTCTTTATAGATAAGCTTATCAGCATCTTTACCCACTGTCATTACATCGTGTGCAGCTCCTAGAGTAGATCTAGCTGTGCCACCCATGGAAATAGGGACTATACCGCCAGGTTGTTGATATAAAGAAGAAGCGGTGCCCTCTAATTGAACAGTCCAATACTGTGCATTAACACCTATTTCATCTATGATCAATCTCAGTCTTTGTCCGCTTGACACTGTTACATTGAACGATGGATCAGATCTGTTAATGAAAACTTCATTATCGCCAGCAGGCAATGAAAGCTCTGCTATAAAAACAGCTGATGGATCAGTGGGCTCTGGGAATACAGTGTCAGCGTTTACCCTCTGCACTCTTATTGTGCTTGTTCCACTAGAAGCTGCAGTCTCTATCTGGAGCGTTATTCTTGTAACTGTGAAAACAAGTATACTTACACCATCTGATGGTTCGTAAGGCACTGTAGCAATTTCTTGGTCAGCGCCTAAAGTTACAGGAGTTGCCCCATTTAAAAATCTGATTATTAAAGATCTATCAGACAATGGAAGAGTAGAATTGACCCACTTGCTCAAACCAGAATTGTATTTTAAAAATTGATTATTCGATGGCGATGACAACAAAACGTTTTGTAAATCACTTAATCCTGAAGATCCACTAACAACTCCAGAGGTTGCCTTTAAAACACCATTCAAAGAACCTATGGTCAGAGAATTTGTTGTAGTTGTTCCTACATTTAAAGAATTGCTCCAAGTGAGAGCAGTGCCTGTAGATTGCAGCACAGCTCCCGATGTTGTTGAAATGGCCTGTCTGGTCCAAGTGGTGCCATTAAAATAAATTAAATCGCCAGCAGTTTGGCCTGCAATGTAAAGTGAATTTATGCCAAAAGATTGTTCGCCGTTGAAAATTACATTATCATTAAAAGTAACAACATTATTAAAAATGTGTTCGCCTGTCCAAGTCGGCTCAAAACCTTGATCTAGCTGCAAGGCACCTGAACTGGTAATTGGAGCGTTATTTGGCAAATTAGTTTTGATACCAAAAATACCAGAAATACTAATGCCAAATTCGCCTAATTGTGTTTTTCTTGGTGGAACAATGTAAAATGTAGGCATAATGTTATTTTTTTCTTTAATTGTTTGAGTTGATTCTAATGATTAATTTTACAATTAGAATTTGCTTAAACCTGCGTTTTTGAGATAGAAAGAGTAGCTTAAGTTGCTTAAAAGGGAGTAGAATTATGCCAATCGAATTTGAAGATGCTCTTAAGTTTGTTTTGAAATGGGAAGGTGGCTTTACAAATCATCCAAAAGACCCAGGAGGAGCAACAAACAAAGGCATTACACAAAAAGTTTATGATGTTTATAAAGTCTCACGAAAACATCCAAAGATGAGTGTAAAACACATTCTTGATTTTGAAGTAAAAGAAATTTATGAAACAAAATACTGGGATTTAGTAAGAGCAAAATGGCTCAAAGCCCCCCTTGGATTAGTTATGTTCGATACTGCTGTGAATTTTGGCCCAGCTGGTGCAATAAGAAGATTGCAAAAAGCTTTGAAAGTTAAAATTACAGGCACATGGACACAAGAAATTAGTGATGTAATCCATGAATGTGATGCTGGAAAAGTTGCACTTGAAATTTGTAAATTGAGAAAAATTTGGAGAAATTATCGAGTTAAACAAAATCCTTCACAAAAAGTTTTTCTCAAGGGCTGGCTTAATAGAGATAACGATTTAATTAACGAAGTAAATAAATTATTGGGGGCTTCAATTTTTGAGTTCAATGAAGAAGTGTTAGACAATGTAAATTCAGAAATAGAATATGAAGAAAAAGATTTATTAGAAATTGCTAGAGAGGACTCCAATGAACACAGAAGATTTGAGAGCGTTGAAATTATTGATTAATTTATCAGAAAAAGCGGGCAATTATAAGCTCGCTGATAAATTTGTCAATAAAGCTATTAGAATCGCTCAACAAAATGAACGAATGCAACAATTCACCGAAGGAACAGAGTTGCAGCCTGGAGTTACTTATGAAGTTCCAACAGATGACCATTCTACTTTTGATAAAGTAGCACAAAGTGGCGTTCCAGAATATGCTAATGTAGGTGGTACAAAGGTTCTAGTAACTCATGGTTCAAGCGACGGAATGTGGTTAGTGCCAGATACAGTTGCTTCAACATTCTTCAATAACAATCCTGAATTTAAACAGACAGGCTCAGTCGGAGAAGCAGACAGTGGCTCAGGAATACAAGCTGCTTTTGAATTGAGCAAAAACAGACTGTGGTTAAATGCACAAGGTATGCAAAAGTATGCTGGAGCAAAATGGATTGGCTGTTATGATTTAATCTCGGGTAAGGGTTTTGGTTCATATGGTGGTTCTAAAAAGCCAATTGAAGTCATAACGCAAACTGGCCCAGATGGGCAAAAAACGTTTGTACAAACTGGATCTTAATCAACAAAAAATAAAAATGGTTTGATTATTTCAAATTTAGGAGGAAATAATCTTGAAAAACCATTTAATTAAATTAGTTTTATTGTTTTTAGTTTTTATTAGTTTGACTTTGTCGCCATTTAAAATAATTTTAGTGCAAGGTAGTTCCATGTACCCCACACTTAAGAATAATCAAATTTTAATTGGAATGGCAACTGAAAACTTTAATAAAAATGATATAGTTGTTGCTAACATTGAAGACAACTTCATTGTTAAAAGAATTAAGTATACCGCAGGTGAACATTTTTATTATTATTTAAATTATGATGTGGATTCACCAATTTTAATTAATAAAGATTTTTATGAACATTTTGAAGCTAGTGATAAAGTTCATATTGTTCAGGAAAATGTAGTTGAAAATAATAAATACTACTTGTTAGGTGATAATTTGAACTTATCTGATGACTCCAGAAGATTTGGATGTGTAGATAAGAATTCGATTAAATATAAAATAATTTTTCCGAGGTTATGACTATGGTTGGACTTGGCTGGATGGAATTAGTTTAGAATTTAGTTACCATCCAATCAAAAGTTGATTGCATACCTTCTTGTAATGGCTGGGATACTTCCCAGCCAATTTTTTCTCTAAATAATTTATTATCAGAATTTCTGCCTTTTACACCAGTAGGACACTTAAAACCGTATTTATCAAAGAATTCTTGCCCCCAAATAAATTTAAGATTAATTTCTTTACCAGAAATTTTACAAGCCATTCTGGCCAAATTGCCAATTGTAATCATTTCTTCGGAACCAATATTCACTGGGCCGCTAAAGTCAGATTCCATTAATCTCAAAACAGCTTCTACACATTCATCAATATAGAGAAAAGATCTTGTTTGGAAACCATCGCCCCATACTTCAAACTCGCCGCCCTCTGCAGTTTCGATTGCTTTTCTAAGCATCGCTGCAGGAGCTTTTTCTTTGCCCCCTTTATAAGTTCCGTAAGGTCCAAAAACGTTATGAAATCTTGCAATCTTTACATTGAGTTTGTAGTTTCTATTAAAAGCTAAAAACAATCTCTCAGAGAATAATTTTTCCCATCCATATTCTGAATCAGGGTTAGCAGGATAAGCGCTTGATTCTTCACAATTTGGATCATTTGGATCAAGTTGATTGTGTTCAGGGTACATGCAAGCGGAGGATGAATAAAATACCTTCTTAATTCCCTTTCTCACTGCTTCCATAGCTACATTTAAATTAATGAGGGCCGAATTATGCATGACATTAGCATCATTATTCCCAGTAAAAATGTAGCCTGCTCCACCCATGTCTGCAGCAAATTGATAAACTTCATCAAAGCTATTTTGCTCATCTAATTCTGTATGCTGACCAGGGGCAAACATTACAACACTAACAAGGCCAGGGTCTCTTAAATCACCAACAACGAACTCATTGCAGATTTCATCATTATTAAAGTATTCATGAGGTTTAATGTCTACGATTCTTACAAAATGGCCTTCAGCTTTTAATCTTTTAGCCAAATGACCACCAATGAACCCTCCGCCGCCAAGAACTAATACTTTCTTCATTTTTCTAACCATTGACCCTGTGAATTTTCATTTATTTTGCTTAAGTATTGATAAACATTATTAGAATTATTTCTAAATAAGCAAATCCATAAACCAACATTACCACTATTAAGAACTATTTTAGATGATTCAGAAATTATTGACATCACAGCTAAAAAATTCTGTGCATTTTCAATTCTTTCACCTTTATTGATAGTATATTGTACTGCATTATTAGTTTTATTAAGTTTTTTTGTTTCTTCTATAATAATACAATTTGGGAATTTATCATTTGCAAGTTCGCAAAACTCAACTTCATCTGTTTGAATTAAAATTTGATGATCAGGAAATTTATTTTTGATTTCTTCTATTTTTTCAATTAAAGTTTCATAGGTTGGTAAATTGGTTTCTAAGGACTTATCATTGCCTCTGTAACAAACTGCAATAATTTTTGAAGTTTTAATTTTGTATTTTTTAATTAATGATTTTTTAATTTTAATAATTTCATCTGATAAATCAAAATAAATGTTCGTTATTTTATTAATGTAATCATAATTTATTTTATGATAATTTATGTATTGATCATCATTGCAAATTTTTGGATAACTATTAAAATCAGAAAATTCTTGTGGTGTAAAGTCATAAACCTCTTTGTCTTTAAAGAATCTATGAGTTATGTCATTTTGATTAAAAATGTTTACTGTGCCACCCCACCATTGCTGGATGTTGTCTATGCCATCATCTTTGTATAGCTCCCATTGCTCTGAAGAATCAACAAGTGGCAAAATTTGATTATTATGATGGTATTCAAGAATGTTTCTAAGCTTTGCTGTGGAGCAGCTGAAAAACCCAGAATTCCAAGTTGTTTTCAACACCGGTCGATGTTTTTCTGTAAATGTTTGAAAAAATTCTTCAACAGAAATAATGTTCAATAAATTCTTCCTGTTTGTATCAAAATAATTCCAGTCATCTAGCGCCAAATCATAATTTTTAGGGATGTTCCAATCTTGTTGTTTTTTGTTTTTAAGAATAATTCCAACACCCCAATCAGTGTCTACTGTGAAAAATGAATGCTGTGTATTATTTTTTCTAAATTTAAGTACTGATTTATAAACGTTGCCATTCCATTGAATTGTTTGGCGAGGAACTAAAGTCATTTCAAGAGTGGTAGGATTGCAATCATGCAAAATCACTATACCATTTTCTTTAGTCTGCCTGAGAGAGTTTTTAATATCAATGTCAACTTGGTCAGTTAAATGAAGTCCGTCAATAAAAATTATGTCGTATACTTTGTCTTTGTTTTGTTCAAAAAAGTCATTTGAGGCGAGTTTATAATTAACGCCAATTGCAAGGCCATTTTCTGCACCTGGATCAACACCATCTTTATTTTGACAATTAATTTGCCTGATGCATTCTCCATCAAACACCCCAATTTCTAAATAATTTGTGAAATTATTTATTTTTATCAAATGATTAATGATGTCAAATCTGAACATGCTACACGCCCCATGGATTAATTATAATTTTGTTTTCTACATCCAAATTAAGTTTTACGGGATGTGTGATAACTATAACTTCACATTCATGAATTAAACTCTGTAAATCCTTGTGTTGAGAAATAATTAAATTGTCATAATAACAAACATCATAGTTTTCTTTTAATAGTCTTTCATAAAGAATGTTTCCTGGAGATTCAACAGTGACATAAGTATTTGGCTTAAAAGACAGGCCATAAATGCCAATTTTCTTGTCTTTGTAATTTTTTACTTTATCAAACAATAACTCATTCTGATCATCATTGATTTTTTGTGTAGCCTTAATATGACAAGCATCCAACCCAAGATAGTCTGCCAACTTAATAAAAGCCCATGTGTCTCTCGGGAAACATGTTCCACCGAAAGCGAGACCGCTTTTAAAATAATAGGGAGAAATTCTTTTATCGAAACCAAGAGCTTTTGTTATGTTATGAGGATTTGCATCTAGCTTTTCCGAAATGTTTCCAATGAAATTTGCAAAACTTATCTTCATTGTAATGTATGCATTCAAACTTACTTTTGAAATCTCAGCTTCTACTAATGACATTCTTACAATTTGTGGACTATTTTTAAAAATTTTAGAATAAATTTCGATAGCAATGTCTCCGTATCTGGAGCAACTTTCACCCAAAATTACAACATCTGGATTTTCAAAATCTTTTATAACTGAGCCTAAAGCGACTAAGTCAGGAATATATACAATTCCGAAATCTTCATTTAATTTTCGATTTGTATTTTCTTCAATTTTATGAATAACCTTTGATAAACTAGTTGGCATTACTGTCGAGCTTATAATAAACAAAAAATCTTTTTTGTCAGAATTGTTCAAAGCATTACAGATGTCATCCAAAGCACTATAAATATATCTATTGGAGAATTCTCCGTTTTCGTCAGATGGAGTGTTTACTAAAATAATTGCGACATCAGTGGCATCTACAACTTCTTTAAAACTGAATGAATACTCAATTTTTTCTCTGCCCCCAATTAAATATTCTTTCAAATTTGTTTCATAAAAAGGCAATTCATTTTTCTTCAAAATGCTAATTTTATTTTGATCAACATCAATTCCTATAATTTTTTGGCCATTGTAAGCAAAAGTACTCAACAAAGGAAGGCCCAATTTACCAAGGCCTATTAGTGAAATTACATCTGTATTCATTATTTATTTTCCAATAGTATTTTGATTATTTTTTCCATTTCGTGCCATTCGCCAATTGTAACTCGTATAGTGTTTTCTAAACCCTTAAACATGCCTCTGTCTCTAACTAGCACATTATTCTCTAGCATGGTTTTTGTAACTTTGGCACTATCCTTTACTTTTATTAAAACAAAATTAGCTTGCGATTTGATAAAAGTAAAGTTGTTATCTGCGAGTAAGAATTGAAATCTTTCTCTATTTTGAAGCACTGTTTCAATTCTTTTATCAATAAAAAATTTATTTTTGAGGGCGCAAATACCAAGAGCTTGTGCAAAACTATTCACATCTTTAGTATTTCTTATTTTATTAATCAATTCTATGGTTTGCTTATTAGCACAAATGTATCCCAGTCTAATTGAGGCTAAAGAAAAGCCTTTTGAAAATGTTCTAGTCACGATCAAATTATTAAACTTTAAAGCCAAAGGTGTGCATGATTTTTTACTAAATTCATAATAAGCTTCATCAATTATGAATAATTTATCTTTGTATTTAGCAAGTAATTCTTCAATTACATCGATTGAGATACAATTACCAGTTGGATTATTAGGATTACTTAAATAAATGACATCATAATCTTCCAGCGCATTGAAATCGTATAAATGCTCTCCAAAAGGATCTGTTATTTGAGAATAGCTAACATTTTCTGAATAAAGATTTAAAAATGTTTGAATTTGATTATAATTTGGATAGTAGACTAAAACTTTTGTTTCTGGATTCAAAAAAGCAGCGAAAATATAATGCAATGCAGAGTCTGACCCATTGAAAACTTGAACATTTTCTCTGAATACATCGCAATAATCAGCTAATAAATCTAAAAGCTCTGAATTGTAAATGTTTGGGTATTCACTTAATGAAATTTCTGAAAGACTTGATAATAAAATTTTTTGGAATTCTTCATTAAACTCCAAATTGCATTCATTCCAATCTAACTTACTTACATTCGTTTCATAAGTTCTTTGTGATGGTTTATATTCTTCAATTCTTTCGAGCTTTTTATTCATTGCTACTTTACATCTGTCAACACACATCTTATTTTGCCAGTTTTAGGATCCCTTGCTATTTCATCCACAATCTCAAATTTCACTGGCAAATTACCAACTCTTTTTTTAGTTTCTTTTTCTAATTTACTAAACAAGTCGTCAGTTAATTCATTCAAAACTACTTTAAATTCAATGCTTTTGTCTGACTTTTGATGCAATTGAAACATTTTAACTTGATCAACTTTATACATTACAGTGTAAAAATTAACTGATGGAATTCTAGTACCATTTTGTGAAACAATCATGTCATCAGCTCTTCCGTCAATTTCTGTTACTGTAAGCGGCCTTGAAGAATCAAATTTCACATCTTTGTTTAAAGTTACAATATCATTAGTCTGATACCTTAAGAAGGGCATCACATAATTCATAAAAGGTGTGCCAATAATAGCGCCGTCTTTTGCAAACTCTGTAAATGAGTATGTAAGATCTTCGTGATAATAATTACTTTCACTAGATTGATACATAAATGAAGCTTTTTCAACAAGGCCATAATGCATTTTTAAATCAAAGCCAAAAACTTCTTTTACTTTCACACCCCATGGTTCCAAACATTTTTCTGATGCAGCATGGATGCATTTGACATAGGGAAGTTTTAGATTGTGTTTTTCAATCATGCAAGCCAGCCAATAAGCTGTTGATGGGTATGTTACTATGGTAGTAGTTTTTGTTCTATTAATTATTTCAACATAGTTGTGAATGTGTTCATCATTCAAATGGAATGGGGATAAATAAATTCTTTTTAATTCGTAATCTTTTACAACCAAATCATTTTCATCTTTTGGCGAATGCCTTCTTATCCAAACAGACCAATCATCATACAAATTGCCCCCATGGGATTGATAACTATGCAAAATGTAAGCAGCTTCTTTTTTGAACATAGAATCATCACCATAGAATTTCATTCTTTCTCCAGTGGAGCCAGAAGTTCTAAATAAAATTTTGTTGCCATTAAAATTTACAGCCTGCATGTCATCAAAATTTTTATTGATAATGTCTTTTGTTAAAATTGGTAAACAATCTATGTCATTTACAGAATTTATATTTACATCAAACTCATAGTCTGCAAACATTTTTCCATAAAAGGGAACATTGTTTTTACAATGAATTAGAAGCTTTTTTAGTTCATTTAATTGATATTCTTTTGCTCTATCATAAGACCAACTATCAACATCTCTAAGGAAATCTAGTGTTTCGCCAAATAGCTTGCCATACCTATCGCGGAATGGAACGATGTTGTAATAAAGCTTTTTAATTACTGTTGGCTGCTTTTTAATTATTCTGTTAATAATTCCCATTGAAAAAATCTTCTGAATTTATTGCCTTGTCATCTATAAAATAATCTGCATTGAATTTGACACCGGTTCTCAATTCATGAAATTTTAAACCAAAATCTACCAACTGGTTGTATGTTTGTTCATACCAATTTTTCTTTGATACACACCCTCTAGCAGTTTCAATTATTATGTAATGACCATCATTGAAAAGCTTATTAATTAAATCAACTCTTTCAGGAAAAGGCTTTGCACCCAAATAATCCCAATTGCCGTCTTCTTTCTTTTTAGTATCACAAATTGTATTGTCTAAATCAAACACATACCTCATGTCAAATCTCTGTCTTCGTTTTTTATAGAACCATTCAATAAATCACGATGCCTTTCGATAATAATCTTTGAATTTCTAGCATGAGCATTCAAATGCAATTGTACATTTTTTTGTCTTCCTGTGCCCCATTCAGGATCAGATTGGTAATCAATCCAATGCAAACCACTAACTTTACCCAAAGTTTTGTAAGCTCTATAAGAAATGTCATGGTCATCATAAGAGTTTGGGGCTAAAAATTCATCAAAGAAATTTAATTTTACAACATCTCTGTAATCATACATAAGAGGGCCCCTGTTTGCTATTTCTCTTACAGCAAACTTGTCTCTAGGATAACCTTCTCTTCTATCTGCTGGATTATCGCATAATAATAAATTATTGAAAATTCTATTGTTATGGGCTGTTTGGGATGTGACTGCAAATACATCATTAAATTCCAAAAATGGCTTAATCATTCTTAAATCAAAGTCTTTTTCTTTGACGACCATGTCATCTTGAATTAAAATAACATAGTCATTGGTGACACATTTTAAGCCAGCATTGTTAGCTTTTAATTCAAATACATCATCAGTGTAAACATAATTCAATTTAATTTTTAAATCTTTAAATACTTGATTGACAATTGACTCACTGCTATCTGTGCAGCCATCTAAAACTACAATTATTTCATCAACTGAGCTTGAAATGTTTTCTTTAATTCCATTACAAACATCAAAAATCAAACTTTCTTTATTATGAACTGTAAGAAGACAACTAACTTTTTTCATCAAATAACCTTTTGAAACACTCTATTGTGGCCTACGCAAAGCAACTCTTTAAAATTACTATCAATTTCTAAAGTGTTTTTGATTGCATTGCATACATCTATGTGGCCTTTAAAATTATTAGGGGGCAATTCTTTAAAGCAAGCTGAATCATCAAAAACAATAATCGCACCTTGCCTGCAAACTCTTTTCATTAATTCTATGTCGGAAATTACAACTTCATAATCATGACTGCCATCAATGTACATCAAATCAAAGTATTTTAATTCTTCAATCTTGTCCATAACTTCTTTGTCATCAGAGCTTCCAATAATCAAGTTTTTGTCAGCGTCAAATTCTAAATTAAAATGATCAAAAATACCACTAATTATTTGTTTGTAATCTGCCTGTTCATAATTTGAAAATTTATCACCCAAGCCAATTAAAGGAGTGACACCATAGTATTCAACATTTTTATTAGAATTATCAGATAAAAGCTTTACTAAACTTAAAACTTGGCCTTTGTAAACACCAATTTCTATAAATTTAAAAGAAGGGGGCATTAAATTTATAATTTCTCGCCACATAGCATGAAAGGGTCTTTCCCCAAAACCCAAGCTTTTATTTTCTACATAAAGTCTATGAGATTTTAACAAATCATCTTTGTCAAATTGTTCGCAAAAATGATTGTAAACTTGTATCAAGTTGTAATTAGAGAATTCTATAAAAGGTTCCATGATTTAGGTATGTCTTCTGTCCAATGGTGAGATTTCCAAATGTGTGGCACATAGATGTTTTCTTGATTATCTTTTAAATAAGCAGACCACGCAGATAAAGTAGATGGTGCAATAATTAGTACATTGCATTTACTTAAAATAATTAAATCAATAAACATAGGTTCATTTTCTATAAACTTTATAGGTTTGTCTATTTCAAGATTATTTACAAATTCTTTTGCTCTATTAACATTATCTGAGATAACATAAACTTCATCATAATCATTTTGTTTGTTTTTTAAAATTGATAAATAGAAATCTCTAGGAACTACAATAGCAGGAGTATTATCGGTTTCTATGCCTAGCCTTAAATGTAGCCCTAAAATCTTTTTTTCATTTAAATCAGGATAAAATTCATTCACATAATCATAAATCTTTGGATTAAAACTATTTTTAACATGATTAATAAAATCTTTGATGAAAAAATAATGAAAGAAATAACCTAAAACCACTGTATCGAAATTATCATCGATTTGTAAAATGTTATGCTCGAATATAATCTTTTTATTTTCAGTGATTCTACTCAAATTATTTTCAGATAAATTCCAATTTAAATTTGGGAAAATTTCATCAATTGATTGAGGTAATCCCTCTTTTTTTAATAGTTGATGACCGCCAAACTCATCTAAATCAGAATCTTTATGAATCAACATTCTGAAATTTCTAAAATCATTTTCCTGCGGCTTCACAACATGAAATTCTAAATCACATTCATACAAATCTTGCAGCCTAAAAGCATTTGCTAATTGATACAGCCTGTTACCAAAGCCCCCTATAAAAATTGGATTAATTATCATTTACAAAACATAATCCTTTTTTCTATGATGTAAAAACACCTGCGGGAAATTTCTATCGGGACAAGAATTACCCCACTCTGATGGATCTACCAAAGGCTCAATTCCTTTTTTAATTGCAAATAAAGATAGAATACTCTGATCGTGCCTATGATCATAATAACCTGGATAATTATCTCCATGCTCATTAGGAGTGTCAGTAAGGATAAATTCATTCTTACATAATTCTAAATACTGCTCCACAAATGATAATGAAAATTCATTCTTCTTATAAATCTGGTAAGATGCATTTAAGTGCTTGCCATAAACATACTTATCTTCATCACAATTCATCAAAACAAAAGAATCTTTTTTACATGAAATGAAATTTTCAGCACATTCACCGTTTTGCATGCCATCTCGATTATCAAAAAGAATGATACCTTTTTCATCAAAGTGGCTATAAAGTTGTTCTGGATTGTTGATAAAAATGTTACCAGCGTCTACATAGAATACAATGTCACCATCTTTTACACAATTCAATACATCATAGATAAAATAAGGCTTCCACAACCAATACCCAGCCCCTCTTTTTTGATCTAAAATCTTACTATTCGCTTGATAAAATTCTTCTTCAATGTCTTCTTTTGAAAAACTAAAACAGTGATCAAAATAGGGGGCAGCACTTTCAACTAAAGATTGCTTTGCAAATTTATAATCTTCAGAGCCAAAAACAATTAAATACTTCATTTTCAATCCTTGAATGAATCTAATTTACTCTTTGCCTTCGCATCATCAGGGAATCTTGCCAAGCATTCATTCAATGTTTTAATTGCATCATTAATTCTATTATTTTTTTCATAACATAAAGCTAATAAATGAAAAGCTATGTTATCACAATTTGGCTTTTTGATAGCTTCTTCAAAATAAGGGATTGCAGATAAGAAATCTTTAGATTTGTAAATGAAGTATCTACCCAATTCATCAACCATGTAAGATGATTCAGGATTATTCTTAACTCCCAGCTGTAAATAATTAAGGGCCTTAGCCTTAAATTCTTCACTCTTATTCTTGTTATCAACAGCCATAGACCAATAATAATAACCCAAATCAGAATAAGCCTCTAAGTCCTTGGGGTTGTGCTTTACCTTTTGCTGTAAATGATAAAGCATTTCTGGATAATTACCCTTGTGAAAATAATAATCAGCTTTCAGATGATGATACTTCCAAGCTTTGTCAGAGTCGACATTTGAAAAATTGATTAGTAATAAATTTGTAATTAGTAAAAATGTGTTCATGTAATTCCAACGATGTATAATTTATATAAATTATAAAGATAAAATCATGCATAGCTTCCAAACCAGAAATGATTTAATTTCTACACTGACTAAAAACTGCATCTTTGCAGAAATAGGTGTATTTCAAGGGGCTTTCTCTAAATTAATTAATTCATTTTTAAAGCCGCAAGAATTACATTTAATTGATGTTTTTGAAGGCACAGTGTGCTCTGGAGACAAAGATGGTTGCAATTTAACTTGGGCAAATCTTAATCATGAATTTAATGTTTTAAAAATTTTTTTTAAAGAACAAAATTCTGTCAAATTACATAAAGGCAAAAGTAAAGACATTTTAATAAAATTTCCTGATGATTACTTTGATTTTATTTATGTTGATGGTGACCATTCTTACGAAGGCGCGATTGCAGATTTAGAATTAGCAAGAAAAAAAATTAAAAATGGGGGCATAATTTTAGGCCATGATTATAGCACAGAAATGCCTGAAGTTATCAAAGCTGTAGATGATTTTATAGGGCAGAATAATTTAAAAATTGATTTTATTACATCAGATAAATTTCCATCTTTTGGAATTATTAATAATAAATGATGAAATTCAATTATTTTGGGCGCAGGGGCGTTTTTGTTTTACAAACCGCCCAAAATAACTGAATAACCATCAATAGGTAAAATTAAAATTGATTATTAATTATAAAGACATGAATGAAGAAAAATTAGAACTCAAGCCTGAGCAATTTGAACAAATTAATGCTGACAATCAAATCTCTCCACCAGAATTGGAAAACTTTAGAAGTGATTATGCAAAAATTTTTTCTGAATTACAACCTGAAAATGAACAACATTTCAATAATTCCAGAGATCAAATACAAGAAACTACAGATTCTCATTTTAAAAAACTAAGAACATTGCCAAGAACTGTAAAATCTCAAGATTTTCCAAGTTTTGAAGATTGGGTAAAAAATATTGACATAGAATCAATAAAGCAACAAATAAAAATAAATGCTGATGAAATTACCAACAAAAATCCAGATAAAGTATTTTCAGAAGATGATTTAAATGAAATTCTTAATAATAAACTTCAATACTTTTATCATCAAGCAGCATTATTGCATAAATACAATACACAATTTGGAATGAACTTAGATTACAGTAATCCAGAAGAAAACTTCAATAAGTTTATGTCCGATTACTCTAGTTCTTTAGTAGAAAATTTTAGTGATAAAATCCCAGATACAATGAATAAAGGGACTATTACTTATGTAATAGGCTATTCAGGTGCTGGAAAATCATCAGCCATAGGCGAAGTGCAAAAAATTTCAAATACACCTTTTGAAATAAATCAAAATGGTTCACTGGTTCTTGACTCAGATAATGTTCAGCCTTTTATCCCAGGTTATGCAGGTGGTGCTGGATCTTCAAACATAAGCACCTACGCATTGTCGGTTCATCGACAATTATTACAAAAAGCAATGGAAGATAATAAAGATGTAATAATTCCAATGGTTGGCGGACAATTAGCTAATATGACTAGTGACATCGCTAAGGCACTTCTTTCAGGTTATAATGAAGTTAAAATTATACTTGTGAATACACCTCCTCACGTTAGTTATCAAAATGTCGTGAATAGATCCATGCAAAAAGGAGCTAGAGTTATACCTCCTACAGTTGGACAATCATCTAACCCTTCTGGTGTTTTTGAAACTCTTAGTGGCTTAAATGCACAAACTGGAGAAAAAGTAGCAGATGCAAATCTTGATGATGTAAAGAAAAAAATCTTAACAGTAATAACAAAAGAATTAGGGGGCAAGAAAAAAGCAGATCCCCAAGAACTGCAAAATAGAATGCAACCTTTCAATAACATTGAAGATCAAGTGAAATTTGAATTAGTACAAACAAGCCGACCAAACTTAGCGAAACTCATGTTGCAAGCTATTAGAATTGCTCAAAAATTTGAAATGGCTCAAAAGTATGCAAATTCTGATAGATTAATCAGAATTTCAATGACCATACTAAATAAAAACAGGTTATTTAAACAATAATTGATAATGTAAAAAATAGTGTTGTGTGCTAGGCACACACTTAAAAACTGTGCGTAGCACATGGAGAAAAATAATAATATGAAAACAGTATTAGCTGAATTACATGAACTTATTAATGACCTTGAAGATCAGGGACTCATTGCTGAAGCATCTACACTTCAAGAAGTGTTTGTAAGAGTTGCTGAAGAAGCAGACATGGATGAGATGGAAGAACCAACAGAAGGCGACGATCTTGCAAATGATGTCGCAGGACTTCTCAAGAGCCATTCAGCATCTGAAGTATTGGCTGAAATTGCAAAGCAAATGGGCGGAACAGATTCTGCCGATGAAACTTCATCCTTCGCTTATTATGGCGATAATAGTCCTGATTTACCAGAAGTTGCTATAGAAGACGACAATAACATGACAAGACGTGAAATTGTTCAAGATTTCATTGATGAGTACATGCAATCAGATGGAACTAAAAATCCAAATGACCTAAGAGAAAATGCACAAAAAGCGCTTGACCATTATGTTTCTATTGGCGAAATTGCTAGAGAAGACGCTGAACCTGTTAGAGTTGAAGAAATTACAAGAGGCTACGGCTATAATTATGAAGCTGAAATGAATAAAGCGCTCGGTGGGCCTACTAAATCAAAGTATCCAGGATATTCTCCTAACAACTAATTTAATAAAATTCAATTTAAATCCCCTTTATGAGGGGATTTATTTTTTATAGGTTATTTAAATAATTTTTTATAAATATTAAAACATAAATCACTTTGAGGATTCAAATGAAAAAAGTATTAGCAGAATTACATGAATTAATCAATGATCTTGAAGATCAAGGTCTCACAGCAGAAGCATCTTCTCTTCAAGAAGTATTTGTAAGAGTCGCCCAAGAAGCAGATCTAAATGATCTCTCTGAAAAAGTGACAGATCTTCTTGGAAAATATTCAGCACCAGAATTAATCGCCGCACTCGCAGAGCAAATTGACAGTAAAGATACAAAAACTATGTCATTCGCATTTGGTGACGAGCAAGCAGGCTATGGAAACGAACCAAAAGATGTCATTATAAATGAGTTTGTTGATCAAGCAAAAAATAAAGACATGAGACAAGATGATGCTTATTTTATGATGAATCAAAGACTTCAATTTAACGGACATCCTTCTCTTACTAAACAAGAATTTGATGCTAAAGTAAATTCATCAGGAACAAATGTATCTGAGTTTGCATTTGGCGATGAGCCTGATAGTGGTGCTAGTGAAGCGTCCGGTGTAGATGAAGAAACAGAAAGACAAAACATTATCTTATCTTGGAGAAAACATGTTGAAAAGGGAAATATGTCCCGAGGCTCTGCCGCAAGAATGGCCACACAACAATTACGAATGAAATTTCCAAATGCAAAATTAATTACTGAAACAGAAATAGTACCCCTTAAATTTCCCGATAATGGGGGACGATTTGGCGTTGAGCCAGGTGTAGCTGAGCAAGATGGACTTAACCCAACAAATTCGAATCATCCAATTGTAAAGGAATATGTTGATAAAGCTTCAAGGTATAAAATGGATAAAGAAGAAGCCTATGCTGAGATGAATGAAAAACTAAAGGCAATTGGGCAAAGACCTTATGTACGAAGTTCTTTTAATATTGATGTATATAATCACACACACATGATAAAAACTATAGGTTATCAAGGGTCAGGGGGACCATTTGACCCTCGTCCTGTACTCGATAGATATCTTGACGAAACGGGTAAAGAAATGTCTGGAAGGCATAAAAAATTTCCTTACAGTTCTCCAACACACCAGTCCTCACGATAAAATAAAGGTTATAATTGAATGAGAGAAGTATTAGCCCAGATTCATAACATAGCAACTTCATTAGAAAATAAAAAAGCATTCAAACAAGCAGAACAGCTCAATAGAATCTTTACCAAATTAGCAGCAGAAGTAGAAGCCGCTAAAAAGAAAAAGAAAACTAAGAAGAATGTACCAACTAATCCTTCTCTCTGGGCTGAATGCAAAGCTTGGGCCAAAAGAACCTTTGATGTATATCCAAGCGCTTATGCCAATGGTGCAGCTGCAAAAAGATATAAATCAAAAGGGGGTAGCTGGAAGAAGGCATCCACTAATGACAACTTCACAAGATTAGCTAAAAAATCCCCAGAAGAACTCCTTGGAGAAATCTACGAAACTGCTAACAAAATTAATAAATTAGAGCCCTCTAAAGATTATATTCAAAGCATGATAGACCAAATGATGTCTAAGGATAAAAAATCCCTATTTGATGATAAAAAAGAGGGTAAAGAGGATGGTAGAGATCTAGATGGCTCAAAAGAATTAGACCATCAAGACATGGACCTAATGAACCATTCCGACATGAAGATAGATGCTGAATCTAATTTAGAAGATGCAATTAATAACTTTGATTCAAAAACATACAAAGTTGATCCACATGGCGACTGGATGGAAAATGAATGGATTACTGTAGATCAATACATAGAAATGATTATTGATAAATACGGAAGAAACATTATGTATGCACCATCAGCAATCGATGGAAATCACATCGCATTCGATTCTCCAGACGGATTCCAAAT